>Ga0157361_1000979_pt1 | contig 10192 bp, 6 predicted proteins | sample AttlaeALBM2_FD_111481 | JGI IMG/M metagenome (GOLD analysis project Ga0157361, IMG submission 111481) | Fungus gardens microbial communities from leaf cutter ant in Ribeirão Preto, State of São Paulo, Brazil - Atta laevigata ALBM2 | ecosystem: Host-associated > Fungi > Mycelium > Unclassified ...
CTTTACTAAGAACTATATAGTATTACATAAGTGTTCTCATGCTATTTATATCTTATCCTCATTATATTTTTGGATATTTTCCATTAAGTTAATGAATATGCAAGATAAAGTTTTCTTCTTTGGGATCATCTTATAATAACTGTTCTCTCTGCCCTACCCAATCTTTGGGGGAGCATCTAGGTTGTAAGAACATATATTATTAAGAACAATATTTCTAATCTTGTATGCCTTGTAACAAGATATTATTAGCTTGAGCATATCTCTAATAAAGCTATTTACTATGTATGTAAGAAGGAATGTAGAAGTGATGGCACTAACACATAGTTCAACTTTTCATATGCCTGACTTACAATAGTGCAAACTACTAGTATAGAAAGAGAACAGAGTGACCTAACTTATAACAGTACAAATTACTAGTGTAAAAAAAGAGCAGAGTGACCTGACATACAATATTACTCATTGTAATATAGACTATTATTAGAAGAGAACAAAGTGACCTGATAGACAATACTATCTGTAGTTACACAAACTATTGTTAAAAGGGAGCAAAGTAACCTAATAAACAACACCACTTACTATCACATAGACTGTTATAAGAAGAAAACATAGTGCACTGACTTCAGCATAATCTTAATAACACAGAAATTAGTAGAAGGTTCTAGGTGGGCCAAAGGCCCAAATAAATACCTCATAAGATATATTCTAGACAATGTTGAAGATGCTAAGAAGATCTGCTTTCCTAACAAGAAGCATATATGCTGTGGTTGTGCTTTAGAAAAGCTATACTAACATAGTTTCCTTGAGAACCCTAAGTATTCTAGTAAGACTCTTGGATTGATCCATTCAGATCTCCTTGAGCTCTCTACTTTATTATACTTTAAGTATAAGTGGGTAATTACATTTCTTAATAACTATTTCTTCTATTGCAAAGTTATTTTCTTATGCAAAAAATCAGATGTTACAAAAGCAATTAAGAGAGTATATAATATCAAAATTGCAATCCTTTCTATGTGAACAGGAAATTGTTTATGAAACAAGTATATCATATGTATATTAACAAAATGGTCAAGCAGAATAGTTGAACCAAATACTGTTAGAAAAAGTGTAATCTATATGACTTGAGGCATGTTTATCTAACTCCTGATAGGAGTTTACTTTTGCAACTACCACCTATATTTATAACTGCTATCATACTGAACAGCTATTTAAATAATATAAGTGATATTTTTTACCATATTAACTATAATAATTAGCTTAAGAGATAAGTCTGACTTTCCAAAAATAAGTGGCTATGACCACTATTATAGAGACCTCATAAGAATTGCCCAGACAGCTTCAAAACAGATTTATACCAGAACTTCCTCTAAAAGTGCTCTTGAGAGTAGAAAGTGTCACAAAAACCTAGTCATATGTTAGTTTGACTTGGAATAAGGCATATCCCATTGTAAACCAATGAGTACAAATAATAAACTATCAACTTAATATACTAATGAAATATTCTAGAAGCTTCCACTGGATCACAGCGTCGGCTTGATTCCCCAACAGAAAGAACCTTAGAAAGTTTTCTTTCAAGAGAATGTCATTATGTCATAGTAGTTATCAACCTTAGAAAAACTATGGTTACTATTAAATTATGGCTATCACTTTTGATAGTTAACTATAGCTAGGGTTAATAAAGACAAATTATTTCAAGGATTGCATTGCAATCATACTGGAAGAAGACTAAGACTAGCTAAAGATATAATAAGATATAAAAGAAGTAAAGAAAAAAACAAGAAATTTGATAAAAGAGATAAAAAAGAGAATTGATAAAGACAATATGCTCAAGAGCAAGTTGGTTCAAGATCAACATCTCTATTTTCTGTCCATTAAGAGACTTGAGAGCTATTTATTGTTTAGAAAAGAATCCCAGGAGTAAAATTAAAGGAGTGGGATGTAATAGCCAAGTAATTATTTTATTTTGTCTTCTGTTCATATAAAACTCTATAAAACTTCCCTTGAAGGGATACTTGACTTCAAGAAGAACTAGGAAATTTGCTTGGCTAGGAGTTTAACAGCTTACTATATATTTTCAGAGTAGGTTTTTAGCTATACAATTAGTTGAAGTAGAGCTTACACAAGGGTATAGGAGCTCTAGGTAGTAATGCTGTATTGATAGCAAGCTAGGTATAAGGCTTTAGCCAAGATGACTTCAATCTACTCCAAGTCCAAGTTGATAAAAAGAACTTAATAGAGTCTTCTTCTATTTCTTATATACTACTTATACAACTACTACATGATCTGTGCACTATTTTTCCACACCCATCATGTGATGTCACCATGTAACTTCCTAACATGTGATGTGACATATGATACTTTCCTATACTCTTTCCTTGTGTAGTAAATTCAAAAGAAAAAGAAAAAAAAAGAAAAGAAATATAAATAATAACTTAGCCATTTTGCCAAGTCATAACACTAGGCTACTAGGCTAGACTGAGAAGGGTAGTATTATAGTGTGAGATGAATGCATGCCTTTGATATTTAGACTAGTAAGAGTTCTCTTGAGTAGATACTAAAAATATTTTTACTTTCTAGGTTTCTATTAAATATTCTTTTATTATTCACCTTTGTAAGCTCTCTATTCTTTGATTTATCTCTCCTATACCTACTTGTTTGCACATAACTATAAAGCAACTTGAAGATTTTATCTCTCTGACCTTGTATTCATCCTTGTTTTGATTTTTATCTCTATCACTGTACTTTTATTAAATGTCTCAAATAGAAAATATCTCAGGAGATCTTCACATGTGAAAAACCTAAAATATCACACCTTTGTATATTTGTTTGTGAAGCATATATGTATCTTCTTAATAAAGTTTGTACAAATAAACTTATACTGTGCTTTGAATTGATGATATTTGTTGGATATAAGGATAATAGCTATAGGTTCATTTGCTATACACAAGGGAATGTTATATTCTGCTCTATCTATGTTATCTTTGAAAAAGAATACTTTCCTAGATGTCTATTCTCTTATCCTAGAGAGAGAAGGCCTCTTAGTAGGCTAATTCCAGAGATAGAATCATTAGCACCTGAACCTTTTGGTATAGATGAACCTGCTCTAATATCCTTTTCACCAATACCTGTATATCCTAGACCCTCTACTCCTTCAATCCCTCCTAATCTGCTAACTCACTCAGAATCTCTATCTTCCTTTCCTCTACTAATACTACCTAAACAGTCCTTAATAAAGACTGAAGATGTTGAAGATGTTGAGATGTGTTCCCCCAGCCTATCTCCTCCTAAAACTGGTCTCTCATAGTATACCTCTCCTCAGGTTTCAACTATGATATCTCAAAAACAAGGTAATGATCCATAGCTAAGAGAAAATGTTTCTTCTCTAAGATATGGCTTAAGGAAATCAACCTATGAGACTAAAGTCTCTCACAGAGAAAGCAATATATATGGAAAGGATTACCATCTCATAGATATCTTGAGATATCCTAAGTAACAACAATATCTTGGTGAGGCTAATCCAGATATGGCATGTAGAATGCTTGAGAATGCTCACAGATATATTTAAGTACAGTTTGATACTATTCTAACTAGAGAAGTATACTATCTATATAATTAATGGAATAATACTGTTGATATAAATGGAATCTACTATGAAGTTGACTGGGTAGGACAATGACCCATCATGATTAACATAGAGGGAAATTGTCATGACTTAACAAAAACAAACAAGTTACTATTTATTTATATTTTCTTTTCTAGACTTGATACACAAGAAAAGAGTGTGGAAAAATATCATATGACCAAATGTCACAGGTCACAGTTACATCACAAATGACATCACATGAGGTAGTCACATAATGATCACAGGAAAGTAGTGCATAGACTATGTAATAGTTATATAAGTAGTATACAGAATTAAATAAGAACTCCATTGAGTTCTCTTTGTCAACTTAGACTTGGAGTGGGTTTAAGTTGTCTTAGCTAAAGCCTTACAGGAATAGGATAGATATCCTATCCCTAGCAGAAAAGTCAACTACCACAGCTATTATCAACTATATGATATGCTTTGTAAAAAAAAAGAGAAGCAAAGTATATTTGCTTTCTCTTGACACTGAGAGCAATTGAGACTTATTCTTTACTAAAAACCTTTAAAGATGTCATTAAACTACAAGCTGACTCTAAAAAAAGATGGCTTGAGTTTTGAGATGTTTATAAGATTGTAAACTTTTCTAAGGAAAAAAAGTGGTTAAGAACTGCTGGGTATTTAACATCAAGCCTAATAGTCATTATCAATCTTGTCTTGTTACTAAAGGGTTTTCTCAAGTTAAAGATACTAACTTAGATAAATTATTCTTTCCAGTTGTTTGCTATAAAACTAAACAACTGTTTTTTCCTATTGTTGTACTTAAGGATTTGAATATCCAAAGTGTTGATGTCAAAACAGTCTACTTATATGGCAATCTAAATAAAGGAATCTACATGGAGTAGCCAAAAGGTTTTAGACTACCTAGAAAAGAAAACAAAGTCTAATGACTTTATAAAGCATTATATAACCTTAAACAAGCTAGCTTATTCTGGTAGTGCACAATAACTAAGTTAATACTTACTCTAGGATTTAAAAAACAAGATTTTCATCTGGGCCTTCAGCCCATCTAGAACTCTCTACTAATTCTGTATTATTAAGTTTGTGCTGAAGTCAGTCTGCTATACTCCCTTCCTACAACAGTCTGTGCGACAATAAGTAGTGTTGTCTATCAAGTCACTTTGCTCCCTTCTAACAATGGTCTGTACAGCAGCAGATAGTATTGTCTATCAGGTCGCTTTGCTCCCTTCCAACAACAGTCTGTGACATAGTAAGTAATATTGTATGTTAGATTGCTCTGCTCCCTTCCTACACTGGTAGATTGCACTGTTGTAAGTCAGGTTGCTCTGCTTCCTTCTTACACTAATAGTTTGCACTGTTGTAAGTCAGGTCGCTCTGCTCTCTTTCTATACTAATAGTTTGTACTGTTGTAGGAAGGGAGCAGAGAAACCTGACTTACAACAGTAAGGCCACAGTCAGCTCACTTTGCTCACTGTCTGTTCTAATTTTATTCCAATTTATTGTAATTTATTTGAATTTATTCTGAATTTTATTGAATTTTATAGAGTTTTTGAGTGAAAAGAGAGGGTGTGTGAAAAGTTGAACTATGTGTTAGTACCATCACTCCCACATTTGGTCTTGCATACATAGTAAACTAGACAAGGTTTTCATTTGGGCCTCCGGCCCTTCTGGAATCCTCTACTAAGTAAGTTTGTACTGAAGTCAGTCCGCTATGCTCCCTTTCTACAACATTCTGTGTAATAGTAAGTAGTATTGTCTATCAGATCACTTTGCTCCCTTCCAACAACGGTCTGTATAGCTGCAGATAGTGTTGTTAATCAGGTCGCTTTGCTCCCTTCCAACAACAGTCTGCGACACAGTAAGCAATATTTATTGTATGTCAGGTTGCTCTGCTCCCTTTCTACACTAATAGTTTGCACTGTTGTAAGTCAGGTTGCTCTGCTCCCTTCCTACAACAGTAAGGCCACAGTTAGCTTGCTTTGCTCACTGCCTGTTCCAATTTATTTGAAATTTTCCTGAATTTATTTGCATTTTTGAGTGGAAAGAGAGTGTATGGGAATGCTTAGGTACAATTAATCAGCAGGCATCACTCCCACGTTTGGTGCAGCATACATACTAGATGTAAATTTGATGCTAGTATATACTACTGTTATATTATAAAGACTAAAGTACTTGTTATAGCATTTGTCTATGTTAATGATATCTACTTTATAGGTACTAAAGGTTTCCTGCTCCTCAATGAGTTTATCACAAACTTCATTTGGACCTATCTCCATAAATTCTTTGACAATTCTCATGGTATTAATGGCTATGGAGAGCCCTTGAAAAAACCTCTTGATTAATGCCAGTCATATCTTAAGGCAATCAGTATTGGCCAAGATATTAGGTAGATCAATAGATAACTACTATGGTACTGCTTATTAAATTATTGATATCTCAAAAACCACCATGATTGATGCTTTGCTTTTAGACCCAACAAAAGCCCTCTTTATAACACTTAGAATGAGCCTAGAATAACCCCAAGGAAATTAATATTAGTGAAGATATGAAGTCCTTAACATTTGTATATAGACATTAATTAATTACCCATAAATAGTCATCTATCTTTTATTAGAACAAAGGACAACCTCCATATGGTTAAGTTATTGCATTTTAGAGCACAAAGGCACTGTTATATATAGAACAATAGGTAGTAGTATGTGATGGCCTATTCTAGTATACAGACTATCACAATCCTGTATATAAGGACTCATAGTCTAAGAATTAGACCTTAGTCTTAACAATATCTCTTGCTACTTGTTTAACTTTGCTTTTTTGAGCCTTTTGAATACTAAATTCACTAATCACTAATGTAGTAAGTGGCCATTTGTGATAGAGTTAAAGCAGAAATTTATGGCTAGATAGGAGAATTGTGACCTTGGTAAAACCACAGAGTTTCTAGACATATACATAAGCCATGATCATAAAAATCAAAAGATATTGATTGATCAATATAAGTATTTGGAGAAAGTGCTAGCACACTTAAATATTATAACTAACCCTACTTATATTTCACTACCATTTGAGTTTAGCTTTAAACCAAATAAAAAGTAGTATGATCCCAAATTTTGCCAAAAGTACCAATAACTAGTTAGCTCTTTAACATACTTGATGATTGACTCAAGACCAGATATTAGCTTTGCAGTTGTCAAGTTAGCTCAACAGATGACAAACCCTTCTAATAATAATTATTGAGTTGGATTACACCTTTGTAGATACTGATCCCTGGGGATTATACTCTACCAATATCTCTCACTAATATTGTCATAACATCACCTATCTACTTTATTTCCCATTGCCCTTTGGGACAGCACATTTGTGCATTTATGTATTGGAAACATAACTACCACAGCATGTTCCTCTTGTACTTGCTCTTTGCTGAGGCTGGAAAAGGGCACCATCTGGGAACTGAACTAATGGCTGGAGAGAATTTACTCTTGAAAAGAATCCTACAAAAACTCTGTCACTGAACAATACCTATATAAAAGAGCTCCCTATAGCTCACCACAAATGCACATGTTCCTCTACAAAATCTGGGTATCACCTTTGGAAAGTATATTAAGGCATGGTAGATTACAAAGATGAACTGATTTGAGCTCTCTCTTAGGGTGGGATATTCCTAAGAGAGTCACTAGTATCCTTGAAAAGAGGTTTGATCAGAGTACTTGTCTTGGTATCTATTATCTGATTCCAATGGAATTGTTCTATGACAATCAAGTTCTATGGCAGGAGCTAAAGGCTAGGGTGAGGTAGTGGATATCACAAATGGAAGAGGTAGAGAAGTCTTTAGGTGAATAAATGTTTTTGGAAGGTAGATATTTGGCAGTAAAGAGTTTGTCATTTAATATAGTTTTCTCATTCTTCACTGTCTAGACTACTAACTATATATTGGTACTTGGGAGATATGTTTACAACATATGCTGCAAGATCTACCACTATGTCCCTAATTGTCTTCTGCTTATTTGTAGTTGGCTTTATAATTGATGATTTTTTTTAAAAAAAAATAATTTTGATTCTGATTAGGACCAAGACTATGAGCATTGCAAGTCAACTATGTCATGACTTGGCAAAATGGCTAAGTCAATATTTATATTTCTTTTCTTTTTCTTTTCTTTTCTTTTCTGATTATTGTTTTTTTTTATATTTTCTTTTCTTTATTTTCTTGCTAAAAGGAGGCAAAAGGGAATTGCACACTGGAACAAAAAAATAATGATGTGCTAGCTCCCAATTGTGTGCTAAAGGTCCGAGGAGAGATAATCAAAGATGAAGATTTATAAATAATTAGAAAAGTAGAATTATACACAGCTCCAATAAAGTATACATTGATTGTTATAAAATGAATATAAGATCTCTTTAGATTGTTGTCACATAGCCTCTCTAAGATGTCAACCTTTATACACCATGACTAGACTCAACTAGAAAATACAGTTAGTTGATTACTCATAGACTCTCTACACTTAGTTGCTCTCTTGTCTGCATCTTTAATACTAAACCTTATAGGTGTGATATAATCCAAGTGTACACCTAGCCAAGCTTTCCCAGCCTGCTGTCCTCTCCAAAGCCTGCCCAAGTTGCATCTGCTATTCCTCTCTAGATCAAGTTCTGGGTATATTCTGTGTTCTTTTCAAGACATCCCCCTAGTTCTAGTCTTCTTACTCTCAATAGATCTGCATTCACAATTCCAGAGGCAGTGTAGATGGAGATAGGAGTAAAGAGGTTTTTTCCTGATCCAATTGCACTCCGGATACTATATTAATGTTATTACAAAGCCCTGAAACTCAAGAAATAAAATATAAAAAGGAAACTATTACTACTTTTAGGATTCTATTGACTTCTTTCTATTCTAAGGCCTCCCAAAATCCCACTGATAATATAGCCCTCTCCTTTCTTTATGATGACACATTCTCTCACCAAGTCCTTCCTATCAAAGATGATGTATCTTCATTGTCACTTTCTTCTAGAATATTCTTCTGTCTTTTCCTACTATGCTCTTAATACTGCTTTGTAATTTGGACTTTGTTGATTACCTGTTAAACAGTTAGCAAGTTCCTATAAATGTCTAGTATCTCTAAGTTGTGTCCTAGAGGTCATTTATCTAAATATAATTGATCTAATGCCATCAATGCTTATTTACAAGCATGAAGTCTATCAGTCTAAGTTTGTCATCTAAGTAGTACTGGTTCTAGAGTACAAGTCTGCCATTCTTCTAAGTTAGCTTATCCAAAGGTGGATCTAGAGCATAGTCCCTTAGTAACTTTCTTAGTAACCTGATGCCAGCTCATTCTATTTGTCTCTCAAGGTATCAGCATGAGCTCTAGGTCGATTATCACTGGCTCAATATTTTTATTATATAATATTATGTTCTGAGAATTATAGAAAGGATTCTAGAGCAAATTCTAATTAAGAATCTATTGTTATAAAGTATATCAAATGTTATCTTCTGTGGAAAATTCACTTGTAGCATAACAATGCACAAGAGGAAAGTGACTCATAGGGAAGTATAGGACAAAAGGAAGGGTTAGGGTTACTCTTCACATATAAATAGTATACAAAATCTAATGGAAACTCTATCAAGTTCTCTTTGTTAATTGCTGAACAAAGAGCAGTTGGCTTAATTCTAGCATAAAGTTTGGCTCTCTGAAATTAGAACTCAATTTCACTACTAGAGCACTATCTGCCTTGGACCTTGCTCATCTTTACTTTCATATCTCATTGACCCTTGGCTGCTGATCATCACAATCAGTAGCTATCTCCATACATAGCCAGGCCCTTGGCTTAAGGGAACTTTACTGTCAGTTAGGGACAGTAGGTGAAAGAGTAGTACTAAACTTGGATATCATTTCTTAGACCTAATCTTACAAACGAGTGATGTCTAAGTAGTATACTTGTATTCTTTTCTCAGTATAAACCTTGTGCTGCGACTCCATTGTGAGTTGGTACATACAGAGGAGTAACAGTTATCTTTAGAGGGCTGTTTAGATTAGGGATCCTATCTGTTGGGTGATAGACAAAGTACTATTAGGACAGTAGTTAGTAGGGCAGTAGGTATCTGGTTGGGTAAAGATCTTGTGTTCCAACAAACATAACATTAGTAAGATCAAAACATTAATTCTATTGATGGGGATCAAAGGGAATTGATCACAGAAAAAGAGTAATAACAAATGGAAATACAAATGGTCTCCTAGATGTCTCACAATTGTGTGCTAACAAGTAGGCACCAAGGAGATAATCAAATATAAAAGAGAGCTTAAGCAAAAGATGGAATAAGAGGGAGAACTCAAATAACCAAAAGAAATAATAATAATAGTGAACTTCTATAAATTCACTCAAGGTAGGTCTCACTGTATTGGGATCTCTAAGACACGCGTTTGTCTTATGTTGTGACACTACTGCCCTTATCTAGTCTAGTAGTCTGGCTCGCTGTTGATACAGCAGAACTACCTAGAACTCCCATGCCATCATATGGGCTCTTCTTCAGCTGACTATACAACTGGAAGCTGACTCCAATGACATACAACAAGCTATTAACTCCTAGTATAAGCAAATGCCTAA
>Ga0157361_1000981_pt1 | contig 10174 bp, 13 predicted proteins | sample AttlaeALBM2_FD_111481 | JGI IMG/M metagenome (GOLD analysis project Ga0157361, IMG submission 111481) | Fungus gardens microbial communities from leaf cutter ant in Ribeirão Preto, State of São Paulo, Brazil - Atta laevigata ALBM2 | ecosystem: Host-associated > Fungi > Mycelium > Unclassified ...
CTCCTTTTCTATTTGAATACCTCCCCAGTGCCTACTTGTTTAGCGCACAACTGTGAAACATCTCGGAGACTTGCTATTTCCATTTGTTATCACCCTTGTCTCGAGATCTAATTCCCTTAGATCACCCATTACCGTCAGAAATGTAGACGGTACTAGTAATAGTGGAGGAGCCATAACGCACCAAGTAGAATGCAATATTTATTACAAAGGCCATGTAGAAATAATGAGAATAGACATATGCAACTTGGGAAAAATGGAGGTGATACTGGGAATGCCATGGTTGGTAGCTCATAACCTAGAAATAAATTGGGAAATGGGAGAAGTAAAGATGACGAGATGCCTGCCCCTATGTGGCGGAAGAAAAAAAAAGAGGGTAAAAAGAGTGGCAACAGAAGAAAAAGAAAAGATTGTCTGTTGGGCAATAAACGATAAAAAAGATTAGGGAAGAGAGAAAGAAATAGAAAAGGACCACAGGAAAATTGAAGAAATGGTCCCAAAAAGATTTTTGAAGTGGAGAAAGGTGTTTGGGAAGATGAAGTCTGAAAGAATACCGACTAGAAAGATTTGGGATCATTCAATAGATCTCAAGGAGATGTTTAAACCGCAAAAGAGAAAGATTTATCCTCTGTCCAAGAATGAGAGAGAGGAGGTCCAAAATTTCATGGAAGATCAGTTAAGGAAAGGGTATATCAGGCCCTCAAAATCTCCACAGATGTCATGACTTGGCAAATTGGCTAAGTCATTATTTATATTTCTTTTCTTTTCTTTTCTTATTTATAACTACAAGATGGAGCGTGGGAAAGTATCACATGACTTTGTCACAATGTCACAATGGTGTGATGGATGGTCACAGGTCACGTCACAAGGTGTCACATGACTAGAATAGCATGAGGACCATGGGAAAACAAGCGCATAGCCATAGTAGTAAAATGTATAAGTAGTAGAGAATTAAGCGAGAACCCCATCGACCCCATTGAGTTCTCTTTGTCAAACTCTGAACAAAGAGACAGTTGGCTTAATTCCGGTCATCAGACTTTAGACGCTGACAACAGATATCACTGGTTTTCTTTGTAGGCAAGAAAGACAGAAGTAAGCAAATGGTAATGGACTACTGCAATCTCAATAGCCAAACAATGAAGAACAACTACCCACTGCTGCTAATTACAGAGCTGATTAACAATATGGGTAGCAAAAGGATATTCACAAAAATGGACTTAAGGTGGGGGTTCAATAATGTGAGGATAAAAGAAGGGGATGAGTAGAAGGGAGTGTTCACAATGCATATTGGTTCTTTCGAACCAACTGTTATGTATTTCGGGATGATAAATTCGCTAGTAACCTTTCAAGCGATGATGAACAAAATCCTGAGGGACCTAATAAACGAAGGAAAAGTAGCAGCATTTGTGGATGATGTATTAGTAGGAACAGAGACGGAGGAGAGACATGATGAAATTGTAGAGGAAATATTAAGGAGGTTAAAGGAAAATGACTTGTATATTAAGCTGGAAAAATGTGTGTGGAAGGCAAAGAAGATAGGGTTCCTGGGTGTGGTTATTGGACCCAATGGGATAGAGATGGAAAAAGAGAAAGTAGAGGGAGTACTCAGTTGACCAGTACCAAAAACTGTGAAAGATGTTAGGAAGTTCCTAGGCCTCGCCAATTATTATAGGAGGTTTATTAAGGACTTCGCTTGAGTAGCAAGGCCAATGAATGTGCTAACGAGGAAAGATGAGAAGTGGCGATGGAGGAAGAGCAGTAGAAGGCATTTGATGAGCTAAAGAAGGTTTTCACAACCAAACCAGTACTAGCGGCACCAGACTTAGACAAAGAGTTCAGAGTAGAAGCTGACACTTCAAACTACACTATTGGAGGAGTACTCTCAATGAAGTGCTCAGACAAAAAGTGGAGACCGGTTGCCTTTATTTCAAAATCTCTAAGTGATACAGAAAGAAACTATGAGATTCACAATAAAGAAATATTGGCAGTAGTCAGATATCTAGAGGTGTGGAGACACTTCCTGGAGGGAGCAATAGAGAAATTTGAGATTTGGACAGATCACAAAAATCTCGAGTACTTTATGAAAGCGCAAAAGTTAAATAAGAAACAAGCAAGATAGATACTATACCTATCTAGATTTAATTTCACGCTAAAACATGTTCCAGGGAGTAAGATGGGGAAGGCAGACAGTCTGAGCAAGAGACCAGACTGGGAAATTGAAGTAGAAAAAGACAACGAGGACGAGATGCTGGTGAAACCAAAGTAGCTGGAAATGAGGAGGACAAAAACAGTAGAAATAATAGTAAATGAAGTAGATCTACTAGAGAAAGTACGAAAGTCAAAGGTGAAGGATGATGAAGTAGTAAAGGTAGTAGAGGAAATGAAAAGAGTAGGGGTGAAAATGTTAAGAGATGAAGAATGGAGAGAAGCGGATGGCATCATATATAAAGAAGGAAAGGTTTACGTCCCAAAAGACGAGAAATTGAGAGCAGAAATCATTAGACTATACCATGATATGCTAATAGGAGGGCATGGGGGGCAATAGAAGACAGTAGAATTGGTCACCCATAACTTTTGGTGGCCAGGGATCACGAAGGAGGTGAAGAGATATATAGAAGGGTACGATGCCTATCAGCAAAATAAAAACCACACAGAACAGCCAGTGGGCAAGTTAATGCCCAACTCTATTCCAGAGAAACCTTGGACATATATATCGGCAGATTTTATTACTAAGCTGTCTTTAGCACAAGAATATGATAGTATTCTAGTAGTAGTGGATTGGCTAACTAAAATGGTCTACTTTATATCAACTACGAAGAAAACATCGGCAAAGGGATTGGTAAGGTTGTTTAGAGACAATGTGTGGAAGTTGCATGGTCTACCTGAGAGCATTATATCAGATAGAGGATCACAGTTTGTGGTAGGGTTAATGAAAGAGCTGAATAAGATGTTGGGAATTAAGAGTAAATTGTCAACAGCATTCAACCCTCAGTTAGTAAAGTACGACAATATGTAGGATAAGTAGAAGAACAAAGAAAGGAGCAGCTGGCTCCAGTTATAATAGAAGAGAAGGAAGAATAGGAGGTAGAAAGAATCCTGAACAAGTGACAAGTAAGAGGGAAAGATAAATACCTAGTACGCTGGAAAGGATTTACGGCGGAGTCCGATACCTGGGAGGGAAGAGAGAATTTGAAGAATGCAAAGAAGGCAATTGAAGAATTTGAGAAGGAATATAGGCGAGACATGGAAGATGTAGCATGGCAAGAACGTAAAGAAATAACGTTTAAGTGTGGAGAATTACCAGGAAAGTTTATGGCAAAGATGTTATATGGATGGTTAGACAAGCAATACGACCAAGAATATTAGGGAAGATTAGAAAGAAATTGGAGACAATAGAAGGGCAAGAAACCAGCAAGAAGAGGGATGATGAAGACAATCCTAGAAAAAGAAAAAACTGAGAAAGAAAAAACAGAAGTCTGGGAATGGACGAAGGAAGATAAAGATGAAATAGACAATATGGTAGACCCATACTACAAGTTGTAGGAAAATCCTCAGGACAAGGAAACTTAAAAGGGGGGTAGTGTCATGACTTGACAAAACGGCTAACTTATTATTTAATATTCTTTTCTTTTTCTTTTCTTTTATTTTTCTTATCAATGGACACACAAAATAAAAGTGACTTATAAGGAAGCACAGGACTTTAGTACAGGGTTAGGGTTAGCCATTTGTATAAGTAGTGTAGAAAATCCAACAGAAACTCTATCAAGTTCTCTTTGTCAAACACTGAACAAAAAGACAGTTGGCTTAATTTCAGTCATTGGACTTTAGCTGTTGACAGCTGGCTTCTTCTATTGGTGTACTGTTATGCCACTGATAGGGATCAAAGGGAATTGATCACTGAACAAAAGTGATAACAAATAAGAATACAAATGATCCTCAAGATGTCTCACAATTATGTGCTAACAAGTAGGTACTAGGAAGATGATCAAATATAAAAGAGAGCTTAAAGAAAAAGGTGAAATAGAAAGGGGGAACTCAAATAACCAAAAGGAATAATAATAAGAAAGAACTTATATGAATCTACTCGAGGTAAGTCTCACCATACTGGGATCTCTAAGACACGTGTTTGTCTCATATTGTGACACTACTGCCTTACCTAGTCTAGTAGTCTGGCTTGCCATCAATACAGCAGAACTACCTAGAACTCCTATGCTGTCGTGTGGGCTCTTCTTCAGCTAACTGTACAACTGGAAGCCAACTCCAATGACACGTAGCAAGCTACTAACTCCTAGTGTAAGTGAGTGCCCAAGTCCGTTGGGGCTCAAATTCCCATTGAGGGAGAGATTTGGTAGGTTGTTTAGAAAGTAAAGTAGAACCTTTAGAAAATAGAAAACTTAGTCACTCAAAATAGCCATTAAGCTCTAGAGCAACAGAGAGGGATGATAATGGGAGTATGATTGCTTGAGTTTCCCTCTGTGTCCTAGAGTATTTTATTATGATTACAAAGCAAAGAGACAACAAAGAAAGTGAGACAAAGAAAACCTCCAAATTCCCAAACATAGTAAGGTTGCAATGATGAGACAGTGCCTTCCCAAATACTGGGTAACCACTTCCTGATCCTCTAACCCTACTCCCAGAATCCTTCTCTGTACGATGGTTAGGTCTCAAGCCTCTTGCTAGGCTGTAGATAGAGACGGCAATCTTGAGTTATCTTGCCCTCGAGCATGTTATCTTCATCTAGCCTTTCTACTGTTTCTCTCTTCAGCTTCTTTGTTCTTTTCTTCTATCTCCTCTATGTCCTTTTACTCTTCCAGATTCCAGATTCCTTTCATTGCCATTCCGACACGACTCCATAGTGGCTTGATTCCCTTGATCTTGCTATAATTAGCCATCAGTGATGATGGCTTGGCTCTGATCATAACTGCTCTATGAATAATGCTACTAGCCGCTGAGATAGAATGTCACTCAGGTTGCAGTAACCCATCTAAGTTCACCTCCGTCCTCGAGAGCACTTCTAGAAGGGAAATCTGCTGTAAATCCAATACGGAGCACCTGGGCAAGTGTCTATGAGGTGTATATAGCAGTGGTCATAGCTACTACTCTGCTACTCAAGCTAGATACTTGAGTCTATGACTGGGCATCTAAAGAAACATCTCTGGGGAGGCTGAGCTCTCCTCTTGAGCTGGTTATTCTGGTTATTAGGATGTAAATTGTCACCTACTTTGCCTAAAGATTTGTATGGTGTGACACTACAAGCGAATTTTCCACAGAAGATAACATTTGATATACTTTATACTAATGGATTCTCAATTAGAATTTGCTCTAGAACCCTTTCTATGTCCTCAGAATGTAACACTATATGATGAGTATATTGAGTAGGTAATAATTGACCTAGAGCTCATGTTGAGACCTTGAGAGACAATTAAGATGAACTGGTATCAGGTTACTAAGAGAGTTACTAGAGGACTATGCTCTAGATCTACCTTTGAATGGACCAACTTAGAAAGATAGTAAACTTATACTCTAGAATTAGTATTACTTAGATGAAGAACTTAGACTGATAGACTTTGTGCTTGTCAATAAGCATTGATGGCATCAGATCAATTATATTTAGATAAATGACCTCTAGAACATGACTTGGAGATACTAGGCATTTATTGAGACTTGCTAACTACTTAACAGGTAATCAATGAAGTCCAAATTACAAAGCAACATCAAGAGCATAGTAGGGAAAGACAGAAGAATATTCTAGAAAGAAGTGGTGATGAAGATGCATTATCTTTGATAGAAAGGACATAGTGAGAGAACGCATCATTACAAAGAAAGAAGAGGGCCACGTCATTAGTAGGAATTTGGGAGGTCTTAGAACAGAAAGGAGGTAATGGAATCCTAAAAGTAGTAATAGTTTCCCTTTTTATATTTTATTTCTTGAGTTTTAGGGCTTTGTAATATCTTTAATATAGTATCCGGAGTACAGTTGGATCGAGAGAAAAACCTTTTGACTCCTACCTTCATCTATACTGCCTCTGGAATTGTAAATGTGGATCTATTGAGAGTAAGAAGACTGGGACCAGTGGGATATCTTGAGAAGAACACAGAATATACCCAGAACTCAATCTAGGGAGAAAATGCAGATGCAACTTGGGTAGGCTTTGGAGAGAACAGCAGACTGGGAAAGCTTGGCTAGGTGCATACTTGGATTGCATCACACCCGTAAGGTTTGGTATTGGGGGTGTAGACAAGGGGACAACTGAGTGTAGAGGGTCCATGAGTGATCAACTAACTGTATTTTCCAGAGGAGCTTTTGTCATGGTGTATAAAGGTTGACACCTTAGGGAGGCTATGTGATGACGATCTAGAGAGATCTTACAATCCTTTTATAACCACCATGTTATGAGAGCCCCAGAGAGGAAAGAGTTTCCCATGCATTCAAACATCTGATCTCTAATATCAAGTTGTATAACGGGGTCAAGATATAAATAGCACAGGAAATTAGGTAATCATATTATGTGACAAGGTCATGTGATCATAGAATGTTCTGGAAGGACATATGATTGTATAATAATAGGGATACAGCCACTTGTAAAGTAGTATAAGTAAGTAGTTAAATCTAACAGAGAACTTCATCAAGTTCTTCCTAAACACTCACCTTGAGTGGTCCCTAAGTCATCATGGCTTTGCAATAACACACCAATATATATATTACTGGAGCTGCATATAATTCTTATTTCTCTAATTATCTATAAACCTTCAATTTTGATTATCTCCCCTTGGACCTTTAGTACACAATTGGAAGCTGGCATATCATTGTTTTGTTTGTCCCAGTGTGCAACCCCCTTTTGCACCCTTTCAGTGCCTTTTGTGGCTTCACTGCATATGCCACCCTTTTCTTCCCCTGCTACAACAGATACTCTTTGCACTTGTGCCCCTTCTTTCCACACTTATAACACTCAACCTCCACCAATGCCACCCTTCTTATCATCTTCTCCTCTACTCCATATTGCATTACTCTGCTCCCCAATGCTTCAAACTTATTTTAGGAAGTAACTGTCCCCTTTTCTCCTTTTCTCTTATTTCTATAGTTATGGACCAGGTGTCTGAACTCTTTGCAACTAAAACACAACTTTCCTTTCTTCCCTTCAAGTTCTTCCCTTAGTTTGGTGAGGGAGCATTTTTCTTTGAGCAAGTTGCTCATCAATGAATTGTATTGTTGCAAAGACATAGTGCTATGTCTTTGTAAGGGATATGGATTTAATAATTGATCTTACTAATGTTATGTCTGTTAGGGCACAAGATCTTTACCCAACCAGATACCTACTGCCTTACTTACTACTGCCCTAGTAATATGGTTATACAATTACTCCACAGAGGAGGTCCCTACTCTAGACAGCCTCTTAGGAGTAACCATTAATTCTCTATGTATACTACTCACAATGGAGTATAGCACAAGGTTTATACTAGGAAGCAGTATAAGTAAACTACTAAACACCACTTAATTACAAGGTCAGGTCTCAGTAGTAATACCCAAGCTTGGTACTACACTTCTACCTATTGTCCCTAACTGATAGTGAAGTCCTTTTAAGCCAAGGACCTAGCTATGTATGGAGGTGGCTGCTGATTGCAATGATCAGCAGCAGAGGGTTGATTGAATGAGATAAGAGTTTGAGCAAGGTCCAAGGTAGACAGTGCTCAGATGTGAATCAAGTTCTAGTGTCAGAGAGCTAAACTCCATGCCAGAATTAAGCTAACTGCTCTTTGTTTAGCATTTGACAAAAAGAACTCAATAGAGTTCCCATTGGATTCTGTATACTATTTATATATGAAGAGTAACCCTAACCCTTCCTTTTATCCCACACTTCCCTATGAGTCACTTTTCTCTTGTGTGTCCATCAATAAGAAAATAAATGAAAAGAAAATAAAAAGAAAAATGATAATCAGAAAATAAAAGAAAAGAAATATAAATATTGACTTAGTCATTTTTGCCAAGTCATGACATATATCCAGTAGTAAATGTCAGTAGAATACAATGGTATGTAGGGCAAGTAAAAGGACAGAAGAAGAAGCAACTAGCTCCAGTAATAATTGAGGGAGAAGAAGAATGGAAAGTGGAGAGAATCCTGAATAAGCAGCAAGTAAGAGAAAAAGATAAGTACTTAGTATGTTGGAAGGGATTTATGGCAGAATCAGACACTTGGGAAGGGAGAGAGAATTTAAAGAATGCAAAAGAAGTAATCAAAGAATTTGAAAAGGAGCACCAGTGAGATATGGAAAATGTGGCAAAACAAGAACACAAAAAAGGGATATTCAAAAGAGAAGAGCTGCCAAGAAGATTTATAGTAAGAAAACTATTTGGATGATCAGACAAGAAGTATCACCAAGAATATTGGGAAAGACTAGAGAGAAATTGAAGATAGTGGAAAGGAAAATGATTAGGAGAAAGAAAAATAGAAACGATTGCAGAGGTAGAAGAAAGTGAGAAAGAAAAATCAGAAGTTAGAGAATTGTCATGACTTAGCAAAATGGCTAAGTTATTATTTATATTTCTTTTCTTTTCCTTTTACTTTATCTTGGACTTACTACACAGAAGGGAGTGTGGGAAAGTGTTATGTCACAAGTGTCACACAGTCACAGCCATATGACAGGAGTCACAATGTCACATCACATGATGTCACATGATAGGTGTGGGAAGATAGTGCACAGACCATGTAGTAGTTGTATAAGTAGTATAGAAAATCTAACAGGAACTCTATTGAGTTCTTTTTGTCAATTGCTGAACAAAGAGTAGTTGGCTTTATTCCAGCTTGGAGTTTAGCTTTCTTACAAGAATGAACAGAAGAAGACAACAATGAGATAGGCAATATGGTTGACTCAAACTATGAGTTGTAGGAAAATTCCTTGGAATAAGGAAACTTAAGAAGAGAGTAGTGTCATAACTTGGCAAAACAGCTAAGTTATTATTTAATTTTTCTTTTTCTTTTTATTTTCTTTTCTTTGATTACTAAGGTAGAGCACAGGAAGATATTACATAACAAGTCATAAAGTCACAAAGATGTGACAGCAGTCACAGAAAAGGTCATGTCACACATGAGGTCACAAGTTGCAGTCACAACATATGACAAAGAAATCAGGAGACCATAGGAGTCAAAGAGCATAATCACATAGTAATTGTATATATAGTGTAGAAAATCCAACAGAAACTCTATTGAGTTCTCTTTGTCAAACACTGATAAAAGAGCAGTTGGCTTAATTTCAGCTTAGGAGTTGGTTCACTGATACAACATTCTATTCAGCTCCCTCATTAACCCTGCCATAAACTGAGATCCCTAATTTGAAATGATACTTTTGGGTAACCCATGTAGTTTCCACACATTATCTCTAAACAACTGTACTAACCCTTCTGCCAAAGTCTTTTCCATAGTAGGAATAAAATATACTATTTTTGTTAACCTATTAACTACTACTAGAATTGAGTTGTATCCTTGAGCTAAGAGCAGCTTAGTGATGAAGTCTGCTGATACATGCAACCAAGATTTCTTCAGAATTGAATTAGGCATTAACTTGCCTGCTGGTTGTTCTGTGCAATTTTTGTTATGCTAATAAGCATTATACCTCTCCACATATCTCTTGATCTCTTTTGTTACTCCCAACCACCAAAAGTTTCAAGTGACCAGTTCTACTATCTTCTATTGTCCCCTATGTCCTCCTACTGGCATATTATGATATAGTCTGATAATTTCTGCCCTCAATTTATTGTCTCTTAGTATATACACTTTTCTTTCCTTGTATATTACAACATTGACTTCCCTCTATTCCTTATCTCTCAGCATCTTTACTCCTGCTCTTTTCATTTCTTCCACTGCTTTTACTACTTTATTATCTTTTACTTTTGATTTTCTAACTTCCTCTAGTAGATCTATTCTGTCTACTATTGTCTCTACTGCTTCTGTTCTCCTTACTTCTAGCCATTCTGGCTTTACTAATATTTTGTCCTCATTGTCTTTCTCCACTCCTATTTCCCAGTCTAGTTTTCTGCTCAGACTGGTGGCTTTCCCTATGTCACAAACTTCATTCGGTCATATCTCCATCAATTCTTCGACGATTCCCACGGTCTTAAAGCCAGCTTAAAGCCCTTAAGAAGACCTTTCGATCGATGCCAGTCACGTCTCGAGGCGATCAA
>Ga0157361_1000983_pt1 | contig 10165 bp, 7 predicted proteins | sample AttlaeALBM2_FD_111481 | JGI IMG/M metagenome (GOLD analysis project Ga0157361, IMG submission 111481) | Fungus gardens microbial communities from leaf cutter ant in Ribeirão Preto, State of São Paulo, Brazil - Atta laevigata ALBM2 | ecosystem: Host-associated > Fungi > Mycelium > Unclassified ...
ACTTAGCGTGAGAAGAGGTTGAAGGAATATCAAAAGTAGTAATAGTTTCCTTTTTATATTTTATTCCTTGAGTTTCAGGGCTTTGTAATCATTTTAATATAGTATCCGGTGTGCAGTTGGATAGGGAAGGAACCTCTTGACTCCTACCTCCATCTACACTGCTTCTGGAATCGTAAATGCAAATCTATTAAGAGTAAGAAGACTGGGGACTAGTGGGGTGTCTTGAGAAGAACACAGAATATACCCAAAACTCGATCTAGGGAGAAGATGCAGATGTAACTCGGGCAGGCTTCGGAGAGGACAGCAGGCTGGGAAAGCTTGGCTAGGTGCACACTTGGATTGCATCACACCCATAAGGTTCGGTGTTGGGGGTGCAGACAAGGGGGCAACTAAGTATGGAGGGTCCATGAGTGATTAACTAACTGTATTTTCCAGAGGAGCTTTTGTCATGGTGTGTAAAGGTTGACACCTTAGGGAGGCTATGTGATGACGATCTAGAGAGATCTTACAATCATTTTATAACCATCAACATATATTTTATTGGAGCTGCGTATAATTTCTATTTTTTAATTATTTACAAACCTTTAACTTTGATTATCTCCCCTCGGACCTTTAGCACACAATTGGGAGCTGGCACAGCATAGTTTTGTTTGTTCCAGTATGCAATTCCCTTTTGTACCCTTTCACTGTTTAGTGATTTGTTTAAAGCCTTTTCAGCACTTTATTTTTTGGCAGTATCATAAGTTCTTCCTTTTTTTGAATCTCATCTATTTTCTACTATATCCAGGTTCTTCTCTCTTCCACTTTCTCTTCTTTTTTGCCTCTGTACCAAATATTGTGCCCTGGACCTTGTAAGGCCTTATATGCTTTTTATTGATAGTTTTAAGATAGTTGTTCCATGGATTTGTTATAAGTGATAAGCATATTTTGCTGCTTTATCAGGGATAACTTTTGTTGATGTAAACTTTAAACAAAGTTCTTCTTTTTTGCTAGGTCTTTTGTTGACCCAGAGCACTTGTTAACTCCTTCTTATCTCCCTCCTTGTTATCTCTTTATCTGTATTACTTGGTGAGTTCCTAGGCATAGTCGTCCTAGGAACTAACATCCAACCCTACACCTTGTCATATATAGCAAAGTATAGCAGTAGTGATATTGGTATTTGTCGACTTTTTTGTATTTTACAGTTCTTGAGTATAGTTTTCAAGGGGGTAAAAGGATAAAAACATCCAATTTTAGCCTCTTAATACCATTGTGTTACACTGAGTACTATTCCAGTCATAATATGTCTATGGGAGTATAGTGTTGAGCTCTAGGAGAGCTTCACAGATTTCTGGTACTCTACTAGATAGTTTGGAAAAATCTACATTCTTGAGATGTTTACAAGTATCTTTTATTATTCTCTACTTTTTAAGCTATGAGTTTGCAACTAACTTTTTCTAGCTTTATAACTACATTTTATAGTCTATTGAACCATTTCTACAGAGAATCATACTGTAAATCCTCTATTCAGGTTTTGTTTTCACTCATCTTGGTAAAATGGTGATATATGATCCAAGGTGGGTTTCAGGAGTTCTTTGTACTCCTTTATATATAATAACTGCTATGTTTTTTCAAAAATGTAATTCTGGGGGATAGGATGTGAAGTAGAAGTTATCTACTTTGTGCTAGCAAAGGTTTGCTTTAACAAGCTTTTTGTTGTAGGATTTTTGTAGATGGAGTGGGTTTTATTTGTATTCTCTCCAGCAATGACTTGTTTGGTGCTCTCTCCTAGTTCAGCAAGAGGCATTCAGCAAAAGTCTTTGGTGTTTCTGATGGTGGGCATAGTTTGGGGGTAAAAGTAAGCACAACATCCCTATTTCAGCAGATGAAGTGTGTGGGTAGAAACTACACTACTCTAAAAGTATCCTTCCAACATCGATGATAGGCCCTGTCTTGTGGGAGGAGAGTTGATGTCATATCCAGTCTCTCTTACTGGCTTATGAAGGAGGAATAGGGGTTTTCTGAGTAGTTCTAGCCACCTACAAGGGTTTTTTAGAAATGTTTACACAAATCTGAAGTCTTTCAGGACTAGCTGTGATACACAAGCTAGCCTGTTCCCATTATTCTGAGAGACAGACCTTCCTCTTTATGCCTAAGGTCTAGTGTTAAGACTTTAAACCTCACAGTTGAATATACGTTTCAACTTGAAGCTTATATCTAACACTTGATATCTTCACACTCCTTGACAGAGGGTCCAGTTAAGGTTTTCAGTGAAGTTATATTGGAGAAGTGATGTCAATGAGACTTTGAGTAGTACCTTTGAGATTGTCCTAAGACAAGTAAGAGTACCGATTCCTCAGAGTAGGATTTTACAAAAAGAATACAAAAAGAGAGAACTTGTCGTTCCCTTCTTTTTCTGGTCTGTATTTATCCTAACTAGAGATGTAACCAATCGTTACAATGTAGTAACACTATTTGTAACTAAGAGTGACTAGTCAAGTAACAGATCAGTGATAAGGTGACAAGTGAGTCAGAAGTGAGTCATTGTCTAATAATGGATAAGTCCAATGTTATCCCATTTAGCACAAGTCCAAAGATAGAGAAGGAGAATGATCCAAGATTTCTCCGAAGAGTCCTATTCATACTATGAGTCCATTATCTCCTAAGATACTTTGACATCCTATGTATTATTATTGCATAGTAATGTCCTCGTTCTGTTCCATCAATGTTTCTTCTCACATTACTATCATTTCATCCACTAGCCATTCATTATCAGACCAGGGCTGATAATAACTGTAGTCCCACTCAATGTTCATAACATAATCTCCTTTGTTTGATTCAATGTCCTCATCGAATTTAATATCTGATAGGTTCTCCCAGTATGTTTGACCAGGCGACATCGTTGATGTCGTTGTAGTAGTCTCTATTGTCTTCTTCCCAGTTTCATTGGATGTACTGTCGAGGTCATTTCATAGGAAGATGTCAAAGGATAGGTCTCTGAGATGTAGAAGTGGAAGGGAACGCAATGGTGTGATTGGTTAGGAGTCCATTTCTGAAGAGGACTTGTTTATTGTATTTTCGAGGAGTGGAACGACGTTGATCCTCTGGGGCCTCAGTAAGAAAATGTTCCAAGAGTCGTCGTCTGGTTGGAGTGAGACCAATGATGAAAGTGGAAAGTGGTTCATGTTGGAACAGGTTTGGATAATCGATTCTGGCTTGTTTGGCTTGTTGTTTTGCCACAGCAAGTCGTGGTTAGGATCGTTGTGGTTGGAGAAGGCAGAACTTTTCGTAATGACCAGGGTTTTTTCGATTACATCTTTTGCAAACATAATTAGCGCATTGATCGAGGAAATGGTCACGTCGACCACAGACAAAGCATTGTGTGTTGTCTGTAATGAAGGAGGGTGCATCCCTAAGGTTTTGTAGTTCTGAATTTCCACGAGTATCATCTAGATTTTGTCCAGTTCCTTTTGAGGCGTTGCCAGTTTCCATGCATTCAGTAGGTTCATCATTGCTGGGGTCATTTTCTTGTAAGTCATCAGAAGTGTTTCCAGAGTTAGATCTAGTTGATAGGCTAGGGTTCTGATTACTTGTGTCTGATGAGTGTTGTACTCTTCTTGCAGCAGTATATAGGAGGTATTGATGGATTGTAGGGAGTGGAAACTCGTTGAGATTCTTGAGATTATTTTGGAGTTGAACGAATCATTGATCGGCTGTGTATTGAAGATGTAGGTAAAGAGCCCAGTTCTCCCTGAAAAGGTCAAAATCGGCAATAGCTACTGAATTCCCAATGAGAGTGGTCCGCAGCTGGGCCAAGGGATGGTCAAATAGCGCGAATCGTTATATAGGGGAAGTTTCATCAGTGGTGATTTGTTGATAAGGGGCAGAGTAGGATGGTGGAGGGTTGTTAGTTTGTGCTCGGAGGAATTGTTCGATGGAGAGGAAGAAGTTGTTGACTTGTTCATAGTTGACTGGTGAGGGTGTTGGTGGTGTGGTAATGAGAGTGGTTACGTTGGAGATGGATGAGGAAGAAGAAGACATGAACTATTGTGTTAGTTGACTAGTTTTGTCTTTGCTTCTTTATAAGCTTTGAGGAGTTGTTTGGCATTGGTGATGTTTGTTTCTGGTTTCCAGGTACGTTCTGTTTCAGGGTATCCTTTCCAGTGAACTAGAAATTCCTTTACCCCGTTTTTATTTCTAGAGTCGATTATGTCTTCAACTTCCCATTCTTCTTCTCCTGCAATGATCTTTGGTAATGGTCTTTCTGAGAATTTCCTATATTGGGTGTTCTCTTGTGTGGGCCAGAGAAGGTGAACATGGAAAATGGGGTGTATTTTCCAGTGTGGTGGTAATTTTAGCCGATAGTTGACAAGTCCAGTTCTTTCCAAAATTTTGAAGGGGCCTATACGTTTTGGTGCAAGCTTTCTTGGGATTTCTTCTATTTGGATGTGTTGAGAGTCTAACCAAACTTGTGTTCCTATTTTGAGGTCAGGAAGTTTGCTTTTGATTCTTTGATTAATAAGATTCTTGGCAACTTTATGTGCTTGTTTGGCATTGGTTTAGATGTTCTCTATGTGGTTGATCCTATTGTCGGCAGTGATAGATGAGGTTTCTGGGGTGTCGATATGGGTTTTTGTAGGGTATCCAAACATGAGTTTGAATGGGGTATGTGATCGTCCTCCATGGAGTCTGGAGTTATGAGAGTATTTGGCCATAAATAGTTTGTCAGCGCAGTAGATAGCCAGATATAGTTTGATCTCTTGGTTGAAGCATTCAGTAGTGCCATCTGTCTGAGGGTGAAAAGCGGTGGATATAGCTTGTTTGGCTCCTAGTCCCTGTAGGAAGGCTTTCATTGACTTGGCAATAAATTGAGGGTCATGGTCAGAGATGACCTTGTCGGGAATACCAAATCTTTGGAAAAGGTTATTCATTAGGAGTGTCGCAATTCCTTCCGAGGTTACTCCTTTTGTTGTTGGTATTAGTATTATCCCCTTTGTTAGGCCATGGTCCACCATGGACAAAATAGAATCAAAGCTCTTTGACTTGGGTAAGTCAGTGATAAGGTCCATGGCAATCTGGGCGAATGGTTGATTGGATGATAGTGCTAGGATTCCTTGAAGTGGTGGTTTCAAAGGGTGTTGATTGATTTTGAATCTTTGGCAGTTTTCATAGCCTTTGACATAATTGGTGACAAATTGTTTGAGTCCTGGCCATGAGTGTTGTTTTGATACTTTGCGTAGTGTTTCTTTGATACCAGGATATCCAGCTGTTGGTGAATCGTGGTACTATCTGAGTATGTTTTGTTTCTCTTCTAATGTTGGCTCGTTGGATAGTTCTTCTGCAGGAAAGGTTGATTTATCGATGAACTCATCGGGTATAGCTTGTTTTGGTTCATCTTCATCTTTATCCTCAATGAACTTTCGAGAAAGTGCATCTGCGGCTGTGTTTTTGTTGCCAGCAATGTGCTTGATTTTGATCTTGTAAGCACTGAGTGTTGTCGACTATCTTGTCATTCGTCGTGATAGTTTGGCTGGATTGGTCCAATAGATAATGTTATTGTGGTCAGTCCAAATGATAGTTTCTTCTGGTGCTCTATCGATATAGTGTCTCCATTCCTGAATGGCTCAGATGATTGCAAGGAATTCCTGCTCTAAGGTGTGGTAGCGTTTCTCTACTGGTGATAATGGTTTTGAATAGAAGAAGCAAGGGTGTTGTATTCCATTATCATCTTTTTGTGTGAGTACTGCTCCTGTTGCATGATTTGATGCATCGGCATATATTTCGAATAGTTTTGTTGGATCAGAGGTGATGAGGATGGGTTTTTCTTCAAATTTCTTCTTCAATTTATCGAATGCTATTTGTACTTTCTTCATCCAGATGAATTTCGTATTTTTCTTTACCAATTGATTAATTGGTGAGGCGATTTTGGCATAATCTTTAATGAATTTTCTATAGAAGTTGCAAAATCCAAGGAATTTTCTTGTCTCCTTGATTGTCGAGAGTGCAGGCCAGTCGGATATGCCTTTGAGTTTGATCGGGTCCATTTGGACTTGATCAGGGGAGATGATGTATCCAAGATAAGAAAGTCGTTGTTTGGCGAATTGGCATTTCTTGGGTCTGAGATATAAGTCGTGTTCTTGAAGTATTTTGAGTACTTCTTTTGTTGTCTTGTGTAACTGTTTTTTTGTTGAGGCATGGATAAGAATATTATCTATGTAAACTAGTATGAAGTTTTTGGCAATAAGCAGTGCAAATATTGTGTTCATCATCGTTTGGAATGTTGCTGGGCTGTTGCACATTTCGAAGAACATGACAGTTGGTTCAAATAGTCCTTGATTCGTTCTGAATGCTTTTTTCCATCTATCTTGTTTTCGAATACAAATGTTGTTATATCCAAGTCATACGTTCATTACAGTGAAGTATTTTGATCCTCGTAGTTTGTCCAAAATACTTTGAACATTGGGTATTGGGTAGGCGTTCTTGATGGTGTGTTCATTGAAATAGCGATAATCTTGACACGGTCGTAGTTTTCCGTCTTTTTTTGCCACAAAGAAGAAGGGTGAGGCCATTGGTGACTTTGAATGCTTGATGTATCCTTTTCATAAATTTTCTTCAATGAATTTCTCCTGTTCTTTGATTTCTGCAAAGAAAAGCTTATAGGGTTTGAAAGCTTTTAGTTTAAATGTCAGTTTCATTTCAATCTTGTGGTCCCAAGTTCTTGCTAGTAGAAATTGTTCACTTTTCTTTTCATCGAATAGTGACAGGTATTCGTGATATTCTTCTGGAATCATTTGTTTAGTAGTTCGATTATTTTTCTTCTTACCTTTTTGTGCTAGTACCTGTGAAGCAGAGATTTTAGTATTTAATTTGTAAATCTCATGGTTCATTAACCATGGATCTTCTTCTTGAGAATCAAGTAATTCACTAAAATTCTTTGTTAGTTCAGCGTTTCTCTATTTCATTATACCTTTCTTCCAGTTGATAATTGGATTATGTTTCTTGAGCCACGAAATTTCTAGTATAATTCGTGGTCGTCCAAGATCTGCAATAGTGAGTTTGAGTTTGATCCGTTGTTGATCGATAATTGCATCTAATTTGACATAGTCAGTTATTTTTTTATTTTTGTTTATACTTCTGTCTCCATTTCGTATCGTGAGGGGTTTTTTTAATTTTCTTCTTGGTAGGTTCCAGTCCTTGATGATGTTCCTGTCGATTAGATCGAGTTCTGCTCCTGAATCTATTAGTAATAAAGTGTCCACAGTTTTCCTTCCTAATAGCACTTGTGTGGGGGAATAAAGGGTATTAGATTGACACAGTTTCAACTGTATTTCTACAACGTCTTTTATGTATAGTCTGTTTACTTATCTGTCTTTGTCCTTTGTGCTGGAAGTATTGAGCAAGTTAGGCGTAGTTCCTAGTTGCTTTGGGGAAAATCCTCCTCTTTTTTGTCAAAGTCAGAGTTTGTTGAGGGTTCTTCTTCTGGGATGTTTTCTGCGAGGTCTCTTTTCTTGTTAGTCTTTTTGGTAAAGAGATTCTTCTTAGTCTTGTAGGTCTTGTTACGGGGTAGAGTTTTGAAGTTGGGTTTGTTTGGGCATTGAGCAGTGAAGTGTCCTGGTGTTCCGCAACTGAAGCATTTCCCTTTCTTGAATGACTTCTTTTGATCTTTGGTAAGAATATTGTCGAGGGTTTGATGTACCAGCTTCTGGATGCATAGGTTGGTGGTTTCTTGTTTGTCGTGAGAGTCTTCTTGATCCTGGAGAGTATTCTTGTAGTTTTCCAGTATAGCTTGTATGTTATCGACGTCCATAGCATTTGGGTCTTTATAGTCGTCGTGGGGTCAAAGCCAGTTCGGATTCGTGTAGTGTTTTTCTTTGGCCAGAATTCTATTGGGGCGTTTTGTTTGTTTTCTACCCAGATAGATTCTTTCCATGCGAATGATCTCTTCTCCTTGTTTTGTTGCTTCAATCCATGCTTGGAGATTGTTATTGGGTCCTCGTCGAATAGCTTGTATGGCAATATTGGGATCCAGGCCTTGTCGAAATAGGTGGATGAGTTGCGAGATATCAGTAAGTCCTGCTTGGGTAGCGAATACTCTGAATTCAGAGACGTATTCGTCCACTGGTCTTGATAGTTGTTTGAGAGCATGCAACTGCTGCAGGGCGTCTCCTTCCATATCGAATGGTTGAAAAGCTAAGTCGAGGGCTGCAAGGAAGTTGTCCATTGTTCTGAGATGGATACCTTGTCCTGAGACTATATGGGCTGCCATGAATTCCGTTCTCCAGACTAAGGCTTTCTTGTCCATATGGTAGAGCATAAACATGATTGCAGTGTATTCGTCTGGGAAATTGTTGTTGTGAGCAAGCATGTAGAGCAAACAGTCTTCTTTCTATTTCTGGTAGTTCCTTGGGTCTCCGTCAAATTTGTCAGATTGAGCATATTTGGGTCGATGCTCTTGGATTGTTGATGAAGAAGTTGTTGTCAAGATATCGGGTAAATCCATTAAGGGTTTTCCAAAGACGTTATAGAACGAGTTGCTAGCATTCTTTGTTGACGATCCAAAGGTTTGGTGTCCAAGAATTCCTGCTAGGTTGATGGAAGTCGAGGGAGGTGTTTGTTGATTTGAAGAGGCAGTGTTTGTTGGTTGAGACATTTCGGAGTGGAGATGTTGTCCAAAGGCTTGTTATTGCGTTTCTAATTGTTTAATGAGAGGTTCAAGGTCGTGTTCTGATTCTGAGTCTGTTGAAGAGATTCTGGGTCCGAGTTGTGAGAAGGATAATTGTTGAGAGGCGTTTCGTTCGATTGGGATAGTTGGGTGTTGTTGATGTTGTCTTGAGATGGAGATGGGTTATTTTGACATATACTGGGGTGGCGATCCAAGATTGCCTGAATAAGTTTTTTACTTGTTTCTTTATGAATCAGTTTTGTAAATATCGAGTCTCAAAAACACTCGATAACCTTATCTTAAGAGAGAGAGTGGTGTGCTCAGTCTCGTTCATGAGGTTACTATCCTCGGTGGTCCACGTATGACCTGATGATGTCAATGTTATAGATGTCCTATCCACGGTTACAATGTTGTCCTGGCTATAGCACAAGGCAATAAGAGCTCAGGGGTTTCACACAGTACAGCACAAGACAATGAGAACTGGTGGGGTGTCGACGATATAGCACAAAGCAATGAGAGTTGGCGACTACGACTTTAGTGAATGATGTCACTTGTGAAGGAAGTTCTCTCTTAATTGTTAAGACTCTAAACCTCACAGTTGAATATGTGTTTCAACTTGAAGCTTATATCTAACACTTGATATCTTCACACTCCTCGATAGAGGGTCCAGTTAAGGTTTTCAGTGAAGTTATATTGGAGAAGAGATGTCAATAAGACTTTGAGTAGTACCCTTGAGATTGTTCTAAGACAAGTAAGAGTACCGATTCCTCAGAGTAGGATTTTACAAAGGGAATACAGAAAGAGAGAACTTATCGTTCTTTTCTTTTTCTGGTCTGTATTTATCCTAACTAGAGATGTAACCAATCGTTACAATGTAGTAACACTACTTGTAACTAAGAGTGACTAGTCAAGTAACAGATCAGTGATAAGGTGACAAGTGAGTCAGAAGTGAGTCATTGTCTAATAATGGATAAGTCTAATGTTATTCCATTTAGCACAAGTCCAAAGATAAAGAAGGAGAATGATCTGAGATTTCTCCAAAGAGTTCTATTCATACTATGAGTCCATTGTCTCCTAAGATGCTTTGACATCCTATGCATTATTATGTCCTCGTTCTGTTCTATCAACGTTTCTTCTCACATTGCTATCATTTCATCCACTAGCCATTCATTATCAGACTAGGGCTGATAATAACTGTAGTCTCACTCGATGTTCATAACATTTAGTCTACTATAGAGATAGGTCCTTGACAGAAACCTACTCTGAGCCCTCAGTAAGTCTTCTGTTCTTTTACAGAAACAGAGATACCCTCATAGCCCCCAGGACTCTCATCTGGAATAAACATAACCCCCAAGTTCTTTGCAGAAATAAGGGGGACAAAAAATAGTAGACTTAATAAACTATCACAAATAGTCACTTACTATTTGTGATGGGTGCTTTGATACTTTAAAGAGTTCAAAAATGCGAAGTTAGACAAGTGACAAAAGATGTTGTTAAGTCTGAGGTCTAATCCTCAGACTATGA
>Ga0157361_1000984_pt1 | contig 10161 bp, 11 predicted proteins | sample AttlaeALBM2_FD_111481 | JGI IMG/M metagenome (GOLD analysis project Ga0157361, IMG submission 111481) | Fungus gardens microbial communities from leaf cutter ant in Ribeirão Preto, State of São Paulo, Brazil - Atta laevigata ALBM2 | ecosystem: Host-associated > Fungi > Mycelium > Unclassified ...
TCATAGTCTGAGGATTAGACCTCAGACTTAACAACATCTCTTGTTATTATCTAAAACTTGCTTGAACTCTCTTGAAGAACTCTTTTCTCAAATCACAAATCAAGTAAGTAACCATTTGTGATATGCACAGAACAACCAGCTGGCAAATTAATGCCCAATTTAATCCCAGAGAAACCTTGGATGCATATATTAGCGGACTTTATCACTAAACTGCCTTTAGCTTAAGAATATGATTCAATCTTAGTAGTAGTCAATAGGTTAACAAAAATAGTGCACTTTGTATCTACTACAGAGAAAACATCAGTGGAAGGACTAGCATAGTTGTTTAGAGACAATGTATGGAAACTACACAGTCTACCTGAAAGTATCATATCAGACAGAGAACTGCAATTCATGGTAGGGTTAATGAAAGAATTGAACGAGATATTGAGGATCAAAAGTAAATTGTCAATGGTGTTCTACCCTCAGACAGATGGACAAATGGAGAGGGTAAATCAAGAGCTGGAACAATATCTGAGAATGTTCATTGATCATAGGTAAGAGCAATGGCCAGAGTGGTTGGGAACAGCAGAGTTTGCCTATAACAACAAAGTACACTCAAGCACTCAGACATTACCTTTCAAGGCAAATTATGGACAAGATCCTAGGATGGGGTTTGAAGGAAGGAAGAAGGGAAAATACATAGGGGCAGAAAAATTTATTGAAAAGATGAAAGAAATACAGGAGGAGGCAAAAGCAGTGCTAGGGAAAGTGCAAGAAGATATGAAGAAATATGCAAATAAGAGAAGGGGAGAAGCTGATGGTTACAAAGTAGAAGACTTGGTGATGTTAAGCACCAAGGACCTGAAATATCAAATGGTCAGAAGAAGAATGGAGAAGTTGACAGAGAGATTTGTGGGCCCATATAAGATAAAGAAAATCATATCATTGAACATAGTAGAATTAGAACTACCTAGCACAATAAAGATACACTCAGTAGTCAATGTTAGTAGGATACGTAGATATGTAGGGCAAGTAAAAGGACAGAGGAAAGAGCAACCAGCTCTAGTAATAATCAAAGGGGAAGAAGAATGGAAGGTAGAGAGAATATTAAATAAGCGACAAGTAAGGGAAAAAAACAAGTATTTAGTATGATGGAAAGGATTTACAGCAAAGTCCAATACCTGGGAAGAAAGAGAAAACTTGGAAAATATACAAGAGGCAATTGAAGAGTTTGAAAAGGAATATTGGTGAGACCAAGAAGATATGGCAAGGCAAGAACATGAAAAAGGAACTTTCCAAAGGGAAGAATTGCTGGGAAGATTTACAGCAAAAAAGTTATTTGGATGGATAAACAAAAGATATGACGAGAAATACTAGGAAAGATTAGAGAGAAATTGGAGACAATGGAAGGGAGGGAAATTTGGTAGAAAGAAAGTAATGGAAACAATCAAGGAAGAAGAAGAAATTGAGGAAGAAAATCTGGAAGTCAGAGAGTGGACAAAAGAAGACAACAATGAGATAGACAACATGGTCGACCCATATTATAAGTTATAGGAAAATTTTCTCAGGACAAGGAAACTTAAGAGGGGGGTGGTATCATGACTTGGCAAAAACAGCTAAGTCAATATTTATTTTATTTTCTATTTTCTTTTCTTTTATTTTCTTATCAATGGACGTGCAAGATAAAAGTGACTTATAAGAAAGTGCAGGACATTAAGACTGGGTTAGGGTTAGAAATCATATATAAATAGTATACAGAATCTAATGGGAACTCTATCGAGTTCTCTTTGTCAAATGCTGAACAAAGAGACAATTGGCTTAATTCCAGTCACTGGACTTTGGCTGCTAACAGATGAATTCCTGTTATTTTCTGTATATTACTTATACAACTACTATATGGTCTATGCACTATTTTCCCACAGTTATCATGTGACTGTGACATTGTTATGTGACACTTTTCCACACTTCTTTCTTGTGTAGTAAGTCCAAAAAGAAAAGAAATATAAATAATGACTTAGCCATTTTGCCAAGTCATAACAAGTCAGTGTTATAGTGTGTAAAGATTGATATCTTAGGGAGACTATGCAATGACAATCTAGAGAGATCTTACTCTTATTTCAACTACCAACTTATTTTATTTTACCTAAAGCTACATATAATATCTAATTTTATCTTTTACTTAAAACCTTCACTTCAGTTATCTTTCCTCAAGCCTTTAGCATGCAATTGGGAGCTAGTACCATATATTATTGTTTGTTCTAGCATGCAATTTCCTTTTACATCCTTTTAGTATGCTTACACCTCCTCTTGCTGTGCCTTTTGTGGTCTTGCCACATGTGCTACTCTTTTTCCCTGCATCTTTTTCTTTTTCTTCTACTTGGGATATTCCTAGCTTTGGTGTCCCTCTTTACTATACTTGAAACATTCTACTATCCTTCTTTTCTTTTTCTCTGTCTCTTTTCTTTTTAATTCTATCCCATACTTCATTACTCTACTCACTAATACTTCAAATTTACTATAGGGAATTTCCTTTCCCTTTTCCTCTTCTTTCCTATTCCTGAAATTTTGGACCAGGTGCCTAAACCCTTTGCAACACCAACACAACTTGCCTCTCCTCCTTTCTAATTCTGCTCTTAATTTAGTGAGGGCTTGCTTCTCATTGAGTAGGTTACTCATAAGGAAGTCATATTGAGTTCAAGACATTATCTTGGGAGTATGGATGTAATGGTTTATCTTACTATATTATGTCTACTGGGACACAAAATCTTTACCCAGCTAGAGTTCTACTACCTTACTTACTACTGCCCTAATAGTACTTTGGCTATTACCTAATGGATAGGATCCCTACTCTAAATAGCCTCTTAGGAGTAACTGTCAATCCTTTGTATAAACAGGTGACAAGGGCACCTGTAACACAAAGTTTATACTAGAAATAGTACAAGTAAACTACTAGACACCACTTGATTACAAAGTCAGGTCTCAGTGCCAATACCTAAGCTTGGTACCATACTTCCATCTACTGTTCCTAATTGACAAGGAAGTTCCCTTAAGCTAAGGGCCTGGCTATATATGAAGATAACTAGTAATTGCAATGACCACCAGCCAAGGGTTGATTTAGATGAGAGTAAGAATAAGCAAGGTCCAAGGTAGACAGTGCTTAAGTAGTGATATTGAGTTCTAGTGTAAAGCTTAGCTGCAATGACTTAACCCTACTCCTTATCCAAGTTGACAAGAAAAACTTAATAGAGTTTCTGTTAGATTAGGTACACTATTTATACATAAACAGTAATCCTAACCCAATCCTAATATTCTGCACTTTCTTATGAGTCACTTTTCTCTCACACATCCATCAATAATAATAAAAAAGAAAAAGAAAAAGAAAAGAATATAAATATTGACTTAGCCATTTTTATGACATCTCATACCATATATTTCTCAGCTACTTTCCAGAGATAAACCTCTATCTCTGGTTTTTCTTTGTCTTTGTGCCTTTGTATTTGCATTCTCTATACTTCACAAATGTTATTACCTCCCATCTAGTCTTTTACCCCTTCTTCTCTAGTGCTGCACTTCTTGGGGACATGCCCCATGCACTGCTGATAGGGATCAAAGGGAATTGATCACAAACAAAAGTGATAACAAATAAAAGTAGTAAAATCTCCTAGATGTTTCACAATTGTGTACTAAACAAGTAGGCACTGGGAGACAATCAAATAAACAAAAAGAGCTTGAACAAGGGGAAATGGAAGAGAAAACTTGAATAACCAAAAGAAATTATAATAGTGTATTTAACAATTCACTCAAGGTCAATCTCATCATAATTGGATCTCTAAGGCATGCATTTGTCTTGTACCATGACACTGCTGTCCTTACCTAGTCTAGTAGCCTGGCTTGCTATTGATACAGCAGTACTACCTAGAACTCCCATGCCATTGTATAAGCTCTTCTTCAGTTGATACAACTGGAAGCCTACTCCAAAAACATGTAGCAAGTGGTTATCTCCTAGTATAAGCAAATGCCCAAGTCCTTTGGGGCTCAAATTCCTATTTAAGGGAAGGGTTTTTGTAGTTTTTAGAAAGTAAAAAGAAAAAACTCAGAAAATAGAGACTTAGTCACTTAAATAGCCATTAAGCTCTAGAGCAACAGCAAGGAATAATAATTAGGGTATGATGCTTAAGTTCCCTTTTGTGCCCTAGAGTATTTAATTAGGATTACAAAGCAGCAAGACAACAAGGAAAGTGAGACAAAAAAAACCTCCAAATTCCCAAACATAATAAGGCTGATATAATGGGGCGGCACCTCTCCTGAATACTTGGCTACCACTTCCTGCTTTTCTAACCCTACTCCAGGAAGTCTCCTTTGCACAATAAACAATTCTCGAGCCTCTTGTTAGACTGTAGAGAGAGACAGCAATCTTGAGTTATCTTGCTCTTGAGCACATTATCTTTGTCAAAACTCTTTTTTATCTCTCTTCCCAACTTCCTTATCTTTTTTACTATATCTTCTATATCTTCTCACTCCTCTAGGATCTAGTTTTCTTCCACTGTGGTTGTGATGCAATCCCATGTTGACTCATTTCTCTCGATCTTGTTATAATTAGCCATTAGCAATAATGGCTCAGATCTGATAGTAACTCTTCTAGATATAGCATTGCTGGCTGCTGAGGTATGATGTCACTCTAGTCAAGATTAGGCTTTAAAGCTTGCCTCTGCCTTTGAGAGCACTCTAGAAGGGAAATCCTTTATAGATCCAATATGAGGCACCTGGGCAAGCATTTATAAAGTATTTATAGCAGTGGTCATAGCCACTACTCTACTACTCAAGTGGTGTGCTCAAGTCCACAACTGGGTATCTAGGGAACATTACTAAGGGGCTAAACTCAATTCTTAAGCTGGTTACTCTTGTTATTAAGGTGAAAATAGTCACTTATTTCACCTAAATGGTTGTTTGGCATGACACTACTATATTCCTGTGCCTTTTCTACTAAAGGATACACTGGTTCTCTCTCTTGCTATATCTTTTATGATATTGCCATATGTGCCACTTGTTCCTCTTGTCTCTTCCTTTCTACTTCTATATTAGAATATTCTTATGTTCAATGTCCTGTTCCCTAACACCTGAAACATCTTACTTCTCCTTTCTTTATTATCTCCTATCTTCTTACTTTTACTTTTCTTCTATCTCATACCTCATCACTCTACTTGCTAGTATTTCAAATTTATTCTGGGGGACAATTTTCCCCTTTTCCTTCCCTTTCTTGTTTCTACAATTATGGGCTAGGTGCCCAAACTTTCTATAACTCCAGCATTTCCTTTCTTATCTTCTCTCTAACTGTGCTCTTAATGAAGTAAGGGCTTACTTTTCTTTAAGCATGTTGCTCATGAGATTGTTATATTGATGTTGAGACATTGTGCTATGTCCCTCTCTAGTAGTCAAGTAAAGAAATTTTTATCCTGCTAGTTATGTTATGTCTATTGGGACATAAGATCTTTACCTAGCCAGAGTCCTACTATCCTTGTTAAGACTCTAGACCTCACAGTTGAATATGCATTTCAACTTGAAGCCTATATCTAACACTTGATATCTTCACGCTCCTCGTTAGAGGGTCCAGCTAAGGTTTTCAGTGAAGTTATATTGGAGAAGAGATGTCAACAAGACTTTGAGTAGTACCCTTGAGATTGTCCTAAAACAAGTAAGAGTACCAATTCCTCAGAGTAAGATTTTACAGAGGGAATACAAAAAGAGAGAACTTGTTGTTCTCTTCTCTTTCTGGTCTGTATTTATTCTAACTAGGTATTGTGACTATGTTATAATGTAGTAACACTAGTTGTAACTATGAGTGACTAGTTTAAGTGACAGTCCAGTGATAGAAGCAGTGAGGATGATAAGTTGAGTCAATGTCTAATAATGGGTTAGTCCAATATTGTCCCATTTAGCACAGGTCCAAAAATAGAAAGGGAAAGATAGTCCAAGATTTCTCTGAAGAGTTTTGTCCATTCTGTGAGTCCATTTGTCTATTTAGAGTCCTTAGACAATTGATGCATTACTGCATAGTAATGTCCTTATCTAGTATTGCCAACATCTTATCTACTAACCACTCATTATCAGACCATGGCTGATAATAGTTATAGTCCCACTTAATGTTCATAACAATCCTACTAACTACTACCTTAATAATATGGTTAGACTATCACCCAACAGATGGGATCTCTAATCTAGATGACCTTCTAAAGAGTAATTATCACTCCTCTATATAGACAGATAGCAAGAGCACCTGTAGCACAAAGTTTATATTGAGAACAGTACAAGTATTCTAATCAACACCACCTGTTTTCAAGATCAGGTCTCAGCAATAACACCCAGGCTTAGTATCATATTTCTATCTACTATTTCTAACTAACAATGAAGTCTTCTTAAGCTAAGGGCCTAGCTATATATAAAGGTGACTAGTGGTTATAATGACCACTGATTGAGAATCAAAAAGATTATGAGAGTTAAGCTGAGCAAGATCCAAGGCAGACAGTGCTCTGGATATAAAATCAAGTTCTAGTATAGCAACTTAGCCTAAGACGACTTAATCACCTTCCAAGTCTGAGTTAACAAGGAGAACTCCATTGAGTTCTCATTTGATTTTCTATGCTACTTATACAACTACTACTTAGTTTATGTACTACTTTCCCACACTTATCATGTGACTCTATTTTCCATATAATACCCATGTAATGTGACCTAATATGTGATACTTTCCCACACTTCTTCCTTACATAGTAATTCCAAATGAGAAAAGAAATCTAGTATATATGTGGGACCAAATGTGGGAGTAACTAGTATGTATGTGAGACCAAACATGGGATGATGGCAGCTGACTCAGAACTGACCAAGCAGCTTTCTTCACATACTCTCTTGAAAATTTCCATAAAATTCAAATAAATCCAAATAAATTGGGAGAAATTGGAATAAAATTAGAACAGGCAGTGAGCAAAGCAAGCTGACTGTAGCCTTACTGTTATAGAAAGGGAGCAGAGCAACCTGACTTACAACAGTGTAAACTACCAGTATAGAAAGAGAGTAGAGCAACCTGACTTACAACAGTGCAAATTACTAGTGTAGAAAGGGAGCACAGCAACCTGATACACAATATTGCTCACTGTGTCGTAGACTGTTGTTAGAAGAGAGCAAAGCAACCTGATGGACAACACTATCTGCAGCTACACAGACTGTTGTTGGAAGGGAGCAAAGCAACCTAATAGACAACACTACTTACTGTCATACAGACTGTTGTAAGAAGGGAGCATAGTGGACTGACTTCAGCAAAAACTTAATAACATAGAATTAGTAAAGGATTCTGGATGGGCCAGAGGCCTAGATGAAAACCTTATATAAATAATGACTTAGCTATTTTGCTAAGTCATAACAGCATTAGGTAATAATCTAATCCTTGGAATCAACACTACCTTGGCTCTAAATCTCCTGTTCTCACTAATCATCCTGTACTGGAGTACCTTTCTTCTCACATTCAATACTACTATTCTTGTTCCATTACAAACTCCTTCTCCTGGGTCCAAGTTCCTTAATAAGATAACTAGACAGCTAACCTTGAGACAGAGTAAAGCAGGAGGCAATCCACTAGCATTGAGTTGTTGAAGAAACTTTGCAGGATAAGCATAGTATATTCTATCTTCTTTAGATACAAAGTCCACACTTCTTAGCATATGAACCTCTACATTTGGGTTAAACTATTGAAGAATGGCCTCATTGATATCATGCACCTCATCATTTCTAGGACAGAGAATAATATGATCCAAGAAGTACTAGTCATCTTGAGGTCTTGGGTTGCTAATTACTAGATAAATCCTATTGATAAAAGCATTGAGATTAGTGCAAACTATGGACTGAGGAACTTGAATCACCTCATAGTTGACCTAGCACCAATCTCTAGCAACTACTAAGCATGTTGATTATTAGCTTTAGAGTGACCCAAGTGCATATTCTATCTGAGATGCAAGAACTTGATATGTCCCCATAAGTTTCCTCCACAAAGAGATACCACTACCACTTGTTGATGTATTCCCTTAGGCATCATAGACAAAGCCTGACAAAAATACTATTGTGATTTTACTAAATAGATGATCATTCTAGATAATATGTCAATTCAAGAGCTATTAAGTGCAAGTGATTGCTTACCTCAAGCAAGTCTCTTAGACATTGATCAACAGCATCAATATCATACTTGTGCTGTATAGGAACTTCATCCCAAATGATAACCCTGGTTTGTTGGAGGACTAAGAACATGTAACTATTGCATTTAAGTCCAACCACAGAGTCTTCATGAATAGAAAGAGGAATCTTAAAGCATGAGTGAGATGTTCTTCCTTTATCCAATTCCAGATGATGCCATACATAGTGCCACTTGACCTCTCCTTCCAACCTCAGCAGCAATAGTGTTACAAAGAAATGTCTTCCCACAGCTACCAGCAGCATGAATAAAGAAAAGATGACCTTGATTGTTGGTAACAGACTCTAGGATAGCATCAAAAGCAGCAGCTTGGTTAGGATTGAAGATTGCCCTTTGCTCATTCACCAAAGTAGCCATTTCATCTACATCATACTGCCCATCCTGCAAGAGAGGATTGAGTATTCTGTGAGCCCACTGTTGTTGTGGAAGAGGCATTGGTGGAAAATCAGCAAGACTTCTTCTTATTCCTACCAATATCCTATTGAGATTTTGAATTTTTGAGTGGAAAGAGAGACATTAGGTGAAACTTAGGTGAAGCTTTGTCATGCTTATTCAGCAGCCATCATCCCACATTCAGTCTCTCATACCTACTAGCCTAGATTAGAAGATAGATAGATAAATCTTTGAAACTAGATGACTAGAAGATGACTAGAAGATGAAAATGAATGATGAACGATGAACGATGAATGAATGATGGATGAATGATGGATGAATAACGAATGAATGATGAATGAATGATGAGTGTACGTATATCTTGCATCTTGCTTGACCGACTTGAAAATAACAGAGATGGTATAAATACTGCAGATAGTTTCACTCGGAGTTGTGACGCATCGAACTGCCTCTATTGCAATGTCTTCAGAATTTCCAGATTTACCTTTACGTTGGCTTCCTGAGTGGCTACCACCACTTTTCCCCGATGTTCATGCCCAGTTCATGCTTTTAAATTACTTATTTAAGGAAGAAAAAGGAAGACTTCATACCCCCGAAGCCCACGATCCGCCCCCAAAGGTTACCGTTGGTATACTCGGTGCTGGTGCTGCTGGGCTCTATTCTGCGCTGCTTATCGACTGGCTCAATGACCAACTCGAGAGTCAGAAGGAGTTGTTTCGCTTTGACTATGAGATCCTTGAAGTGGAACCGGAGCGCGTGGGTGGTCGTATGTATACGTACCGCTTCAAATCCGGGAAGAAGTATGACTACTATGTAAGTGGTTTGACATTGCCATCTGCTGCCTACTTAATTCGACACAAAAGGATGCTGGGGCAATGCGTTTTCCTGATATCCCGTTCATGAAACGTGTTTTCGATCTTTTCGAAAAGATTGGACTCAAGAAGGAGAAAATCCCCTACGTGATGACCTTGGACAGTAACCTCAATTATTTTAATGGAAAATGCTTGACGACTAAGGAGATGAAGGATAAAAGACTCGACCCTTTCGAGACCGGAGTTGAGGGCATCTTTGATAGCACTTCTGCAATGGTCTCCCTGCAGTTTGAGCCGTTTAAGAAAGAAATCAAAGACAGTTTCGAGAGAGGAAATATAGGCGATTGTTGGAAAGGTTGGAAGAAGCTAATGAAGTATGATGGATATTCAACACGTGGTTATATGACTCTTGTTGAGAAAACCGAAGGGACTAGGAAAATTTCGAAGAAACAGTACAGCAACCAGGTAATGATCTCAGCTGTAAAAAGAATTCAATATCTATTTTTATATTGTGTGGTTTAGCTCGTCTCGTACTTGGAGACCTTCGAATTTGGAACCAACATGTATGATCAAGCCTTAACCGAGGCTGTTATGGAATCTCTTACATTCGATTATGCCCCCGACATTGAGTGGTACTGTATAGAGTGAGTCCTTCTGGCTTATGACCTGAAAAAAGAAAGAAACTAAAATACATCTATGCCTGTAGTGGAGGCACTGACCAGATCGCTACAAAGATGA
>Ga0157361_1000985_pt1 | contig 10160 bp, 11 predicted proteins | sample AttlaeALBM2_FD_111481 | JGI IMG/M metagenome (GOLD analysis project Ga0157361, IMG submission 111481) | Fungus gardens microbial communities from leaf cutter ant in Ribeirão Preto, State of São Paulo, Brazil - Atta laevigata ALBM2 | ecosystem: Host-associated > Fungi > Mycelium > Unclassified ...
ACGCGTGACAATAGGGTTTACCATAGAGACAGGCCCGCAACCGCTAAAGTGGTTCGGTCACGCTGAATCATCAAGGCGTGTAACAGACAACCATCTTCACTAACCCTGCTGCGTGCAGAGGCGCAGAGAGCGGACAGAAATACGGAAGTGTCTCACTTCAAATCTTATGCTTACCTCTTACCCCCCTTAATTGCGCAGAACATAGGTGCAGTTATTTTAAAAGTATTGACAGCCCGTATCAGATCACTTTTCTGTTTACATTATAACCTGAAGACCTTATTTATAGTGTGGGTAATTACTTTGCTATAGGCAGGTGGCAGCCAGAGATTTAGCCGGTGAGTAATTAACTCTCACTTTTTGCTAAGGGATTGAGCATGGCACTACATGGAAAAATGATTCTCAATGGCGCTGATTACGCGCCATTTAATCTGTACGGCGTTGGGGTTTTTATGGCGCACTCCGGGCTGAGCGTCTATCGAAACAATGCGAATTGCGCAGCTATTCCAGACATTGGCCCCACGCCTCCCGGTAAATACTGGATTGTTGATCGCAGAGAAGGTAACTGGTTCTCTCAAAAAAAAGCAAAAATCCATGATGGACTGAATAAGCTGGTGGGTCGTCGAGAGTTCGGCAGAACTGATTGGTTTGCTCTCTGGCGCGATGACTGGACGATAGATGATTATACATGGATAGAGGGGGTTGAGCGGGGAAATTTCCGGCTCCATCCAGGAACCGTGTCTAAGGGCTGCATTACCATTGCACACAATTCAGATTTTGCAATGATCAGAAATGCTCTGATGAATACTTCTCTTATTTCTGTTCCCTGTAAACGGTCACTTATGGCACGCGGCTGGGTGGAGGTGGTGGCCGGTGGCTATAAAAAAACTTGCCCGTAGTTTTGTCAGATTAGCTTATTTTGTAGTGCTGTTTTATTGCACTGGCCATGGTTTGCCTTCGCCAGAATGTTACATTGACTATGAAATGGCCAGGAAATTAGCATTAATTATCAACGATAATGAAAATGCTGACTCTATATATGATGCCTATTCATATATAGACTTATTTATAATGCTGACTATCAGCACTCTTTTTTATATCGTAACAATGACGTTAATCAGAAGATTAAGGAGCACTTAGAATGCCAATTCCTCCCTATATGTGGCTTAAGGACGACGGCGGCGCAGATATTAAAGGTTCCGTTGACGTGCAAGATCGTAATGGTAGTATCGAAATTATCGGGCTCAGCCACGGTATAAATCTGCCTGTAGACAGCGCAAACGGTAAAATAACGGGTACGCGGCAGCATTCACCCATGATGATAGAAAAAGAGGTTGATAGCTCTACGCCCTATCTCTATAAAGCTGCGGCCACAGGCCAGACACTTAAAAGTGCTGAGATAAAATTTTATAATATTAACGATGCTGGCCAGGAAGTTTGTTATTACAGCGTCTTGATGGAAAACGTTAGAATCACTGGCGTTAATTGTAGCGTCCCTAATGTTAAACTTGAAGGTAATAACAAGATGAATCATACTGAAAGCGTGAGCATTCAGTATGAAAAAATAACGTGGAAGATCGTAGATGGTAATATTCAATATGCAGATGCATGGAATGAAAGACATACGGCGTAATTAATAAAAAACCCGGTGAAAGCCGGGTTGATGTTGGCAGATAAAAAGTAAAGCCAATAGCATCGGAAAGGGTTTATGAGTACGGGTATTATTAACCACGCTACCGCACATCCAACTATCACCGATTACCGCGCCATCCTCCTTTTCACTACCAGCCTCCCTGCATCTGCGACCAAAATACACGCAGTATTACAAGTGCTCTAATCCGATTGCAGGCATACTGAAGAGTAAGTGCAGGATATCAACTGAACTTAGCCGCTGGGCTTTTACCGTTCAATTTGTAGGTATACTGAATCAGTATCCCCCTGTTTGGCGATATGTGTCCCCGGCCCATCAGCATCTGAAATTTCAGCCGGGCCGGATTATGGTTTACCATGTAGGGAGCGTAATTAAGGGTCACTCAGCGCCTTAATAATTTCTGGTACACAGCAAAATGTGCTTCTGGTACGCATCCGGAACACGATGTTGCCGGTATAACAGCGAAAAGTAACGAAAGGCAAATGTGAACAAACCCAGGCAATGAAATGATGAAAATTGTTTTAACTCAGCAAGTTAATGAAAAATGACGAACGGTAACGCACATTGAAAAACGACCCCGGACAACCTACCTTCCTCTTTCACGATTACGAGACCTTCGGCACCAGCCCGTCGCGCGACCGGCCTGCTCAGTTTGCCGGGCTGCGCACTGACAGTGACTTTAATCCGGTGGGTGAACCCGAAGTCTTCTACTGCCGTCTGCCTGATGACTATCTGCCGCAGCCCGAAGCGGTGATGATTACCGGTATCACGCCTCAGGTGGCGATGACGCGCGGCGTGAATGAAGCGGAGTTTGCTGAACGTATCCATTCCCTGTTTACCACGGAACAAACCTGTGTGGTGGGCTACAACAACGTGCGCTTCGACGATGAAGTCACACGCAATATCTTCTATCGCAACTTCTACGATCCCTATGGCTGGAGCTGGCAGAATGGCAATTCCCGCTGGGACCTGCTCGACGTGATGCGTGCCTGCTATGCGCTGCGGCCGGATGGGATCAACTGGCCGGAGAATGAGGAAGGCTTTCCCAGCTTCCGGCTGGAGCATCTGACCAAAGCCAACGGCGTAGCGCATGAAAATGCGCATGATGCGATGTCCGATGTGTACGCCACGCTGGCGATGGCGAAGCTGGTGAAAGAGAAACAGCCAAAGCTGTTTGAATTTTTGTTCACCCATCGTAACAAGAACAAGCTGATGACGCTGATCGACATCCCGCAGATGAAGCCGCTGGTGCATGTCTCAGGTATGTTCGGTGCCGCGCGCGGGAATACCAGCTGGATTGTGCCGCTGGCCTGGCATCCCGATAACCGGAATGCGCTGATCGTGGTGGATCTGGCGGGTGATATGTCACCGCTGCTGGAACTGGATGCCGCTGCACTGCGTGAGCGTCTCTATACGCCGAAAAACGATCTCGGCGATCTGCCGGCCGTGCCGGTTAAACTGGTGCATATCAATAAGTGTCCGGTTCTGGCCCCGGCCAGCACGCTGCGCCCGGAAGATGCTGCCCGGCTGGGCATCGATCGTCAGCACTGTCTGGCGAATCTGGCCCTGCTGCGCCAGCAGCCCGACGTGCGGGAGAAACTGGTGACGCTGTTTGCCGAAGCAGAGCCGTTTACGCCATCAGACGACGTAGACACGCAACTCTATGATGGCTTCTTCAGTGATGCGGATCGCGCGGGGATGAACATCATCCGCCAGACCGCCCCGGCGAATCTGCCGGCGCTGGACCTGACCTTCGAGAGTGCGCGGGTGGCGAAACTGCTGTTCCGCTACCGGGCGCGTAACTTCCCCGGCACGCTGGATGATGCCGAGCAGCAGCGCTGGCTGCAGCATCGGCGTGAAGTGCTTAACAGCGATCGGGTGCAGGCGTTTATGCAGGAGCTGGAGTCGCTCGCCAGTCTGCATGAAGCCGATGCGGAAAAACTCGGACAGCTGAAAGCGCTCTATCTCTACGCGCAGGAGCTGGTCTCCTGAATCCTGAATGCCGCCCGGCATCCTCTGCCGGGTCTGGCACCGGGCTGTGTCGTGGATTACAGCAGCGTCCACGCCAGCCAGGTCAGGGCGAAACCGCTCAGCCCCATTAAGGTGGTCAGTACCGTCCAGGTGCGCAGACCGTCAGCCACTGACAGCCCGAGATAGCGCGTCACCACCCAGAAACCTGCGTCATTGACATGTGACAGTCCCAGCCCGCCAAAGCAGGCCGCCAGCGTCACCAGTACCCGCTGCATGTCCGTTACGCCGGTCACCGCCTGCGTCAGCAATCCGCTGGTTGTCAGGATCGCCACGGTGGCGGAGCCCTGTGACGCACGCAGCGCCAGCGACAGGATGAACGCCGCAGGCACCAGCGGCAGATGCAGCGCTTCAAGCGTGACCGCCAGCGCTTTGCCGACGCCCGACTCCACCAGCACTTTGCCGAAAGCGCCACCGGCACCCGCCACCAGTATCACACTGGCGGAGGTGGGGATCGCCCGGCCGGTCAGGTCTTCCAGCTTATCTTTGCTCCAGCCACGGCGTACCCCCAGCAGCCAGGCCGCCAGGCCCAGAGCAATCAGCAGAGCAATGGGCGGGGTACCGATTACGGTCATCACGCTCCGCAGCAGATTGCCCTCATCCATCAGGGTGTGGGACAGCGTGCCCAGCACGATCAGGACAATCGGCACCACAATCAGCCCGCTGATGGTCAGCGCGCCAGGCGGAGCGGGTTCATTCTTCTTTTCCTGCCCCTCGGGTTTTGCCATCTGCAGCTGTTCGAGCACGTCCACTGACAGATGATAGTGGCGACGGTTCATCACCTTCGCCACGTAGTAGCCGATGATCCCGACCGGAATCGAAATGGCGATACCCAGCATCATCAGCCAGCCCATGTCGGTGTGCAGGATCCCCGCGGCGGCGGCGGCACCGGGATGGGTCGGCAGCGCCACGTGCACCGTCAGCATCACGCCCGCCATCGGCAGGCCAAACTTCAGGGGTGAGACCCGCGCCACTTTGGTAAATCCATAAATCAGCGGGATAACAATGATGAAGCCCACTTCAAAAAAGACCGGGATTCCGAGGATAAAAGCCGCCATGGTCAGGGCCGCCACGGTCCGTTTTAACCCCAGCGTCTTACTGAAACGCTGCGCCAGCGACTCGGCGCCACCCGAGGCTTCGATGATCGCGCCGAGCATGGCACCGAGAACGATAATAATGGTGATGTGACCGAGCAGCCCGCCCATACCGGTAACAATCGTCTCCATGATTTTTTCGGCCGGGATGCCCGTGGCGATCGCCACCAGCAGGCTGACAATTAACAGGGCGACAAACGGATGGACTTTAGCTTTGATCACCAGCAGCAGCAGGATCACAATGCTGGCGGTCGCTATGGCTAACAGCAGTGCGGTGGACATAGTAAGCCTCAGAAATGTTTATATTTTTTAGGTTATCGGGGTACAGGGAGAGCAGGTGCAGGGCCGGAAAAAGGGCAAGCCGCTCCCTGCCGGTGCCGGAACACCGGTTTTTTACAGCGCGTTAAATCAGGCTTTTATCTTCCAGGGCGCAAACCAGCCCAGCCCCTCGGTAGTGCGACCGCGCGGGATATACTCGCAGCCCACCCAGCCGCTATAGCCGACTTCATCCAGCAGTGAGAAGAGGTACGGATAATGGATTTCACCCTCATCCGGCTCATGACGGTCCGGTGCTGAGGCGATCTGCACGTGGGCATAGCGCCCGGCATAGTGACGAATCAGATGCGTGAGATTGCCATCCACACGTTGTGCGTGGAAAAGGTCGAGCTGAGTAAAGACGTTAGGGCGATCGATCTGTTCTGCCATCTCCAGCGTCTGATACTGGCTGGCGTAGAGATACCCCGGTTTGGTGGTCGGATTCAGGGCTTCAATCAGCAGGTTGATGCCGTGGGGCGCGAAGCGCTCCGCGGCATAACGCATGTTGTGAATGAAGGTGTCGGCATAGTGCTGACGGTCAGCACCCGGCGGCACGGTGGCCGCCATGACATGCACCTGCGGGCAGTTCAGCGCCAGCGCATAGCTCAGGGCGCGATCGATGTCTGCTCTGGCATCCGCTTCCCGGCCAGGAATAGCGGTAACGCCCCACTCACCCGCCGCGACGTTGCCGGGGGCGGTATTAAAGAGCACGAGCTGTAGCTGATGCTCATCCAGCCACGTTTTGATCTGGCTGGCGGGATAGTCATAGGGAAACATAAACTCTACGGCGCGGAAGCCCGCATCAGCCGCCGCCGCGAAGCGCTCCGCGAACGGCAGTTCCGTAAACAGGGTGGTCAGGTTAGCAGCAAACTTTGGCATTATCGGCTCCTTAATTCCGCCACTTCGGCAGCATTGAGATAACGAATGGGCCGGTCACCCAGCGTAAAGATTAACCGGGCCGTTTCTTCCAGTTCTTCCGTGTTATCGGCGGCTTCCTGCAGTGATTTTCCCACCACCACCGGGCCATGATTCGCCAGCAAAAAGGCGCGATAGCGGGGGGCCAGCCGCGCCAGATCCTCCGCCAGTCGCCCATCGCCGGGCTTATAATAGGGCACGACCGGCACATCCCCGACACGCATCACCACATAGGGGGTGAACGGCCGGATACAGTTGTCCGTGTCCAGCCCCTGCAGACAGGAGAGCGCCGTCAGGTAGTGGCTGTGCAGATGCACCACCGCCCGGCAGTCGGGATTATTCAGGTAGAGCGCGCGGTGGAAAGCGATCTCTTTGGAGGGTTTGTCGCCAGAGAGCCACTCCCCCTCCGGCGTCACTTTTGCCAGCCGATCAGCCTGTAACTCGCCGAGGCACGAGCCGGTCGGCGTCGCCAGCAGATTACCGTCTTCAAGTAGCAGGGAGAGGTTGCCCGCCGAACCGGTGGCATAGCCGCGCTGAAAAAATGAGGCCCCCAGCCGCACCATCTCATCACGCGCCTGCTGCTCAGTTAAAGAGAAAGATTCAGTCATAGGTAAACTCCGTTTGCGCGCGGCGGAAAAAGTCTTCGTCGCCAAAATTCCCCGACTTCAGTGCCAGAGAGAGCGGCTGGTGGATATCACGCACCCAGGGCACGCCCGGCGAAATTGTCGGGCCGATGTGAAAGGCGGTCACGCCCAGCGTCTGCGCCACCACACCGGAGGTTTCTCCCCCGGCCACAATAAAGCGCTGCCAGCCGCGCCGTTTCAGCTCCCGCGTCACGGCGGCAAACAGCTGCTCAACGGCCTCACTGCTGCGCTGCGCACCATAGCGCTGCTGGATCGCCTGCAGCTGCTGTGCGTCGGTGGTGGCATAAAGCAGCGGAGCCAGAGAGTGCTGGCTATTGGCTTCCGTCCAGTCACAGAGCTGGCGGGCATAGTCATCTGAATTCTGCATGCAGGGTTCGACCTGCACTTCGCAGGCCGGTGCCTGCTGGCGATAGAGGCTGACCTGCCGGCAGGTCATCTGCGAACAGGAGCCGGACAACACCACGGCGCGCCCACCCTGCGGACGCCCTGCCTGCTCTGCCTGAGCATCCGCCCCGGCTCTCGCCCACTGCCGCGCCAGACCGATAGCCAGCCCGGAACCGCCGGTCACCAGCCGCAGATCGCTGAGGGCCGCGCCCAGAGTCAGCAGATGCTGGTGATGCAGCGTGTCGATCACCACGTAGCTGACGCCCTGCTCTGCCAGCTGATGCATCGCCTGCCGGACGGAGTCGGCGCCCTGGTCGACCTGTGCCGCCGCGATCAGTCCGGCTTTGCCCGTCGCCTGTGATGCCATCAGACGCAGCAGGTTGCTCTCGCGCATGGGCGTAACCGGATGATGACGCATCCCCGACTCCGACAGCAGCTGGTCACCAACAAACAGATGGCCCTGATAGACCGTGCGGCCATTGACCGGCAGAGCCGGACAGATAACGGTCTGCGTCTCACCCAGCGCCTTTAGCAGGGCATCGGTCACCGGACCAATATTGCCCTGGGCGGTGCTGTCGAAGGTGGAGCAATATTTAAAATAGAAGCGCTGGCAGCCCTGCTGCTGTAACCATGCCAGCGCAGCCAGCGACTGAGCAACCGCCTGCTCTGCCGGACAGGAGCGACTCTTCAGGCTGATCACCATCGCCTGGGCATCGGTGGCGATTTCACCGCCGGGAATGCCGTTGAACTGAATGGTGCTCAGCCCGTTCTGCACCAGAAAGCTGGCGATGTCGGTGGCACCGGTAAAATCATCTGCGATTACACCAAGACGCATCATCCCTCCTCCTTCGCCTGCGGCAGCGTTATGCCGCTGAAGATCTTGATCACGGCGCTGTCATCCTCACGACCATAACCGGCGTTGCTGGCTTCGGTGAACATAGTAAGCGCGGTGGAGGCCAGCGGCAGCGGAAAATGCAGTGCTTTGGCGGTGTCGGCCACCAGGTTAAGATCTTTCACAAAGATATCGACAGCCGATTTCGGGCTGTAGTCACCGTCTACCACATGCTTCATACGGTTCTCGAACATCCATGAATTACCCGCAGCGTTGGTGACCACTTCATACATCGTTTCCAGCGGAATACCGGCTCGTGCCGCCAGCGCCATCGCTTCTGCCCCCACCGCGATGTGAACGCCCGCCAGCAGCTGATGGATAATTTTGACGGTGGAGCCCGCCCCGATCTCACTGCCCACGCGATAGACTTTAGCCGCGACCGCATCCAGTACCGGTTGCAGCTGGCTAAACGCCGCCTCACTGCCGGACGCCATGACCGTCATCTCACCGCTGGCCGCTTTGGCAGCCCCGCCGGAGACCGGTGCATCGAGCATCAGCAGCTGATGCTGCGCCAGCTGCTGCTCAATCTGCTGCGCGTCGCTGGCTGACAGCGTGGATGAGACCATCACCACGGTCCCCGGACGCAGCTTTGCCGCCAGGCCATTTTCACCAAACAGAACCGCGTTCACCTGCTGTGCATTGACCACCAGCAGCAAAACAGCATCGAGCTGGTCAGCAAAGGCAGATGCCGAGGGCTGCGCATCGCGCGCACCTGCCCGTCGCAACGTCTCAAGTGCGGCCGGATTTAAATCGACGCCCCAGGTGTTGAGACCGGCGCGCAGGCAGGATTGTGCAGCCCCCATGCCCATGGATCCTAACCCGATAACACAGATGTTCTTCGCTGGCACGTTACGCCCCCTGTTAAATTAAGTGATTATTTGTTTGTTACTGTTAATCGTGCCAGCATCCGGCGGCTGAAAATGTGTCACGTCTCACAAAAAACATCACAGCTTCGTCAGAGAACAATTTTTAACACGGTCGGGCTTCCCTTTTATGTCTGGGAATCTGAACATACTCTCAGCCCTGACCCTGTGATTATCTGTTCTGATAAACCATGAAATACACTACAATGTGAAAAAATGGTAAATAGCAGGAGCAGGTATGATTCCGGTTGAACGTCATCAACAGATCCTTGCCTTGGTGGCCGATCGTGGTGTGGTGAGCATCGCCGAGCTGACGGAGCGGCTGGGAGTCTCACACATGACGATACGTCGTGATGTGCAGAAACTGGAGGAACAGGGTGCGGTGCTGTCAGTCTCCGGCGGCGTACGCACTGCCGATCGGCTGGCGGCTGAGCCTTCACATCTCACCAAAAGTACCCTCTTTAACGATGAGAAATATGCGATTGGCCGCACCGCCGCCCGGCACATTCCCCGCAATAGCTGCATCTATCTGGATGCCGGCACCACCATGCTGGCCCTGGCGAGAGAGGTAGTGGATCGTGATGATTTACTGGTGGTGACCAACGATTTTATGGTCGCGAATCTGTTGATGGAGGGCAGTCAGTGCAGAGTGATTCACACCGGCGGAACGGTCTGCCGGGAAAACCGCTCCTGCGTCGGCGAATCGGCAGCAAGAAGCCTGCGTCATCTGGCGATTGATATCGCGTTTATCTCTGCCTCCTGCTGGGGGCCGCGAGGCCTGTTTACGCCCGATGAAGATAAGGTCACCGTGAAGCAGGCGGTCAGCGAGGTGAGCAGTAAGCGCGTGCTGCTCAGTGACAGTTCGAAGTACAGCCGGATAGCAACGTTTCTGGCGTTGCCGCTGGAGAGGTTTGATCAGATCATTACCGACAAAAAGTTGAGTGAAGCGGCGCTGGAACAGTTAAAGGCGGGGAGCTGGGAGCTGGTACTGGCAGGTTAGGTTATTGCCGCCTTCCCGGAAGAGCCGGAAAGGCGGCAACGTCGTCGCGATTAAATCTCTTCGCTGAACTGCGGCACCGGATTACGGAAGCTGCGGGTCACGAAGGCCAGGTAGATAATCCCGATGGCGGCCCAGATCAGGCCCAGCACCATAGAACTCTCTTCCAGGTTCACCCACAGCGCACCGACCGTCAGCGCACCGAGCAGCGGCAGCAGCAGATACTGAACGTGATCTTTCAGCGTGCGGTTACGCTTCTCACGGATCCAGAACTGCGCGATCACCGACAGGTTCACAAAGGTAAACGCCACCAGCGCACCGAAGTTGATCAGCGCCGTCGCCGTGACCAGGTCGAAGTTAATCGCCATCAGCGCAATCGC
>Ga0157361_1000986_pt1 | contig 10155 bp, 6 predicted proteins | sample AttlaeALBM2_FD_111481 | JGI IMG/M metagenome (GOLD analysis project Ga0157361, IMG submission 111481) | Fungus gardens microbial communities from leaf cutter ant in Ribeirão Preto, State of São Paulo, Brazil - Atta laevigata ALBM2 | ecosystem: Host-associated > Fungi > Mycelium > Unclassified ...
CAGATGACTATCTATGGGTAATTAATGAAGTCCATGTGCAAACATTGAGGCCTTCATATCTCCACTAATATTAATCGCCTCGGCGCTGTTTTAGGCTCATTCTGAGCGGTATGAAGAGGGCTTTTCTGATGCCTAAAACCAAAGCTTAGATTGTGGCGGTTTCCGAGATATTGGCGATTTAATAAACGGTACCATGGTGGTTACCAGTTGATTTGCCTAATATCTTGGCCAATACTGACCGCTTCGAGACGTGACTGGTATCGATCGAAAGGTCTTCTCGAGGGCTTTAAGCTCGCCTTGAGACCGTGGGAATCGTCGAAGAATTGGTGAAGATATGGCCGAATGAAGTTTGTGACAGGCGGACAACTTCACAACGTTGAACACTGGGTGTAACTGCCTCATTCCATGGGGTAACTTGAGACGGTAGGCTAGCGGTCCTACTTGGTGTTCTATTTCAAAGGGTCCGAGTCTGCGATGTGACAACTTTAGAGACGGACATGTCGTTTTAATGTCTGACGTGTCTAAGTATACCCGGTCTCCTGGTTTGTACACGGGGGCTGGAGTCCTCTTTCGGTTATAGTACTGTGTCATGTCTTCCTGTGCCTTGCGGATCGCCGACTTGGCCTCTTCCGTAGCGGACTTCATCCGCTCCGTGAATTCGTTAACCATCTCTAGTCCAGAGGGGGCTTGGCTTGGTTCAAAGCCCATACGGGGGATCCATCCGGTATCGAGTAGGAACGGAGGTTGTTGCATCGCGGAGTGGACATGGTTGTTGTGCTGGAACTCCGTGATTGGTAGGAGGTCATACCAGTCATTCTGCCATTCATTGACAAATAAGCGGAGGAACTGGTCAAGCTCCTGGTTGACACGTTCCATTTGTCTGTCCGTCTGGGAGTGCCAAGCCGTGGAGGAGGATAGTCGTATGCCTAGTAGCCTGTACAGTTCCTTAGTGAATGAAGCTACGAATTGGGGTCCGCAGTCGGAGACAACACATTTTGGGAGGCCATGGAGCTTCCAGACATGGTGAAGAAAGAGTCTGGCTGCTCCTTCCGCTGTAACCGTAGTGTGCGTCGGAACGAAGTGTACTCTCTTGGAGACGGAATCCACGACGGTCATGACAGCATCATGTCTGGAAGACTCCAGGAGTTTGACTACAAAATCGACACTGAGGGTGTCCCACCATGCATTCGGAATGGAGAGCGGTTGAAGCTCGCCAACAGGAGAATGTTGCCAAGATTTAGTCCGGAGACAAAGATCGCAAGTACTCACATACTGGCCAATGTACCTAGACATCTGGGGCCACCAGTAGTTCCGGGACACTAGTTCCAGTGTCTTCCAGTGTCCGGAGTGTCCTGCGATCTGGGTATCATGGCAAAGGGCTACGATCTGTCTGCGCAGGTCCGGACTCCGCGGTACGTATATCTTCCCTCGGAACCAGAGTAAGCCATTTATGTTCAACCACTCCAAAGAGTGTACTGTCCCATTGGCGGAGCTCTGGAGCTCTCGTGCTGCCTTAGCTATGGGTTCCTCTTGGTCTTTGTCCCGGTTACCTTTGCGAATGTCGGACAAGATCTTCTGTTCTATGCCTGCCAGTTCCACCCCTTCCAGAGCGCGCACCGCGAGGAATTCCAGTCGAAGGAGGACTATGTTCTCGTTGTCCGAGGCTCTGTTTCTGTGATCGGCTCTCCTTGACAGTGCGTCCGGTTTGCCCATGGTATGTCCGGGCCGGTGGTGAAGTAGGAAGTCGAACCTAGCCAAATGCAAGGACCAACGGGCTTGACGACGGTTAAGTTTCTTGGCCGTCATGAAATACTCGAGGTTCTTGTGGTCGGTCCAGATCTCTACCGGATGGGTCGCTCCTTTGAGGAAGTGCCTCCACTCTTCTAGCGCACAGATGATGGCCAGCATCTCCTTGTCATGAATCTCGTAATTCTGCTCCACGGAGGACAAGGACTTACTGTAGAACGCTACGGGGTGCCATTTTCTGTCCGTCATCGACTGCTGAGACAAGACTGCTCCTGTGGCAACGTCCAAGCTATCCACTTCGACCCAGAAGGGTTCCGAGTCCTAAGGAGACACCAACACCGGAGCGGTGGTCACCGCCGTTTTGAGGTCCTTGAAGGCCATCTGTTCCTTTCTACTCCACATCCAAACTTGTTCGGAGCGTATTAAGTCGAAGAGGGGTCGAGCTTTAGCAGAGAAGTCCTGGATGAACCTTTGGTAGAAGTTGACAAAGCCTAGGAAAGCCTGGACGTCCGTTTTGTTTTCCGGAGTAGACCACTCTCGGACTCCCGTGACCTTGACTGGATCCATGGAAACTTTGTTCTCCAATATGACTAGTCCTAAGTACTCAATTTACTCCTTGCAGAACTCACATTTCTCTGGGCAGAGGAAAAGTTTGTGTTCCTGTAGGACCTGTAGTACCTATCTAATAGCCTTTGCATGCTCTTCTTTCATCCTAGTAAAGATCAAATGTCATCCAGGTAGACCACCATGATACCTTCTGCTATGAGGTCCTGGAAGATGTCATTCATCATGGTTTGGAAGGTGGCGGGGCTGTTGGTCATGCCAAAGAACATTACCAAGGGTTCGAACAGGCCTCGATTGGTCTGGAAGGCTGCCTTCCACTCATCTCTGGGCTTGATACGAACATTGTTGAAGCCCCAACGGACATCCAGCTTGGTGAAGTATCTGGCTCCGTGGAGTTGCGATACGAGTTCGGAGATAAGTAGGAGAGGGTACTTATTCTTGACTATCATAAAATTGAGTGCTTGGTAGTCTTGAACCAACCGGAGTGAGCCATCCTTCTTCTTGATGAAGAATACCAGGGCTGCCATAGAAGACTTAGAAGGGCAAATTCGTCCGGTACGCAGGTTCTTTTCTAGGAAAGAGTCCAACTCCTTTTGTTCCACCAGAGACAGAGGGTAGACCTTCAATGACTTAGGTTCCAAGCCCGAAACAAGCTCGATAGTATGGTCCCACTGCCTATGCTCCGGGAGGATGTCGAAGTCTTCCTTTGCAAACACTGATTCGAATCCTTTAGCACAGTCGGATAAGGTGAGAAGTCCTTTCCACATTTCCGAGGCTCGACGGGCTCCTTCCGCAAGTTTCTGAGAGATCATAAAAGTAGCATGAAGGTCTTCCATGGCGGGTTCCGAGAGGATCCTTGTCATGAAGAGTTGGTCCCCTGGCTCGTATTCAACCTCGCATATCTGGAGGGGTGTCTCGTCTTCTTCCGAGTCTTCCACATGCTCCAGAGAGGGTCCGGATCGACAGATGTTGATGGCTTTAGCCTCCATCTTCTTCTGCGATGCTTGTTCCTTTTGTATTGCACGGCATCCTTCACATCGGGGGGGACATCGGTTCATTTGCACTTCTCTGGTTTGCCAATTGACCTCCAGATTATGGTCCTTGAGCCAGGTGTAACCGAGGATCATGCTTTGCTTCCCAAGGTTAGAGACGGCGAGAAGCATCCTTTCGGAGTGCGTTTTATAATGGAGGACCACGTCTACCACCTCAGAGATCTGTCCGGCTTCATTAGGGGAACCGTCCACGTTGAACACTGGTATGGGGCGAGAGATGTTCTGGGTGCTAATACCCTTCGTACGGACAAAATTCTTATCTATGAAATTGCCTGTGGCTCCGGAGTCTAAAAGCGCTTTAACGTAGTGTACTTTGCTAGTATCTGTGGTACCAATTTCTATAGGGAGGATGATAGATGTTTTGTGGGCGTCAAGGGTATTGGCGGAGAGTTGTCTGGGGAGTCTCTTTTCCCATTTGGGCCTCCGAGGCAGGGCTGTCCTGACCGGAGCAGAGGGGGGGAGTGCATCTATGGGTTCACAGATATCTGTATTGACTTCTTCTACGTTCAATACAGCAAACCTATTTACTAACAGCGACCGGGGTATACTTTTTGCTGGCCACACTAAACAAAATCCTCCTCCGGGGAGGGGTCAACTTCCTCTTCTTCCACTGCATCTTTCAAGGCTATCAAATCTTTGATCAATTCCTCCCGTTGCTCCACAGTTAACTTCTGGACGTCTAAGCAGTGGGGGCAGTCTCTTATGAGGTGGTTGGCCTCTCCGCACCAATAGCACCCTCGCGGAGGTAGAGAGCGCGCCTTCCGGACTGCGTCTACATCCATAGGTATTCCTCTGGACGGTACGGGAGGAGCGGGCCTTGGTGGACCGGGGGGCGGAGTGGACAGAAGAAGGCGGAATGTCAAAAGAGGGGCAGACTGAGAAAGGGTGGAGTGCGCGGGGGCCGTCATCATTGACCGGAGCGTGAATTGGAAGGCTTCATTGGTCAGCCGTGCTTGGTCAATCCTCTGGGCAGCTGCATACCAAGCCTCCAAATCAGTGTCTGTGGGTCGTCCGAAGGGCATGGTAGCGATTTGGCTCTGGATGCTCGTCTTGAGGCCTCGGCAGAACTTTACCACAAGAGTCTGGGGGTCAGTGTATCCAGCGTTGGAGACCAAGGTCAGGAAGGTGTCCAAGTAGTTGTCTACTGTCCGGTGTCCTTGATAATAGAAGGAGCCCTCCAGAGCATTAACGGCATCTGCTTCCACATTGACTAGAAAGAATTGACTCCGGAATTGTTGTTCGAAGTGGGCCCAGGATTGGATGGGAAAGATGCCGGTGTCTGCTTCCTGGCGAAAGAGGTTCTTGGACCACTTCACGGCTCGTCCATCTTTGAAAAAGGCAAGGGTCCACAAGATTTTCTCCTCGTCGCAGCTGAACTGTTCTGGGACCAGGTGTAGGTATAACGTACAGAAATTGAAGAAGGCCCGACCAGAGCTCCGTTCACCAGAGAAGTCAGGGGGAGAGGGGAGTTTTGCCCTTGTCCGCTGTTTGGATGGGGTGGTCGGAACAGGTGAAGGAGGGCTGACAGGAGGCGGAGACGTGGGTATTGGAGGTGGAGCGACTGTCAGGGCAAGAGCGGTCATGAGTTGAGTAAGTTGTTGTAGCTGGGCTGTCAGGCCCGCGAGGGTAGTGTTGATAGTGTGTTCTGAAGTGTTCTGATGTTTGGTCAGCTCCTGGAGATGGTGCTGCAGGTAGCCCAAGGCGTCGGCGACGGCTAGGGGGTGTCCGCAGAGAGCGACATCTCTCTTGAAGTGGAGTGATCAGAGGGCCGGAGTTGTTAGCGGAGGGCGACCGGAGGTGTAAGGGCACACTCAGTGAGGCACCAGTCACACTTCAATATAATAGAGAAGGCGTCTTAAGTTAGATCCATGGATAGCCCAGGAGATCAAACTAATGTTGAGGTAAGATATTCTACCATATATCACTAGCTATTTATACTAGACTAGCCGGTCTGTGCACTAGTTGCCATAGTCACATGCACCAGACACTAATAACTACACTACCAGATAAGGCTATGTAGCTCTATGATGGAGACCCGAACTAGAGGATAATAGGAACTATGTACCGCGAACTCCGAGGATCCATGGGAACGCTAGATCATGCGAACCCTACCAGGTTATCTAAGCGACACCAGATGTCCCCTTACAGGAGGGCGGCTGTCCACTGAAAATTTCCAGGGCTCTGATAATGAGATCTAATTCTGCTATAAGGGCAACCAGAGTAGAGCTCCAGAAGATTCCTCAGTTAATTATAATTTATGGAATATAGTTACAACCTACCTCCAGGAGATTCCTCAGAGAATTAGATAAGGCTCCTGGAGGGAATAATCTACATTATATACTACAGTGTCTTCGTGTCCCTGCATTGGTAACCAGGGTCTGAATAAGGAAAGTGCGTTGGGTGGTAACAGAGTGCTCTCGGAATGATGGGAGTAAGACCCAATATTACGTAGTAATATTGGATCGGCTACAGGATCGCTCCGGAGGAGTGGAACGGGCTCCGGAGTTGCGGATTAGGGGTCCCCTTACAGTAGGCTTCCATTTGTATGGTTAGCTGAAGTAGAGCCTACACGATGGCATGGGAGTTCTAGGTAGTACTGCTGTATCAATGGTGAGCCAGGCTACTAGACTAGGTAAGGGCAGTAGTGTCACGGCGCAAGATGAATGTGTGCCTTAGGGATTCTATTACAGTGAGAGTGCTCTCAAGTGGATACTAAAAACTTTTCTTTTTTTTCTTAGGTTTCTATTAAATATGTTTTGGCTATTCTTTGGACTTTTACCTTCAGTAAGCTCTGTATTATTTGATTTATCTCCCCAGTGCCTACTTGTTTAGTGCACAATTGTGAAGCAGTTTGGAGATTTTGCCTCTCTGACCTTACTTTTACCTTTGTTTCGTAATCAAACTTTTTGATCCCCATAAATACAACAACAGATTGAGGCACAGTGTATAAGCTAAGGCCAAGGCTGTTCCCCACTTTTGTTGTCAACTCCCTTCCACTCCAGAGTAACTCTGCTCTACTCTGGGTCATTCTGTTCCTGCTCTGTACATTCCTGACAGAATCTATGAACTACCATCAGTTACTGTCGCACTCAACTACCTTGACTTTACTATCCTCACTCATTTGCTCCGCTATTCCTGTCCTTCACACTAATTGATGTCTAATTCCATTCATTCAACTATAGTGTCTCCAGCGGGTGTAGTCTCTGGATGCTCCAGAATCATACCATATTGGAACAAATGAGTTCAGTTTCTGATCCCTTGCCTCCAACTTCTGCCTCCCTAACCTCCACTCCAGAGTTGACCAACTAGTTTGACTTCAGATTCTATGTCTTCACAACCAGTTGTTCCTATTATCGAGTTCAATCCTTTCATTTCACAGTTCAACTCATTTGTCCATTCGTCCTCTGCCCTTATAATCAATGCCCTTTACCATCTGTCCAATACTCTAGAACAACCTCTGGTTGCTTCTCCTGTCAAGGTCCGCGTTTCAGATGTCTTTGATGGAATGGACCTGCATCAACTTCACCATTTCCTCTTCCAATGTCATCTTTACTTCTGCTCTAGACCAACTGTTGTTAAATCAGACTTTGACAAAATCAATTTCACAATGACCTATGTGTCCAGAGTAGTACAAGATTGGCTTCAGGTAGCATTGGAACAGGAGGATCAAGGCATTCATCATATGTGGCTATACTCCTGGTCTTCCTTTGTCAAAGAAATACACACTTATCTTGGTATCCCTGTTATAAACTGCATTCAGCCATATCTCCATCAATTTTTCAACAAATCTCACAGTCTTAAGAGCACCCAAAAGCCCTTGAAAAGACCTTTTGATTTGATACCAGTCATATCTTGAAGCAATCAATAATGGCCAAGATATTAGGCAGATCAACTGGTAACCACCATAGTACTGTTTACTAAATCACCAATATCTCAGAAACCGCCATGATATAAGCTTCACTTTTAGACATCAGAAAATCACTTCTCATACTTCTCAGAATGAGCCTAAAACAACGCCAAGGCAATTAATATTAGTGGAGATATGAAGGCCTCAATGTTTGCACATAGACTTAATTAATTATCCATAGATAGTCATCTGTCCTTTTCTTAGAACAAAGGACAGCCTCCATAAGGTTAAGTTATTGAATTTTCAAGTACAAAGGTACTACCATATTTAGAACAATAGGTAGTAGCATGTGATGATCTGTCCTAGTGCACAGCCAGCCCCAACTCCATTCCCTACTGGCTATTACCTGCAGAAGCATACAGGACCTGTCAACTATGACTTGCAGCAAAGGTTCCAGATCCTCATAGGGTCTTTACTTTATCTAATGCTCGGTACCAGGCCAGACATCGCATTTACCATAACCCAGCTAGTTTGGTATACTGCAAACCCATCCCTGGACCACTTCAACTGAGCCCTATATGTGTGCCACTACCTAGTGGAAACTCAAGATTACTCTCTCATCTACAAAGGAGAAACAGGCCTTGGAATATCCACATATACAGACTCAGATTGGGCATCAAACCCAGTTGCAAACTGGATATTTTCTTACAATTGCAGGTGGCGCTGATGGGGATCAAAGGGAATTTGATCACAAAACAAAAGTGATAACAAATGACTCTCTGAGATATTTCACAATTGTGCACTAAACAAGTAGGCACTGGGGAGATGATCAAATAACAAAGGGGGCTTAGGAAAAGTGTCATAACTTGGCAAAACGGCTAAGTCAATATTTATATTTCCTTTCTTTTCTTATCAATGGATGCGTGAGAGGAAAATGACTCATAGGGAAGCATGGGATAAAAGGAAGGGTTAGGGTTATTCTTCATGTATAAATAGTATACAGAATCCAATGGGAACTCTATTGAGTTCTCTTTGTCAATCATTGAACAAAGAGCAGTTGGCTTTATTCCAGCTTGGAGTTTAGCTTTCTTACAAGGAGCACCGCTTCATCATTTTGGCCTTACTATGTTTGGGAATTTGGAGGTTTTCTTTGTCTCACTTTCTTTGTTGTCTTGCTGCTTTGTAATCCTAATAAAATACTCTAGGGCACAGAAGGGAACTCAATCATCATACCCCCATCATTATCCCTTTCTGTTGCTCTAGAGCTTAACAGCTATTTTGAGTGACTAAGTCTGTAAGAAAGCTAAACTTTAAGCTGGAATAAAACCAACTGCTTTTTGCTCAGCGATTGACAAAGAGAACTCAATAGAGTCCCCATTAGATTTGCTACACTATATATACAATTACTATTGTGGCTATGCATCTTGTCTCCCACAGTCCTTATGTCCATCAGCTGACTTCTTTGTCACATGCTATGACTGTGACTTGTGACTCTATGTGATATGACCATTCTGTGACCTCTGTCACACCTTTTGTGACTCTGTGACTATCACATAATATTTCTCATGTTCTATCTTAGTAATAATCTAAAAGAAAAGAAAAGAAATATAAATATTGACTTAGCCATTTTGCCAAGTCATGACATCCCTCCTGACACTAAATGACCACTCTCCACTCTTCTAACCCTACTCCGGGAACTCTCTCTCACACGATTGATAGTTCTTGAGCCTCTTACTGGGCTGTAGAAGGAGGCAGTGATCTCAAGTTGTCTTGCCCTCGAGCATGTTGTCTTTGTCAATCCTCCCTTCTACCTCTCTTTCTAACTTCCTTATTCTGTTCACTACTTCTTCTATATTATTCCACTTCTCTAAGACCTAGTTTCCTTCTACTGTGGTTGCGATGCAACTCCACATCGACTCACCTCTCTTGATCTTGCTATAATTAGCCATCAGCAATGATGGCTTGGGTCTGATCATAACTCTTCTGAAAATAGCACTGCTAGCTGCTGAGATATGACATTACTCTAGTAAAGCTTGATCTTCAAAGCTTGCCTCTGCTCTTGAGAGTACTCTAGAAGGGAAATCTGTTAAAAATCTGATACAGGGTGCCTGGGCAAGCATTGTGAAGCCCAAAATATATTCAGGCCTAAAATTAACCAAATTTTGCAAATTCACACCCTGTAAGGGTAACTGGAGTGGAGCTCCAGAAGATTCCTCAGTTAAATTATAGTCTATGAAATATGTTACAACCTACCTCCAGGAGATTCCTCAGAGAATTAGATAAGGCTCCTAGAGGGAATAATCTATATTATATATGTTACAGTGTCCTCACGTCCCTGCCTTTGGTAATCAGGGTCTGAACAATGAAAGTGTGTTAGGAGGCAATGGAGTGTGCTTAGAGCAATGGGAGTAAGACCAAATATTATGTAATAATATTTGATCTGCTATAGGATCACTCCAGAGGACTAATCCAGGCTCCAGAGTTGTGTGTGAGGGGTTCCCTTACAACAGCGACACTCCGGAGCAACCTAAGCCTGTTCAAGCATTACTAAAGTAATACTTAAACATACTAGTATAGCTCTGATCACATGGACCCTGACACTTAAGAATGTAAACCTAGTATATAATGGAAAAGATCCCTTCAGGAGCCTCATTCTAATCTCTGAGGATTCTCCTGGAGTCTTGTGCCCCAGTTGCCCTTACACTAGCTATCTAACTATGTAGCAGTATACCCAGGGACATAAGGTTGCTACCACCAACAGGCCAATCACTCGAGAACCAGCAGAGTTGAGCCCGCTGTTACGCCGCTAGAGAATTTTCTGCGGAAATGTAGTATGGGATACAATTTATACCCCTGGATTTCATTATTGGAATTCACTCTAGAGACTTCCTACAAGCCCCAGACATAATCTAGACCCAAGATTGGGTACTTCTCTTAAGTAGTGAC
>Ga0157361_1000989_pt1 | contig 10114 bp, 7 predicted proteins | sample AttlaeALBM2_FD_111481 | JGI IMG/M metagenome (GOLD analysis project Ga0157361, IMG submission 111481) | Fungus gardens microbial communities from leaf cutter ant in Ribeirão Preto, State of São Paulo, Brazil - Atta laevigata ALBM2 | ecosystem: Host-associated > Fungi > Mycelium > Unclassified ...
ACTCTTAGTTACAAGTAGTGTTACCACATTGTAACGATTGTTACATCCCTAGTTAGGATAAATACAGACCAGAAAGAGAAGGGAACGGCAAGTTCTCTCTTTCTGTATTCCCTCTGTAAAATCCTACTCTGAGAAATCGGTACTCTTACTTGTCTTAGGACAATCTCAAGGGTGCTACTCAAAGTCTCATTAACATCTCTCCTTCGATATAACTTCACTGAAAACCTTAACTGGATCCTCTAGCGAGGAGTGTGAAGATATTAAGTGTTAGATATAAGCTTCAAGTTGAACGCATTCAACTGTGAGGTTTAGAGTCTTAACATTTGCACTCTTTCACTGGTTAAGGTTTTCAGTGAAGTTATATCAGAGGAGAGATGTCAATGAGACTTTGAGTAGCACCCTTGAGGTTGTCCTTAGATAAGTAAGAGTACTGATCCCTCAAAGTAATAGAAATACAGGGAGAAATATAAAAAGAGAGAACTTGCTGTTCCCTTCTCTTTCTGGTCTGTATTTATCCTAACTAGGTATTGTGACTATGTTATAATGTGGTAACACTACTTGTAACTATAGGTAACTAGTTAAGTGATAGTCCAGTGACAGAAGTGATGAAAGTGACAAGTCAAGTCAATATCTAATAATGGGTTAGTCCAATGTTATTTCATTTAGCACAAGTCCAAAAAATAGAAGAGAAAAGATAGTCCAAGATTTCTCTAGAGAGTTCTGTCCATTCTGTGAGTCCATTGTCTCTTAGAGTCCTCAGACATTATTTGCATTACTGCATAATAATGTCCTTGTCTAACATTGCCATTATCTCGTCTACTAGCCACTCATTATCAGACTATGGCTGATAATAGTTGTAGTCCCTCTCAATGTTCATAACAATTACTCCCTATCCCCTATTGTCTTCCACATAACACCCCTGGTTTCTGTACCTCTTGCAAGCTAGGTACGAAATCACTATCTCTCTCATATACTATCCTAGATCCCATAATTGCACCTCTTCTGGGATGTCTTTTCCATAGTGCTCCTCTGCTCTCTTTCTTAGCTCTTCTAGTGAGCTGCTCTTCCATCCTTGCTACGCTGTTACGCTATTAGAGAATTTTCTGCGGAAAAGTAGCATGGGATAAAAGTTATAACCCTGGGTTTCACTATTGGAATCCACTCTAGAGACTTCTTACAAGCCCCAGACATAATCTAGACCCAAAATTGGGTACTTATCTTAGGTAGTGACTGAGCTACCACATGCTAGAATAGCATATACCTTGGGAGGCAAGATTGATGAGCTAGCATCAGGTTTCTTAGATACAGACTATTAATGTTGAAACTCTAGAAATTGGAGGCTCAGAGATATCTTTGGAATGCAAGATAATTTTGATCTAGAGTAGACTTAGACTAATATGACATCAAGACAGCAAATCAAAAGTCTATCAGTGACTAGTGATCCCATCACTGCTAGACTCAGTAAAGAAACGGATGCGCCATTGGACAACAATTGTATCGCTGATGCTCAGACACACTGTCATGTGTTTCTAGACTGTATTCAGAATAGAAAGAAGCCGGTTTGGGGTTTAGGGGACAACAGGCAGGAGTGAAGTATAGAGGTGAAGTAGGATTACATGGTCATGTCCGAGAGGTATGGAGGACAGGAAAGTGATGGCTGTTATAGCCATATGGTAGTGTCATAGAGGAGAGATGTAAGGGAGAGTAGTAGAATGGAGAGTTTCTTTTTCTATTTCTTTTTAATTAAGTCTCTAACATTTGTAAGATTATAATATATTTCTCAGAGTAGAGATTGATGGGGAGAGCCTCCTTGGCCCTTGCCTTCATCTCAGAAGCTCTTGAGGTTGTAAATGCAATTCTCTTGAGTGTGTAAGGGGTGATCTTGGTGAGAGGTTAAGTTGGTATATGTTTTCTACTATATACCCTACTCTTTCATGAGACAAGATGCAGCAGTCACTCAGGCAACCTTCTATGGGATAGCAGGCCTGAAAAGCCTGGCTAATCATTGACTCAGATTGTATCACACCCATAAGATTTGGTGTGGGGATGCGGATGAGGGCTTGATTGAGTATAGTAAGGCCCATGAGTGGTTTACTGACTATTCTACTAGTAAGCTTGTTACGGTGTGTAAAGGTGGACACCTTAGGGACACCATGCGAGGCGGATCTAGATTGAGCTCCCAATCATTCCATCTATTTTTATATTACAGATAAGCTATGCTTTTCCTTTTAATTTCTTTCTGATACCCCCACTTCCTCCTTCTCCCCACGAACCCTTTAGCACACAATTGGGAACTGTCACTGCCCCTTTCTACTTGCTTGTCACAGCTAAAGTCCCTTTTGCCCCTTATAGTGCTTCTCGTAGCTTGACCACGCGTACCGCTTCATCTTCCTCTACTCTCCTCAGCCTCTTTTCTCCTTTCTGTGCCTTTTCCATGATGGGATGTGCTAGTCTCCTCTCTTGCTGCACCTTTTGTGACATTGCCACATGCGCCGCCTTCTTTATCTGTTTTCATAGTAGATACTCCCTATATTTGTGTCCTTCCTCTCCACACTAAAAATACTCAACCTCCACGCTCTTCTGCTTCCTTATCATCCTCTCTTTTACATCACACTACATTACCCTACTTGACAACACTTCAAATTTATTTTTGGGAATGGCTTTCCTCTTTTCCTTTCCTTCCTTATTCCTGCAATTTCAGGCCAGGTGCCCGAACCCTTTACAACTCCAACATTCTTGTTCCTTTTTTCCTTCTAATTTTGCCCTTAATGAAGTAAGGGCATGCTTTTGTTTGAGCAAGTTGCTCATTAATAAATTGTATTGTGTTTGAGACATCATGGCAATGTCTCTGAGAGTATAGATTTAATGGTTAATCTTACTAATGTTATGTTTGTTAGAGCACAAGATCTTCACCTAACCAGACACCTATTACCCTACTAACTACTGCCCTAATAGTACTTTGTCTATCACACAATGGATGGGATCCCTAATCTAGACAGCCCTCTCAAGGTAACTGTCACTCCTCTACATGTACCAACTCACAATGGAATCGCAGCACAAGGTTTATACTGAGAAAAGGGATATAAGTATACTACTTAAACACTGCTCATTTGTAAGGTCAGGTCTTAGAAATGATACCCGAGTTTGGTACTACCCTTCCATCCACTGTCCCTAACTGACAGTGAAGTCCCCTTAAGCTAAGGGCCTAGCTATGTATGGAGGTGGCTAGTGAACGTGATGATTGCTGGTTGAGGGTTGATTTTAAATGAGATAAGAGAGTGAGCAAGGTCCAAGGTGGATGGTGCTCTGAAGTGGAATTGAGTTCTAGTGTAAGAAAGCTAAACTCCAAGCTGGAATAAAGCCAACTACTCTTTGTTCAGCGATTGACAAAGAGAACTCAATAGAGTTCCTGTTAGATTTTCTACACTACTTATACAACTACTACATGGTCTGTGCACTATCTTCCCACACCTATCATGTGACCAATCATGTGACATCAATGTGATGTGATGCTGTAACTTCCTGTCATGTGACTATGACACTTATGACACTTTCCTACACTCCCTTCTGTGTAGTAAGTCCAAGATAAAAGCAAAAGAAAAGAAAAGAAAAGAAATATAAATAATAACTTAGCTGTTTTGCCAAGTCATGTCATTATGCTTCTAAACATCTGAGTACTACTAATATCTCTTTGTTATGTATCTCATAGTTCCTTTCTGTATCACTTAGAGATTTCAAAATAAAAAAAACTAGTCTTTACAGTTCATTAGAGCATTTCATCAATAATACTCCTCCAGTAGCATAATTTGAGACATTAGTCTCTATCCTGAATTCTTTGTCTAAGTCTAGGACTGCTGATACTAGTTTTGTTATAAAAATTTGCTTAAGCTTGTTAAATGCTTGTTGTTGCTTTTACTCCCACTATCACTTCATATCCTTTCTTGTCAATGATAAACCTTCTATAATAATTTACAAGTCCCAAAAATTTCCTAACATCTTTTATGTTCTTTGGTTCTGGTCAACTCAATACTCCATCTACCTTTTCCTTTTCCATTTCTATCCTGTTAGATCCTATAATAACCCCTAGGAATCCTATCTTTCTCACTTTTTACATATACTTCTCCAGCTTGACATATAAGTCATTCTCTTTTAATCTCCTTAGTATTTCTTCTACAATTTCGTCATGCTCTTTCTTACTTTCTGTTTTTACTAGTACATTATCTACAAATACAGTAACTTTTCCTTTGTTTACCAGGTCCCTCAGAATTTCCCTCATTATGGCTTGGAACATAACCAGCAAATCTGTTATGCCAAAAAACATTATAGTTAGTTCAAACAATTCTACATACATTATATATACTCTTTTCCACTCATTCTCTTCTTTTATTCTTATATTGTTAAAGCCCCACCACAAGTCCATTTTCATAAATACTTTATTACTTTTCATATTGTTAATTAGGTCCATTATTGATGGTAATGGTGTTATACCACCAGTGAATTTTCTGTAGAAATGTAGTATGGGATACAAATTATATTCCTAGATTTTACTATTGGAACCTACTCTAAAGACCTCCTACAAGCCCCAGATATAATCTAGACCTAAGATTGGGTACTTCTATTACATAGTTGCCAAGTTGCCATATGCTAGAATAGCATATACCTCAGGAGGCAAGACTAATAAGCTAGCATCAGGTTTCTCAGAGACAAACTATCAATATTAATACTCTAGAACTTAGAGGTTCAAGGATATCTTTGGAGTGCAGTATAATTTCAATCTAGAGCAAACTTAGACTAAAATAATACCAAGACAACAGATCAAAAGTCTATCAGTAACTAGTGATCCCATCACTACTAGACTTAGTAAGCAGATATGCTGTAGGGCATCAAACATATTGCTAATGTTTATACACACTGGCATATGTTTTTGGAGTAAAAGAAAGCCAGTTTGGAGGTTAGGGGATATTGGGTAGTATAGAGGTGGAGTAGGATCACATGGTCATGACTAGTAAGCATAAAGAACAGGAAGGTGACATCTGTTATGTCCACATAGTGATGTCATAGAGAAGAAAAATGGGGGAGGCTGGAAGAAGAAAGAGTTTTCTTTTCTATTCATTTTTAATTGAGTCTCATCAGTTTGTATTTTTAATATAACACTCAGAGAGTCTGAGTGAGAGAGTAATAGGATTTTGATACTTGCTACTATCTTAAGGGCTCAAAAGTTATCTTATGATACTTTTCTGAGTTCTCAGTGAAGTAGCTGGGTTGTTAAGAAGACTAGAACTATATTATAAGGCTTAGTAGTATACACTTAACTCTACTTCTTATCTGAGTTAACAAGGAGAACTTGATAGAGTTTCTATTAGATTTGGTACACTATTTATACATAAACTATGACCCTAACCTAGTCCTAATATCCCATACTTCCTTATGAGTCACTTTCCTCTCATCTGTCCATTGATAAGAAAAGAAAAGAAAAGAAATATAAATAATGACTTAGCTGTTTTTGCCAAGTCATAACATATATACCCTCCTTTATTAAGAGACAAGACACAGCAGTCACTTGAACAACCTTCTACAGAGTAGCAGGCCTGAAAAGCCTGGCTAATCATTGACTCAGACTATATCAGGTTTGGTGTGGGGGTATAGATGAGAGCTTGATTGAGTATGGTAAGGCCCATGAGTAGTTTACAGACTACTTTGATAGTGAGCTTGTTATGGTGTGTAAAGGTAAACACCATGCAAGGAGAATCTAGATTAAGCTTACTATTCTTTCAAACAATTTTATCTTAATTATTATGCTAAGTTTCTATATTCTTTTTTTAATACCCTTACTCTTGATTCATTCTCATAAACTCTTTAGCATGCAATTGGGACCTGGTACTATATCTCCAGCTTGTGCCAGGCTAATAGTCCCTTGTGCCCTCTTTAATGGGTAGTTGTTCTTTATGATTTGTTTGTTTAGACTACAATAGTCTATAACTATCCTTTTGCTCCCATCTTTCTTGCTCACAAAGAACACTGGTGATGTTTGAGAGGATTTTGATAGTCTAATATACCCCTTTTTTAATTGGTTACTCACAAAATTTTGGACTTCTTCTCTCTCATTTTTAGATAAAGGGTATATTCTTCCCTTTTATGGTTTATATCACAAATGGTCACTTACTATTTGTGTTGGGTGCTTTGATACTTTAAAGAGTTTAAAAATGCAAAGTTAGACAAGTGACAAAAGATGTTGTTAAGTCTGAGGTCTAATCCTTAGACTATGAGTCCTTAAATACAGAATTATGATAGTCTGTGCACTAGGACAGATCATCACATGCTACTACCTATTGTTTTACATATGGTAGTGCCTTTGTGCTTAATATAGTAATAACTTAACCTTATGGAGGCTGTCCTTTGTTCTAAGAAAAGGTCAGATGACTATCTATGGGTAATTAATAAAGTCCATGTACAAACATTGAGGTCTTCATATCTCCACTAATATTAATTGCCTTGAGGTTGTTCTAGACTTATTCTGAGCATTATGAAAAAGGCTTCTGCTGAGCCTAGAAACAAAGCATTGATTGTGGTGGTTACCAAGATATTAGCAATTTAATAAACAGTAACATAGTGGTTACTAGTTGATCTGCTTAATATCTTAGCCAATATTGATTGCCTTGAGACATAACTGGTATCGATTGAAAGGTCTTTTCAAGGGCTTTCCATAGCTTTTGAGACCATGAGAATCATCAAAGAATTGATGGAGATATGGCTGAATGAAGTTTATGATATGAACCTTGAGCAACCGTTTCTGGTAGCCAACACTTGGTGCCAACATACAATGGATTATTTCAACATGCCACCAATGCCAGGTGCTGTCTCTGAAATATGTAATCCTACCTCTGATAATCCAAGTACCTGCATCACTTTTTTGCAAAACTTATGTCAACACAATACACATACCACCTTCATAGGAATACAAATGCCTTGTTCAAGCCTGTGACTTGCTTACTGGTTGGCCAGAATGGAGGGTGTTGACTCACAAAACTAGTAGGATACTGGGCCAGTTTATCTTTGAGGAATTGCTCTATCGGTGGGGTAGACTAGAAGAGATTGTTACAGATAATGGGACTCCATTTGTGGCTGCTCTGGAGTGGATTGCAACTCAATATCACATTTGTCATATTAGGATTTGAGCTTACAACTCCCAGGCAAACAGAGTCATTAAGACTATATACTGGACAATCAGGGACAGTTTAGTAAAGATGTGTACAGGAAATATTAAACAATGGTATGAGTATGCACTGTATATATTCTAGGTAGATCATGTCATAACTAGGAAGGTAACTAGACTGACGCCGTACTATGCAGCACATAGAATTGAACCCCTGCTCCCTTTTAACATTACAAAGGCTACCTTCCTCATAGCTCCTATCCTCATGCCTCTATCAATGGCAGACCTCCTTGCAATTTGTGCTTGCATACTCTAGAAGTGCGATAAGGATTTAGCCAAGATCCATGAACATGTCCTAGCTGCTCATTATACTTTTATATGAGATTTTAAAAGAAAAAATGCAAATAAACTCTACAACTACAATTTCAAACCAGGAGAGTTGGTCCTAGTCTTAAACAAACAAATTGAGCCTAAGATTGGTCACAAGTGCAAACCTTGTTACTTTGGGCCCATGGCAGTAGTTGGGAGGTCAAGAAATGGTGCTTATATTCTGGTGGAGGTCAATAGAATGGTATCATGTCTTAAATTTGTAGCCTTTTGTCTTATTTCATATTATCTTTGTCAGACCAGCCAACTCCAAAGCCAGAATTAAGCCAACTGCTCCTTTATCAGCATTTGACAAGGAGAACTCGATAGAGTTCCTGTTGAATTCTGTATACTACTTATACAAGTTTCTAACCCTAACCCTATACTAAAGTCCTGTGCTTCCTTATGAGTCACTTTTATCTCGTGTGTCCATCGATAGGAAAATAAAAGAAAATAAAATAAAAAGAAATATTAAATAATGACTTAGTTGTTTTACCAAGTCATGACACTATCCTCCTCTTAAGTTTCCTCATCCCGAGGAATTTTTTTTTTTTTTTTCTACAACTCGTAGTATGGGTCTACCATGTTGCCCATTTCGTCTTCATCTTCCTCTGTCCATTCTCTGACTCCCGAATTTTCCTCCTGAATTTCTTCTTCTTCCAGGATTGTCTTCATTATCTCTCTCCTTGCTGGTTTCTTACCCTTCCATCGTCTCCAATTTCTTTCTAATTTTCCCCAGTATTCCTGGTTGTACCGTTTGTCCGACCACCCATATAGCGTCTTCGCCGTAAACCTTCCTGGAAGTTCTCCATGCTTGAACATCGTTTCCTCGTATTCTTGCCATGCCATATCTTCCATGTCTTGCTGATACTCTTTCTTGAATTCTTTAATCGCTTCTTTTGCATTCTCTAAATTCTCCCTTCCTTCCCAGGTATCTGACTCTGCCGTAAATCCTTTCCATTGTACTAAATACTTATATTTTCCTCTAACCTTCCTCTTATTTAGTATCCATTCTACCTCCCATTCTTCTTCTCCTTCAATTATGACTGGAGCTGGTTGCTCCTTTCTCTGTCCTTCTACTTGCCCTACATATCATCGTATCCTACTAATGTTAACTACCAGATGTATTTTCACTGTACTAGGTAGTTCTAGTTTGACCGCGTTCGATGATATTATTTCTTTGACCTTGTAAGGGCTGACAAATCTCTCCGTCAACTTCTCTGTCCTCCTCCCGACCATCTGATATTTCAGATCCTTGGTACTGAGCATGACCAAGTCCCCTACTTTATACTCTTCTACGTTCGATCTTTTCCTGTCGGCATACTTTCTCATATCCTCTTGCGCTTTTCCTAGCGCTGCTTTTGCCTCCTCCTGTATCTCTTTTATCTTCTTGATGAATTTTTCTGCCCCTGCGTATTTCCCCTTCTTCCTTCCCTTGAACCCCATTCTAGGATCTTGCCCATAGTTTGCTTTAAAGGGCAATGTCTTAGTACTTGAGTGCGCCTTATTGTTGTAGGCGAATTCCACTGTCTCTAACCATTCTGGCCATTGTTCCTGCCTATGGTCGATGAACATCCTCAAATACTGTTCTAGTTCCTGATTGACCCTCTCTATTTGTCCGTCTGTCTGAGGGTGGAACGCTGTTGACAACTTGCTCTTGATCTCCAACATCCCATTCAACTCCTTCATTAATTCTGCTGCGAACTACGGTCCTCTGTCTGATATGATGCTCTCAGGCAGTCCATGCAGTTTCCACATGTTGTCTCTAAACAATCTAGCCAGTCCTTCTGCTGACGTTTTCTCTGTAGTAGGTATGAAATGTACTATTTTTGTCAATTTGTCGACTACTACTAAGATCGAGTCGTATCCCTGAGCTAAGGGCAGTTTAGTGATAAAATCTGCTGATATGTGCATCCAAGGTTTCTTTGGAATAGAATTGGGCATTAACTTGCCCGCTGGTTGCTCTGTGCAGTTTTTATTTCACTGGCAGGCATCACATCCTTCCACATATCTCTTTACTTCCTTGGTTATTCCTGGCCACCAAAAATTACGAGTGACCAATTCCACTGTCTTCCACTGTCCCCCATGTCCTCCTACTGGCATATCGTGATATAACCTGATTATTTCTGCTCTCAACTTGTTGTCTTTTGGTACATACACTTTTCCTTCTTTGTACATAACGCTGTCTACTTCTCTCCATTCTTCGTCTCTCAGCATCTTTACTCCTGCTCATTTCATTTTCTCTACTGCTTTTACTACTTCATCGTCCTTTACTTTTGACTTTCTAACTTCTTCTAGTAGATCTATCCCATCTACTATTACCTCTACTACTTCTGTCCTTCTTACTTTCAGCCATTCTGGCTTTATCAACGTCTCGTCCTCGTTATCTCTTTCCACTCCAATTTCCCAGTCTGGTCTCCTGCTCAGGCTGTCTGCCTTCCCTATCTTGCTTCCTGGGACATGTTTTAACGTTGATGTGGATCTAAGGGAATTAGATCTCGAGACAAGGGTGAAAACAAATGAAGAAAAACAAGTCTCCGAGATGTCTCACAGTTGTGCACTAAACAAGTAGGCACTGGGGAGGAATTCAAATAG
>Ga0157361_1000990_pt1 | contig 10113 bp, 9 predicted proteins | sample AttlaeALBM2_FD_111481 | JGI IMG/M metagenome (GOLD analysis project Ga0157361, IMG submission 111481) | Fungus gardens microbial communities from leaf cutter ant in Ribeirão Preto, State of São Paulo, Brazil - Atta laevigata ALBM2 | ecosystem: Host-associated > Fungi > Mycelium > Unclassified ...
ATTTTATATTATTACTAATTTTTCAATCCTAAACTCCTGTTGTCTACTCCTATAGGATCACGATGTAGACTAATTACTTGTACTTCTCCTATTCCGGACTTAGTATAAGTACTCCAGTAGTTATATCCTAATTCCTTAGTTCGTAGATTAAAGTCATTTACGGCTTCACCTTGTCCTATCCTCACTCCTATTAGTCTATACCATTCCTCTCCGAAACTTCTGACAACAATTCAGTCCTCCTGAAATACGTAACCACACATACGACAGTAGATTGAGGCATAGTGCACAAGCTGAGGCCAAGGTTGTTTCCTATTTTGTTGTCAAACCCCATCCATTTTGGAGTAATTCCACTACACTCCGGCTTACTCCGCTCCTGTTCTGCTCCATACTTGACAGGACCTCTGTTCTGATGACTTTCCTTTACTCTGAAATAAGCGACCAACTTCACAACCAGAGACCGGGGTACAATACATAAGTTGAAGCCAAGGTTGTTCATTAAGTTGTTGTTATCACTAAGTCTTGACGACTCAAGGATCACTCGAGATGAGTGTTTAGGAAGAATTCGATAGAATTCTCTGTTGGATTTAGCTACCTACTTATATTACTTTACAAGTGGCTGTGTCTCTATTATTACATGATCACATGACCTTCCAGAACATTCTATGATCACATGACCTTGTCATATGATATGATTACCTAATCTCCCATACTATTCATATCTTGACCCCATTATATGACTTGATGTTAGAGATCAAATGTTTGAATGTGTGGGAAACTCTTTCCTCTCTGGGGCTCTCATAACATAGCCTCCCCTTTAAGATTCCTTGTCCCAAGGAATTTTTCCATCAACTCCAATTCTCATCCCATCTCTTCTCTCTCTCTCTCTTGTATCTCTTTTTGCTCCACCCATATAGTAACCTTGCCGTAAACTCCCTAGGTAACTCTCGGCTAAATTCCTTCTCTTCTTCTTCCAGCTCCTGTTGCCTAAGTTCTTCTGCCTCTTCCCCATACTCCCTTTCAAACTCTTTTACCAGCTCTTTCGCATTTCCTAAATTCTCCCTATTCTCCCATGTGTCCCCTTCCGCCGTAAACCCCTTCCATTGCACCAAGAACTTCTCTTTTCCCCGCACTATTCTTTTGTTCAAGATTTTCTCCACCTCAAACTCTTCCTTCCCCTCGATAATGACTGGTTTCGGTGGTATTTTCTTTTGCCCCTCCACCTGTGGTTTGTATAGTCGTACTCTACTTACATTTACTACAGGGTGTATCTTAATTGATTTAGGCAATTCCAATTCTACTGCGTTACTGGAGATGATTCCCTTAATCTTATAGGGGCCTACAAAGTGCTCCATTAACTTCTCCGATTATCTCCCCTTCATTTGCCATTTCAAGTCCTTCGTACTTAGCAGTACCAAGTCTCCTACTCTGTATTCTTTGCCCTTCCCTTATTTCCTATCTGCAAACTTCCTCATTTCCTCCTGCACTTTCCCTAGCACTGCTTTCGCCTTCTCCTGGATTTTCTTTATCTTTTCTATGAACTTCCCTGCTGCTTCGTACTTTCCCTTCCTTCTTCCCTCAAATCCTATCCTTGGGTCTTGGCCGTAGTTTACTTTGAATGGCAATACTTTTGTTGCCATGTGAATTTTGTTGTTATATGCGAATTCTGCCATTCTTAACCAATCTGGCCACTGTTCTTGTCTGTGGTTGATAAAAACTCTTAGATACTGCTCTAACTCCTGGTTCACTCTTTCTGTCTGTCCATCCGTTTGTGGGTGATAAGCTGTCAAAAGTTTTGTTTGAATCCCTAGCAAGTTATTTAACTCCTTCATCATTCCCACTGCAAACTGCACCCCTCTGTCTGATACGATACTTTCTGGAAGCCCGTGCAGCTTCTATATCTGATCCTGAAACAGCTTTGCGAGTCCCTCCACTAACGTTTTTTCCATAGTTGCTATGAAATAAGCCATTTTACTAAACCTGTCGCATACTACTAAAATCGCATCATATTCCTGAGCTAATGGTAATTTTGTGATGAAGTCTGCTGAAATGTGACTCTATGGTTTCTCTGGGATTGCATTAGGCATTGGTTTTCCTGCTGGTGCTTCGCTTTGATTCTTGTACCTCTGACAAGCATCACATCTATCCACATATCTCCCTACTTCTTTTGTCACTCCTGGCCACCAATAATTCCTAGTAACCAGCTCCGTCGTCTTCTACCTTCCTCCGTGCCCTCCTACTGGGGTGTCATGGTGCAACCGTATTATCTCCCCTCTAAGTTCCCCCTCCGGCACGTATATTCTTCCCTTCTTCAGTACTACACTGTCCTCTATTTCTCATTCTTCGTCCCTCAGTGTTTTTACTCCTGCTTTCTCTAACTCTTCTACTGCCTTTACCACCTTTTCATCCCCTTCTTGCGCCTTTTTTATCCTTTCCCTCAGATTCCCTTCTTCTACTATCGTTTCTACTCCTTTAACCCATTCAGGCTTTATTAACATCCGATCCTCATTATCTCTTTCCACCCCTTCTTGCCAATCCGGTCTTTTACTTAGTCCATCTGCTTTCCCCATACTCTTTCCTGGAATATGCTTCAAGGTGAAGTTAAATTGCGAGAGGTACAAGGCCCATTGCGCTTGTCTTCGGTTTGACTTTTGACTTGTCATGAAGTATTGAAGGTTTTTATGGTCTGTCCAAATTTTGAATTCCAGTTTTGCTCCTTCTAAGTAGTGTCTCCATGTTTCAAGACACCTAATGACTGCCAACATCTCTTTGTTGTGAATTTCGTAGTTATGCTCCATAGTGTTTAACAATTTAGAGATGAAAGCCACTGGCTTTCATTTTCCATCTTTGCATTTTGTCGACAGTACTCCTCCTGTCGCATAGTCTGAGGCGTCCGCTTCCACCCTCATTTCCTTATCTATGTCTGGAAACACTAGTACTGGCTCCATAGTGAACACTGCTTTGAGTTTTCCAAATGCTTCCTCTTGCTTTTTCTCTCACTTCCATTTCTGCTCCTTTCTGACCAGCATATGCAACGGTGCTGCTATTCTGGCAAAGTCCTTAATGAACCTCCTATAATAGTTGGTGAGGCCTAGGAACTTCTGTACTTCCTTGACGTTTCTTGGTGCCGGCCAGTTGAGGACTCCTTTTACCTTTTCCTTCTGCATCTCTACACCTTTTGGGCCAATTACTACTCCTAAGGATTCCACCTCTCTGACCTTCCACTTGCATTTCTTTGGTTTCATGAACAAATCATTTTCTTCCAACCTCCTGAGTACTTTGTCTACCAGCTCGTCATGCCCCTCTTCTGTATCCGTTGCTACTAAAATGTCATCAATGAAGGTCACTGTGTCCCCTTGGTTAATGAGGTCATGGAACAGGTCATTCATCATTGTCTGGAAGGTAGCGGAGGAGTTCATCAACCTGAAATACATGACAGTGGGCTCATAGGCTCCGATATGCATTGTGAATGCCGTTTTCCATTCATCTCCTTTCTTGATCCTGACATTATTATAACCCCACCTCAGATCTAGTTTTGTGAACACCTTCCTCTTTCCTACCCTATCCAATATGTCTGCAATAAGAGGTAGGGGGTATCCATTTTTTATCGTCCATTGGTTAATATGTTGATAATCTTGTACCATTCTTTGCTTTCCATCCTTTTTTGCTACAAAATGTACTGGCGATGTTTGTGGTGACTTGGACGGTCGAATGTATCCCTTTCTTAGTTGGTCTTTTACAAATGCTTGTACCTCCTCTCTTTCTTCCTTTGATAGAGAATACACTTTCCTCTTTTTTGGTACAAAACCTTCTTTTAACTCTATGGCGTGGTCCCAGGCCTTTCGCATCAGCATCCTTTTTGACTCTCTTTTTCCAAACACCTTCCTCTACTTTCAAAACTTCTTAGGTACCAACTCCTTTAGTACTTCTTTATCTTTATCTTTTTCAGCTTTCTTTACTTCCCTTTTTCCTTCTTACTTTTTCTTCTTGCATATGGGTGGGCATCGTGTCATTTTTACTTCCCCCTTCTCCCAATCTATTTCTGGGTTATGGGCAGCCAGCCATGGTATTCCTAATATAACTTCCATTTTCCCTAAATTACATATATCTATTCTGACTCTCTCTACATGTCCCTTGAAGAACATGTTGCACTCAACCTGGTACATTATTGCTCTCCCTATATTCACTGTCCCATCCACATTTTTAACTAACAGGGGTCTCTTCATCTTTTCCATTTTGAACCCTTTTTCTTTTGCGAATGTCGTGTCCATGAATAGACCCGTTGCTCCACTATTTAACAATGCCTTAACCGCTACTCCTTCATGACTCTCTAACTTTTCTAGTCCCACTTTCATTCACACTTCTCTTAGTGGCTGTAGTGAGCGCCACACATCTCTTGCTCTCTCAGTAGTATTGGAAAAATCAATTTTATTGCCCAATTTTTCTGGGCGCAATACACTGTACAAATTGTTGAAAGCCAGTCGAGAGCTCACTGTCCTCCATTTTCTTTTGCTGACTCTTGTGGTGTCTCCACTATCCTTGCTTTATTTCTCTCCCAGCAGTTTCGGGCCATATGGCCAAGCTTTTCACATTGATAGTACTTTCTGTCCCCTCCCCTCCCTCTATCAACATCCATTGCATTTGGGTCTCTCCGTGGACCCGGTTGATTTCTCCCTCTATTGAATGTATTCCCTCCTCCCGTTTCTTCCCACCTATGCATTATTTGTCTCCCTCTTCCTCTATATGATCCTCCCCCAACTCCTCCTCTTAGCTGCACATTTCCCCCTGGGCGTGCCGTGTTTCTCCCCAACACTCTCTTCTCTGCTCTACTCTGCCTCTGATTTCTGTCTAACCTTACTGCTCTTTCTTGCCACTCTCCTATGGTGGTTGGCAGTTCCTCTGCCCTGGCTAGCTTCCTCCTGATTGCCCCATTTAGCCCCCTCTTGAATTCCTTGATGAGGGGTCGTCCCTCGTAGCCACTCTTCCTGGCGACCTTTTTGAACTCCTGCACATACTCGTCACAGGTCCTCCCTCCTTGCTCTATTGTTCTCAACTATTCTATCTTCCTCTCTTCTTCCAATGTCCCCCCAAAATCGTTCCTTATTTTCGTAAATAACTGCTCTGCCGACTCTACCTTTGACTCTCCTTTGGCCAGCTTGTCCAGCAGGTTGTCCTTCCATGCCTCCACCACTCTTCCCTACATGTATGACAACACCCAGGTCACCTGGGTTGTTGCTGCCTCCTCTGTCATCTTCATTCTAATATATATTCGAGCTGCATTGATGAACATGCTAACTTCCTCCATCTTTCCGCTAAAGATTTGAGACCTTGCGACCTCGACTCGGCTCCCCTGTTGGTGGAGGAGCATTGTGTTCACCTGCTGCTGCAGGGTAGCAATCATGGCGAGGAGTTGTTCCTCGTGAGTTGGTGGTGGTTGGTGAGGGGCGGATGCCGGAGATGCTTCTCCTTGTTATTGTTGTTATTGCTGACAAGACATTTTGTGTGGTGGTGGTGGTGATGGTAATGGTGATGATTCGTATTCTGAGGATATGTCGGATGATTCTTGGTCCAGGGTGATTACTCAAGGCTACGTCTAACAGGGAGTGCAATCTTCTCCTGTCTAGACTTCTACTGCCTTACTGACTACTGCCCTAATCAAAATATAGACGATTGTCCCTAAGAAGGAAACCCCTAAGCTAAGCGGCCTTCTAAAAGTAACCGCCAATCCCCTGTGTGTACCCATCACAATGGACGACAGCACAGAGCTTATACAAAGAAGAGTGTAACTAATAGGCCCAATTAATAGGTCAGGACTTGAACAAAACACCTGGACTTGGTGTTTAGTCTCCTCTCTCAGTCCTTAACTGACTGAGAAGTCCTCTTTACAGCTAGGGCCCGCTATCTAAGAGGCTTGTGAGTGCTGTGCCCACTAGCAAGGAAGATAAGAGAGTAAGTAATAGTTGGGGGTACCCACTCACAGTGCCGGTATAAAGCCAACTGCATGTTAAACAAGTATGGACAGGGATCAAGGTGATCAGTGTCCGGGAGTAGTATCAAGTTCTTTTGTTATTACTAAGTCTTGATGACTTAAGGATCACTTGAGATGAATGTTTAGGAAGAACTCGATAGAGTTCTCCATTGGATTTGGCTACCTACTTATACTACTTTACAAGTGGCTATGTCCCTATAATTACATGATCACATGACCTTCCAGAACATTCTATGATCACATGACCTTGTTACGTGATATGATTACCTAATCTCCTATGCTATTCATATCTTGACCCCATTATATGACTTGATGTTAGAGATCAAATGTTTGAATGTGTGGGAAACTCTTTCCTCTCTGGGGCTCTCATAACAGTCGTACTCTGCTCTGATATCTTTTTCTGTCTGCCAGAGCCTTCTTTTGGTTTCTCTATCATTGATAAGTACTATCTATTCTCTGAAGTAGTACAGTACATTGTTCTGAAGTATACTTCTATTTATTACTCCTTTTCTTCGTCCTCCGTCCATTCTATCTTTGACAGAATTTATCACAAATGGTCACTTACTATTTGTGATGGGTGCTTTGATACTTTAAAGAGTTCAAAAATGCGAAGTTAGACAAGTAACAAAAGATGTTGTTAAGTCTGAGGTCTAATCCTCAGACTATGAGTTCTTAAATACAGAAAAGTGATGGTCTGTGTACTAGAACAGAGCATCACATGCTACTACCTATTTTTCTATATATGGTAGTGCCTTTGTACTTGAAAATGCGATAACTTAACCTTATGGAGGCTATCCTTTGTTCTTAGAAAAGGACAGATGACTATCTATGGGTAATTAATGAAGTCCATGTGCAAACATTGAGGTCTTCATATCTCCACTAATATTAATCGCCTCAGCGCCTTTTTAAGCTCATTCTGAGCGGTATAAAGAGGGCTTTTCTGATGTCTAAAAGCAAAGCTTAGATCATGGCGGTTTTTGAGATATTGGCGATTTAATAAATGGTACCATGGTGGTTACCAGTTGATCTGCCTAATATCTCGGCCATTATTGATTGCTTTGAGACATGACTAGTATTGATCGAAAGGTCTTCTTAAGGGCTTTAAGCTGGTTTTAAGACCATGAGAATCGTCAAAGAATTGGTGGAGATATGGCCGAATGAAGTTTGTGACAAAAAGTGATATTTTTCACCATAATAACAAGAATAACCAGCTCAAGAGACGAGTTCAGCCCTCCAGAGATGTTTCCTAGATGCCTAGTTGTGGACTTAAGCACACCACTTGAGTAGCAGAGTAGTGGCTGTAACCACCACTACAAGGATCTCATAAAGATTATCCAGAGAATTTTATAACAGATTTATAACAGAACTCCTCTCTAGAGTGCTCTCAAGAGTGGAAAGGACCTTAGGAGATGGTTTTCTAACAGAATGATGTCATATCTCAGCAGCAGTTACTTATTTATAATGTTTATGTTACCATCAGAGCAGGGCCATCATCGCTAATGGCTAATTATAGCAAGAACTAGCAAGACGAGTCCTCTCAAGGACTACATCGCAAACCTCACAGAAGGAGACTAAGGCTCAAAGATGTGATGAGGTATAGAGAAGTAGTAGAAGGACTAGAGAGGTTAGGAAGAGAAGTCAGATAGAGAAATAGAAAAAGAGGTATTTGATGAAGATAATACACTTGAGAGCAAGATGACTCGAGATCACCGCCTCTCTCTACAGCCCATCAAAAGGCTTGAGAGCCACTTGTCATTCAGAGAAAAACCCCAGGAGTAGGATTAGAGAAGTAGGGAATAGTAGCCAAGTGATCAGGAGAAGTGCTGTCTCATCATTTTCCTCTTACTATCTTTGGGAATTTGGAAGTTTACTTTGTTTCTTTTCTTTTGTTGTATTATTGCTTTGTAATCCTAATAAAATACTCTAGGGCACAGAAGGGACAAGAATACTTTTCCCTCTATCATCTCTCCCTCTGTTGCTCTAGAGCTGAAAGGCTATTTGAGTGATATGAGGTTTTCTTTTGTGTCTGCTTTATGAAAACTCTATAAAACTTCCCTTAAAGGGAGACTCAAGCCTTAATGGACTTGGGCATTTGCTTATGCTAGGAGCTAACCACTCACTACATATTTTTGGAGTAGGCTTCCAGTTATACAGTTAGCTGAAGTAAAGCCTGCACGACGACACGGGAGTTCTAGGTAGTATTGCTGTATCAACAGCAAGCTAGGCTACTAGACTAGGTAAGGGCAGTAGTGTCACAGCATGAGATGAACACATGCCTTAGGGATCCTATTACAGTGAGAGTTTTCTTGAGTGGATACTAAAAACATTTCTTTTCTTCTTAGGTTTCTATTAATTATATTTTGGCTATTCTTTGGATATTCACCTTTAGTAAGCTCTTTATTATTTGATTTATCTCCCCAGTGCCTACTTGTTTAGTGCACAATTATAAAGCAGTTTGGAGATTTCACCTCTCTGACCTTGCTTTTACCTTTGTTTTGTGATCAAACCTATTGATCTCTATTACCGCGTTGAAGAAGGCAAAAGGGACTATTAGCCTGGCACAAGATAAAGATGTGGTACCAGGTCCCAATTGCATGCTAAAGAGTTTGTGGGGATGAATCAAGAATGAAGATATTAAAAAGAGAATATAGAAACTTAGTATGATAATTAAGATAAAATTGTTTGAAAGAATTGTAAGCTCGATCTAGATCCTCTTTGCATGGTGTCCCTAAGGTATTCACCTTTACACACTGTAACAAGCCTCAATCGAGCCCTTATTTGCACCCTACACCAAACCTTATGGATATGATACGATCTGAGTCAATGATTAGCCAGGCTTTTCAAGCCTGCTACTCCATAGAAGGTTGTCCGAGTGACTGCTGCATCTTGTCTCTTGACAAAGTAGGGTATAGAGTTCCAGTCTCCTCAACAACCCAATCACTTCATTTAGAACTCAGAAAAGTGCCATAAGATGACTCTTGTGCCCTTAAGATGGTGGCAGGTGTCAAGATTCCATTGCCTTTCTCTCAGACTCTCTGAGTGTTATATTAAAAGTACAAACTGATAAGACTCAATTAAAAATAAATGAAAAAGGAAACCCCTTCTTCTTCTAACTTCTCTTACTTCTCTTTTCCATGACATCACCATGTGGACATGACAGATGTCACCTCCCTATCCTCCATGCCTACCAGCCATAGCCATGTGTTCCTACTCCATCTCCATACTTCACTCCTACCCAACATCCTCTAACCTCCAAACTAGCTTTCTTCTACTCCAAATACGATCTAGAAACATGTGCAAGTGCATACAAAGGTTATCAATATTTCTATTACTCTATGGTAAGTCTGTTTCCTGACCAAGTCCAGTAGTGATGGGATCATTAGCTATTGATAGACTTTTGATCTGTCATCTTGATATCATATTAGTCCAAGTCTGCTCTAGATCAAAATTATATCGCATTCTAGAGATATCCTTTAATCTCTGAGTTCTAGAGTATTAATATTGATAGTCTATCTCTGAGAAACCTAATGCTAGCTCATTAGTCTTGCCTCCTGAGGTATATGCTATTCGAGCATATGGTAGCTTGACAACTACCTAATAGAAGTACCCAATCTTGGGTCTAGATTGTGTCTAGAGCTTGTAGAAGGTCTCTAGAGTAGGTTTTAATAGTGAAATCCAGGGGTATAATGTATATCCCATACTATATTTCCACAGAAAATTCTCTAGCAGTATAACAGCATGTTGATCTCTCTGACAAACTGGGCAGAGAAGGTAAATTGAACAGTAATGAGTGCAAGCGTTGTGTCAACAATAACCTCTGCCTGTATTGCAGATCAAAGGACCACAAGATAGATGGATGCCCTAGGAAACAACCAATAAGGGTGTCAAGGACGGAGTCCGGAGGAACGGAAGTAGAAGATAATAGACAGAAACTACTCTCCATTCCGGAGAAATGTACAATGTCGGAGGAGAAGGTACTTAGCGATGATAGAAAGAAGACTCCAGTGAGGAGTCAAGGACGTCGGGGCGGAGAGCGACTTATGGAACGACCTTGGCTTCAACTTATGTGTTGCGCCCCGGTCTCCGGTCGTGAGGTGGTCGCGTATTTCAGAGTGAGGGAAGTCGCC
>Ga0157361_1000992_pt1 | contig 10105 bp, 12 predicted proteins | sample AttlaeALBM2_FD_111481 | JGI IMG/M metagenome (GOLD analysis project Ga0157361, IMG submission 111481) | Fungus gardens microbial communities from leaf cutter ant in Ribeirão Preto, State of São Paulo, Brazil - Atta laevigata ALBM2 | ecosystem: Host-associated > Fungi > Mycelium > Unclassified ...
TAGTCTAGTATAAGTAGCTAGTGATGTACGGTAGAATACCTTACCTCAACATTAGTTTGATCTCCTGGGCTATCCATAGATCTAACTTAAGACGCCTTCTCTACTACATTGAAGTGTGACTGGCGCCTCACTGAGTGTGCCCTTACAGGGTCTGAACAAGGAAAGTGCATTAGGTGGCAACAGAGTGCTCTCAGAATGATGGAAGTAAGACCCAATATTACTATGTAATATTGGATCAGCTACAGGGTTGCTCCGGAGGACTAGAACGGGCTCTAGAGTCACGGATTAGAAGTCCCCTTACAATAACCATTTTGCCCAGTCATTTTGTCTGTAGTTATAGTAGAGTCAAAGGTATTGTTCTAATTCTTGATTGACTCACTCTGTTGTTAGAGTAGCTAGTTCTAGAGCCAGAATAAAGCTAACTGCCCCTTTATCAGTGTTTGACAAGGAAAACTCAATAGAGTTCCTATTAGATTTGCTATACTATATATACAATTACTATTGTGGCTATGCACCTTGTCTTCCATAGTCCTCATGTTACTTGTCAGCTGACTTCTTTGTCACATACTGTGACTGTGACTTGTAACTCTGTGTGATGTGACTATTCTGTGATTCTGTGACTGTCACATGATATTTCCCATGCTCTACCTTAGTAATAATCTAAAATAAAATAAAATAAATATTAAATAATAACTTAGCCATTTTGCTAAGTCATAACACTACCCTCTTCTTAAGTTTCCTTGTCCCGAAGAATTTTCCTACAACTTGTAGTATGGGTCAATCATGTTGCCCATCTCATTGTTATCTTCTTCTGTCCACTCTCTAACTCCTGATTTTTCTTTCTCAATTTCTTTTTCTTCCTCAATTGTTTCTATTTTTCTCTTCCCTGATTGCTTTCTTTTCTACCATCTCCAATTCCTCTCCAATCTTCTCCAATATTCTTGGTCGTATCTCTTGTCTGACCATCTGAATAGTTTTCTCATTGTAAATCTTCCTGGCAATTCTCCTCTTCTGAACGTTCCTTCCTCATGTTCTTGTCTTGTCCTAACTTGGCAAAACGGCTAAGTCACTATTTAATATTTCTTTTCTTTTTCTTTTCTTTTAGTTTCTGATTATTATTTTTCTTTTCATTTTCATTTCATTTATTTTCTTATCGATAGATGCATAAGAGGAAAGTGACTCATAGGGAAGCACAGGATAAAAGGAAGGGTTAGGGTTACTCTTCATGTATAAATAGTGTACAGAATCTAACGAGAACTCTATTGAGTTCTCTTTGTTAAACGCTGAACAAAAAGCAGTTGGCTTAATTCCAGCACAGAGTTTGGCTCTCTGACATATCTTGCCATATCTTCCATATCTTGCTGATATTCTTTCTCAAATTCTTCGATTGCTTCTTGTGTATTCTTTAAATTCTCTCTTCTCTCCCAAGTATTGGACTCCACTGTAAACTCTTTCTATCGTACTAAGTACTTGTCCTTGCTGTAAGGGGATGCTCTAGAGTAGCTTAGGTAACCTGGTATGGGTGAGTATTATCTAGCTTGCCCTCAGATTCTCAGAGTCTGCTATTCATAGTTCCTTTTCCTCTTATTCTCGTTGCTATGGTTTATACTATGTAGCCTTATTAGGTATAGTAGTTATTAGTGTTTTGATCTGGGTTCCCATAGCAACTGGCACACAGACCAAGCTAGTCTAGTATATATAGCTAGTAATATACAGTAGAATACCTTACCTCAACATTGATTAGAGCTCCTGGGCTATTCACTGCTCTTGCTTAAGTCCACCTCCTTCACTAATATTGAATGTGGTTAGGGTTGCCATTGAGTAATCCTCTTACACTTGCCTCTTACTTGCTGCTTATTCAATATTCTTTCTACTTCCCATTCTTCTTCTCCCTCAATTATCACTGGAGCCAGTTTCTTTTTCCTCTGTCCTTCTACTTGCCCTACATACCGTCGTATTCTACTGACATTTACTACTGGGTATATTTTTACTGTACTAGGTAGTTCTAATTCCACTGCGTTCGATGATACAATTTTCTAAATCTTATAAGGGCTTATAAATCTTTCTGTCAACTTCTCTATTCTTCTCCTGACCATTTGATACTTCAGATCCTTAGCACTCAACATCACTAAGTCCTCTACTTTGTAGTCGTCCCCTTCTCCTCATCTTTTATCAATGTACTTCTTTATTTCTTCTTGTACCTTTTCTAGCACTGCTTTTGCTTCCTCCTGTATTTTCTTCATTTTCTCAATGAATTTCTCTGCCCTCTCGTATTTCTCCTTCTTTCTTTCTTTAAATCCCATTCTGGGGTCTTATCCGTAATTTGCCTTGAAAGGCAACGTTCATGTACTCAAGTGTGCTTTATTATTATATGCAAACTCGGCTGTCTCTAACCACTCAGGCTACTGCTTTTGTCTATGGTTGATAAACATTCTGAGGTACTGTTTTAACTCCTGGTTGACCCTCTCTGTTTGTTCATCTATCTGAGAATGGAATGCTGTCGACAATTTACTCTTTATCCCTAGCATCTGATTTAGCTCTCTCATTAATTCTGCCGCGAACTGTGGTCCCCAATCTGAGATGATGCTCTTGGGTAGACTATGTAACTTTCACACGTTATCTTTAAACAACCTAGCTAGTCCTTCCGCTGATGTTTTCTTTGTAGTAGATATGAAATGAACTATTTTTGTTAACTTATCAACTACCACTAAGATTAAGTCATATCCCTGAGCTAAAGGCAGCTTCATGATAAAGTCTGCTAATATGTGCATCTAAGGTTTCTCTGGAATAGAATTGGACATTAACTTGTCCGCTGGTTGCTCTGTGTGATTTTTATTTTGCTAGCAAGCATTGCACCCTTCCACATATCTTTTTACTTCTTTTGTTACTTCTGGCCACCAAAAATTACGGGTAACCAGTTCTACTATCTTCTATTGTCCTCCATGTCCTCCTACCAGTGTATCATGATGTAACCTAATGATTTCCACTCTCAATTTCTTATCTCTAGGTATATAAACTTTTCTCTCCTTGTACATGATACCATCTACTTCTCTCTACTCCTCATCCCTTAATATTCTCACTCTTGCTTGTTTCATCTCTTCCACTGCTTTTACTACTTCATCATCTTTCACTTTGGACTTTCTCACTTCCTCTAGTAAATCTACCCCATTTACTATTATTTCTACCACTTTAGTTCTTCTCACTTCTAAATACTCTGGTTTCACTAATGTCTCATCCTCATTGTCTTTTTCCACATCCACTTCCCAGTCTGGCCTCCTGCCCAGACTGTCTGCTTTCCCCATCTTACTTCCTAGAACATGTATTAGTGTAAAACTAAATCTAGATAGGTACAGAGCCTATCTTGCTTGTCTTCTATTTAATTTTTGTGCTTTCATAAAGTATTTGAGGTTCTTATGATCTGTTCAGATCTCAAATTTTTCTGTTGCTCCTTCCAGGAACTGCCTCCATGCTTCTAGACATCTAACAACTGCTAACATCTCTTTGTTGTGTATCTCATAGTTTTGTTCTGTATCACTAAAAGACTTGAAAATGAAAGCGACTGGTCTTCACTTTTCGTCTGAGCACTTCATTGACAGTACTCCTCCAGTAGCATAATTTGATGCATTAGCCTCTACTCTGAATTCCTTATCTAAGTCCGGTACTACTAATACTGGCTTTGTTATGAAAACTTGCTTTAGCTTGTCAAATGCTTTCTGCTGTTCTTCTCCCCACCACCATTTCTCATTTTTTCTTGTCAGCACATTTATTGGTCTTGCTACTCAAGTGAAATCTTTAATAAACCTCCTATAATAGTTCGTAAGGCCTAAGAATTTTCTAACATCTTTCACATTCTTGGGTTCTGGCCAACCAAGTACTCCTTTTACCTTTTCCGCTTCTATTTCTATTCTATTAGGTCCAAGACAATTCCCAGAAATCCTATCTTCCTTGTAAGAGGACCCCTCACACATGACTCCGGAACCCGTTGCCTCCCAACCTAATTTCATTGTGCAGCCCCTGGTTACCGAAGAATGGAATGCAAGGACATTCTAGTATATATATTGTAGATTATTCCCTCCAGGAGCTTCATCTAATTCTCTGAGGAATCTCCTGGAGGTGAGTTGTAACTTATTCTATAGCATAATTTAAACTGAGGAATCTCCTGGAGTGCTCTACTCTGGTCGCCCTCACATCAGGCAGGCTTCAGAGAGGACAGTAGGCTGGGAAAGCTTGGCTAGGTGCACACTTGGATTGCATCATACCCGTAAGGTTCGGTGTTGGGGGTGCAGACAAGGGGGCAACTGAATGTGGAGGGTCCATGAGTGATCAACTAACTGTATTTTCCAGAGGAGCTTTTGTCACGGTGTGTAAAGGTTGACACCTTAGGGAGGCTATGCGACGACAATCTAGAGAGATCTTACAATCTTTTTACAACCACCACATATATTTTATTAAAACTGCGTATAATTCCTATTTTCTAATTATTTATAAACCTTCATCTTTGATTATCTCCCCCCTTAGACCTTTAGCATGCAATTGGGAGCTGGCACAGCATGGTTTTGTTTGTCCCAGTGTGCAATTCCCTTTTACACCCTTTCACCGGAATAAAGCTAACTGCTCTTTATCAGCATTTGACAAAGAGAACTTGATAGAGTTCCCATTAGATTTTATACACTATTTATACATAAAGAGTAACCCTAACCCTTTCTTTTATCCTGCACTTCCCTATGAGTTACTTTCCTCTTGTGCGTTCATCGATAAGACAATAAAAGAAAATAGAATAAAAAGAAAAATAATAATCAGGAACTAAAAGAAAAAAGAAAAGAAAAGAAATATAAATAATAACTTAGCTGTTTTGCCAAGTCATGACACTATCCTTATTTCATCTTTCCTCTCCTTTCTCGGTTTGGAGTACCTTGCAGCGAGATAACCCATTTCTCTGCAATTATAACACCTCCTCATTTCCCTGTGCTTGTCCACTTCCATCACATTGGGGTCTCGCCTCGGAACATCCAAAACCAGTTTCTTTCTCATATCTTCTGAATTCTCCAAGCTTTTCCTTCCTCCAAATTCTTTGATTGCTTCTCTTCTTGATCTCTCAAAACTCAATGCTTTTTTATACCAATTATCCAATAAGTCTGAGTTCCTTAATTGACCGACCTCGATGTTATCCAAGGACTGTGATAGTTCTTAGTGATCACCCTAGGTGGATGTTCAGAAAGAACTCAATAGAGTTTTTTGTTACATTGAGCTACTACTTATACTACTTTACAGTGGCAATACTATTAAAAGTCCATGATCACATGTCCTTCCAGAATGTTCTATGATCACCTGACCTTGTTATATGATATGATTACCTAAGTTTCTATACTATTTATATCTTGACCCCATTGTATGTTTTAAGGTTATGGATCAAATGTTCAAATGCATGGGAAACTATTTCCTTTTTGGGGCTCTTATAACACTCGACCAGTTTTTATGCCAGTGTTAGGTAGATTCCTTTCTTGAATAATCCTACCAATGCTACTTCATTGTAACCAGAAAGCTCCTTCCAGGTTATGAATTCAGACCAGAAATCTTCAAGTATAGCAACTTAGCCTAGACGACTTAATCACTCTCCAAGTCTGAGTTAACAAGGAGAACTCAATAAAGTTCCCGTTAGATTTTCTATACTACTTATACAACTACTACATGGTCTGTGCACTACTTTCCCATACTCATCATGTGATACCATGTGACTGTGACACTTGTGACATGATACCTTCCTGCACTTCTTATATGTAGTAAGTCCAAGAGAAAAGAAAAAGAAAAGAAATATAAATAATGACTTAGCCATTTTGCCAAGTCATGACATCAAGTAGTTGGTTCTCTTGCTTTAACTTGGTCAGTTTTTCGATCACATGGGTTTACATTTCTGTTAATATAAAAAACTGTGTCATTTCATCAGCTATCTTTTCCCAAGTCTCGAAGGAGGGCTTATTAGTCATGGTTAATATGTCAAGTTCTTTATTAGTCCCCTTCTATTTTTTTTAGAAGGTTAGAAATTTCCTAATTTGAGTATCTGCCCATCATTGGGCCTGATTGTCCTTTTCTCCTTTGATTTTCCCTAAAGCTAGTTCAATCCTCTCCCATTCTTTCAAGATATCATTGCTTTGGAAAAATAATGTCATTCTTCGGCACCAAGCTCCTACTTTGTCTGGATTTCCTTCGAAGTCATCAGGTTCCTTTATCTTTCTCTTGGTCAGTTTGTCAGCAAAGTCCTTCTTGACTTCTTCTACAAAATTCTGTACATTAGTTATGTAAGCATCCTTGGCTTCACTTCCTAAGTCTTTCCAAGCATCAGATAAGGAATTAAAGAAAAGAGTTATGACAGTGGTTCAAAATGCTGTAATGACAGCGAGTGAGATCATGGTGATGGAATAAAGTTGATATATATCATGACTTGGCAAAACGGCTAAGTAATTTTCTATTTTCATTTCTTTTATTTAGTTGAATTACTACTATGAAGGTAGAGCATGGGAAAGGAGTTACATCACAGTCACAAAGTCATGTCATATCACAGTCACAACATGTGACAGGGTAGTCATATGACAGGCAACATGAGGACTGTAGGAAGTGAAGTGCATAGCCACAATAGTAGTTGTATATATAGTATAGAAAATCAAATAGAAACTCTATTAAGTTCTTCTTGTCAACTCAGACTTGTAAGACTTTAGCTGCGATAACTTAAATCTACTCCAAGTCAGAGTTGACAAGGAGAACTCAATAGAGTTCTTGTTTGATTTTCTACACTACTTATACAATTTACTATGATGGCTGTGCAATATCCTCCCATGGTCTTCATATTATTCCCGTCATATGACTATCTCATCACATGCTGTAGTTGTGACCTTGTGTGACTGATGTCACATCTTTGTGACTCTGTGACTGTCACATGATATTTCCTATGCTCTACCTTAGTAATAATCTAAAAGAAATATATATATATATATATAAATATTGACTTAGCTGTTTTGCCAAGTCATGACAGCTATCATTGTTATGAATATTGAGTAGGACCACAACTACTAGGGACTACAGGATGCTACTATGCATGATAGACATGATGGAGAAGATTTTAGGTCTTTGGAACACAAACTTATTCTTTCTTCTTCTTATGTGGGAAGTCTTAGATTTATGACCTAGTTGTTCAAAGATGCTATAGCTATTTGCAGACACTTTCATAAATGTCATAAGTTGCCTCAACTATAACTAAGTAAATTGACATAGACTGGAATCAAACTGAGAACTAGTAGATACTTGTAGAGTAAATATAGACAAATAATATAACTTGTATATATAGTATAGCACAATCAATCAAGAACTCTATCAAGTTCTCTTTTAACCCTGAAGTACTCTAATCCTAAGTTACCTTAACTTAGGGTTAAGTGTCAGTTGCTAATAGAAGAACTCAATAACATTGTTATGAGGAGCCCAAGAAGGAAATAATTTCCTGTATATTTGAATGATTAGTTTGCAATCTTAAGGCATATAATAGGATTGTCATAAACTTCATTTGAACCTATCTCTACTAATTCTTTGATAATTTCTATGGTCTTAATGGCTCTAGAAAGCCCTTAAAAAGACCTTTTGACTGATACTAGTCATATCTTAAGACAATCAATATTGGCCAAGATATTAGGCAAATCAGTAGGTATTATAAGACTTTAGCTGAGGTGACTTAAATTCACTCCAAGTCTGAGTTGACAAGGAGAACTCAATAGAGTTCCCATTTAATTTTCTATACTATATATACAACTACTATTGTAGCTATGCACTTCACTTCCTATGGTCCTCATGTTATCTGTCATGTGACTATGACTGTGATGTGACATTTCTGTGACTGATGTCACACATTTTGTGACTTTATGACTGTAATATGACTCCTTTTCCATGCTTTACCTTCATAGTAGTGATTCAACTAGATAAAAGAAAAAGAAAATAGAAAAAAAAATAGAAAATGACTTAGCTGTTTTGCCAAGTCATGACATTTACCTCTTTTATCTGTACATTGTTATAATCCTACTTCAGATCTATTTTTGTAAATACTTTCTTTATTCTCATAGTATTTATTAGGTTGAAAATCAATAGCAAGGAATAATTGTCTTTTACTGTTTTCTTATTTAGGTATTGGTAGTCTTGGACTATTCTTTTCTTTTTATCCTTTTTTGCTACAAAAAATATTAGTTGTCATATTCTGGAAATCTGATAATTATGTAATTTATTTCTCCTAATAATTCTCCTAAAATTAATAATAGTAGGATAGTGTAGTAGACTACTCTCCTCCTATTCTGAACTTCCTATAAGTACTATGCAGTTACAGTGTAATTCCTTAGTTTATAAATTAACGTTATCTGGTTCTAATCCTATTCCTGTCCACTCCGGTTCCTATTCTACTTCTTTAGAACCTCTGTTCTGATGACTTTCCTCCATTCCAAAATAAGCGACCAATATCATGACCAAAGACCAGGGTGCAACACATAAGTTGAAGCCAAGGTCATTCATCAAAGCCCTACTCCGCTCCGATGTCTTTCCTATCTGCTGGGGCCTGCTATCTGGGTTCTCCATTATTGTTAAGTACTATCTATTCTCTGAAGTAGTACAATACCTCTGTTCCGGAGTATAATTCTATTTATTACTCCACTACTCTGTCTTTTATCAATTTCATCCTTGACATTAGTGATGTTTGAGGTGATTTAGAGAATCTGATGTATCCTTTTCTCAACTGCTCTTTCACAAACTCTTTTATTTTCTCTTTTTTCTCTCTGGACAACATATATATTCTTTTCTTTATTGGTATGAAGTTCTCCTTCAGGTTTATTGCATGGTCCCAAGGTTTCCTTACTGGCATCCTTTCTAACTCAGCTTTTTCAAATACCTTCAACCATCTATGGAATTGTTTTGACACCATCTCTCTTACTTTCTCTCTATCTAGCTATTGTGAGGGTGACCAGAGAAAAGGAGAATCCTCAGTTATATTTATACTCTACTATACTCTATAACTCACCTCTAGAAAAATCCTCAGAGAATAGAATAAAGCTCCTAGGAGATACTTTGTGCTACATATATGGGTTGGTGGGTTACATAACATTCCAGCAATCTAGGTTGGGGTATGGGAAACTAATTAGATATTAGGTAATAATATCTAATTAGTTTTGAGTTGTTCCACTAGGCTGTCACTATCATGCTAGGAGTAAAGTTTAGTGTAGTCCCCTTATAGTAGTAGTCATAGACACTGAGGTAGATTGTTGGTAGAATGTGGTAGGTAACAAGTGCTGGTGAGCTTGAGTAGATTGCACTGAGCAGTGAGGTAGGGTTGCAACTTCTGATTGTGCAAGATCATATGTACTAAATGAAAATTAGTTAATACCCTGAGTGAGAAATGTCATTGTACCCAAGTTCTGCTTGTTCAGGTCTCAATCTTAAATCTTCTACCTGTTTCTGCAGTACTGCCTATTGTGAAGTACTTTGCTGTTGTTGTTTTGACCGCCCAAGTCTTTCTGCATCAAACTGACTCTTAAAAGTCTCCTCTATTGTTGCTACATAAGACTGGAAAATATTTTCAATGTTCTGAAGATACTGTGGGTCAATGGGTGGGTATCCAGGCGGATATGTATGAGGGTTATAGAATTCATGGTGAGCAGTGTCGAGGTCAGTGTGACAAGTGTCACGCACTGGTCTGACAGATCACTTGACATCAAACCTGACTCGATTTGACAGTTGTTTGCCCGTGGTATTACGAAACTCCTCCACCGCCCTAGAGACAGATTTGAGATCTCTATTGACATAAACTGAATTGAATTTGAACAGTTATCATATTGACTTCCGATTGCATCGCAATCGGTCAACCTTAGCTTGTCCCAGCATAGCTACTAACAAGAATGCTGTTGTTAGACGTTCGGACACCGAACGCATCCTTCTGTATTCCAACCTAGGTTTAATTGCTAGTCAAGGACCATCCACCTACTGAGATATAATAATAACACAATTACATACATCGAAAGCGACAATATGCAAAATATTACATTGTTCAAATAGTACCATCCCGCACTTTTTGCATGAATCCCGA
>Ga0157361_1000993_pt1 | contig 10102 bp, 10 predicted proteins | sample AttlaeALBM2_FD_111481 | JGI IMG/M metagenome (GOLD analysis project Ga0157361, IMG submission 111481) | Fungus gardens microbial communities from leaf cutter ant in Ribeirão Preto, State of São Paulo, Brazil - Atta laevigata ALBM2 | ecosystem: Host-associated > Fungi > Mycelium > Unclassified ...
GTAAATTGAATTTTGAGGCTAAAGTACAGTTTACATATAGCACTAGTAAAACTAACAATATTATATAAACTCTGACAATAATTAAATAAAAAGTAAGTCACAAGCTTTATTCAGACCTATTGTTATGAGTTGCCTTGACCATGACATAAAGATCTATAAATAGAATGACAAATGGTGAAGTTGAACCACTAACCTCTTGGACAGTTGTAGTACAGATTAGGACAAATATAGACAAATAGTATATAAGTAGTAGAGCAAGAACTCTATTGAGTTCTCTTTATAACCCTCAAAGACTTAGCTTCTGAGTCAACTCAACTTGAGTCACACAACAGAAGAACTCAATACTACTACTAGTGACTAATCACCTCAATCTCTCACTAACTCACTCTCTAATCGCTCTCAACCAGTGACTGTCTTAAAGTTGCCAGTCTGTCTGGATGGTAGGCCTTAGTTACAAAAAGGACTTAGTAGTCAATTAGGAACTACTGGTGTGTTACAAACTTTATTTGGACCTATCTCTATCAATTCTTCAATGATTCTCATGGTCTCAATGGCTACAGAGAGCCTTTAAAAAGACCTTTTGATCAATGCTAGTCACATCTCAAGATAATCAGTATTGGCTGAGATATTAGGCAGATCAACAAGTAACCACTATGGTACTATTTATTAAATTGCTGATATCTTGGAAACTGCCATGATCAATGCTTTGCTTCTAGGCTCAACAGAAGCCCTCTTCATAACACTCAGAATAAGCCTAGAACAATCCCAAGGTGATTAATATTAGTAGAGATATAAAATCCTTAATATTTGCACATAGACATTAATTAATTATCCATAGATAGTCATCTGCCTTTAATTAGAACAAAGAACAGTCTCTATATGGTTTAGTTATTGCATTTTAGAGCACAAAGGCACTACTATATTATTATGAGAGCCACAAAAAGAAAATAGTTTCCTATACATTTAAACACCTAGTTTAAAATCTCAAGACATACGATAGGGTCAAAATATAAATAGCATTGGAGCTTAGGTAATCAGATCACATGACAAGGTCAAGTGATCATAGAATATTCTGGAAGAACATGTGATTGTAGACTAGTAGTAGTATAGCCACTGTAAGAATAGTATAAGTAGTAGACCAATCGCATACTATATTATTAGGGCAGTTATCATATAGAACCCTCTAGAAGAGCATTTCGACATGTCTGACTATCACAAAGAGGGCTGATTATCCTTGTACTAGCCTTTTTCTGGGAATTCTGGAGACTTGGTGACTCTGAGATATGTTTTCTAGATTGGAGTCACAAGTCACAGTCACAGCATGTGACAAAGAAGTTAGCTGATGGACATGAGAACTATGGGAGACAAGGTGTATAGCTATGATAGTAATTGTATATATAGTATAGTAAATCTAATGAGAACTCTATCAAGTTCTCCTTATCAAATGCTAATAAAGGAGCAGTTGGCTTTATTCCAGCTTAGGAGTTGGCTATTCTAATACTCAGTAAATAAGTATAAAGTTAGGCACATAATTGTCAATAGATTGTGACTTGGTGTTATAAAGGTCTATGATAGTATCCCTCTTGAAGGACCACACCCTTGTGGCCATAATGTTTGAAGATTGTGATTCATCACTGGAAAAGTTCAGCAGTTTACCTAGTGTTCTAGAAGAGTTTGGCAGTTAGTCTGGGGCTCTGGGATTCTTGAAGTGACGTTAGTGAGTCACGTGTTCTAGGTTTAGTTAGGTTTCAGGAGTAGTAGTCAGATAGTAATTGAGTAGCATTTTTTAGGTTGAGTGTGCTAAGCTAGGAGTACTCCTCTAGCATACCCTTGTAACCTGCCCATCTCACATAATACCATAGTGGGTCCTTCCATCAACAATCCCACTTAGAGTCTAAGATCTCTACTACTTTGAATTCTAATTTGCCATTAATTTCAATAGGAGGAGAGAGTGGATTCATGTGGTTGGGGATGGTACAATAGCCTAATGGTTCAAGTTAGGAGATGTAGAATACTAGGTAGATTGCCTACAGATGTTCCAGGAGTCTAATAAGGTACAAGTATGTATTTACTCTCTCTACTACTTCAAACAGCCTGAGATAGCATTTGAATAGCTTTCTTGAAGGTCAAGTGGTCCTAATGAATTTTGCTAGGATGAAGACAGTGTCCCTAGGCTGGAAGGTGGGATGTCTTTGAACGCCTAGCATTTGCTAGGTCTTGGTACCTTGCTTGTGCCTCTGCAATGGCTTGTTTGAGCCTCATGTGAGTATCTATGAGGTCTACTATGAATTTTTCTGCTAGTATGGATATGAGTTTGTGTATTGTTTGTACTTGTAGGCTAGGGTGGTACCCTTTGTTTGCAAAGAATGGTGACATACCCGTTATAGAGGATGGGTTGTTATTGTAAGTAAATTTCTGACTGCTGATAATTGCAGTAGATTTGCAGGTACTGTTCTAGGGACTAGTTTGTCCTCTCTGTCTGTTCATCTGCTTCTGGGTGATAACCTACTGAAAAGTGTAGTTTCATACCAAGGGCTGTTGCCAATGCCTTGAAGAACTTGGAAGTGAATTTTGTTCTCCTATCAGATGTGATATGGCTTGGTAGTCCATGTTTCAAAAAGATGTATTGGATAAACAGATTAGCTAGGCCTTCCAAGTCAATCGAGTTATGGGTTGGAATGAACACTGATTGTTTGGTGAGTCAGTTAACTATTATCAGTATGTCAGTATAACCCTCTGAGTTGGGTAGCTGTTCAATGAAATCCATTGACAGGGATTTCCAAGGATAGAGTAGGATGGGTAGTTGTTTCTATCACAAATGGTCACTTACTTATTTGTGATTGGTGCTTTAGAATCTTTAAAGGTTCAAAAATGCGAAGTTTAGACAGTGACAAAAGATGTTATTAAGTCTAAGGTCTAATCCTCAGACTATGAGTTCTTATATACATGATTGTAATGGTCTGTGCACTAGGACAGATTATCACATGCTACTACCTATTGTTCTACATATAGTAGTGCCTTTGTGTTAGAAATAGTGATAACCTAACCATATGGAGGCTGTCCTTTGTTCTAAGAAAAGGACAGATAACTATCTATAGGTAATTAATAAAGTCCATGTGCAAATATTGAGACCTTCATATCTCCACTAATATTAATTGCCTTGAAATTGTTTTAGGCTCATTCTGAGCGTTATAAAGAAGGCTTCTGCTGAGCCCAGAACTGAAGCATCGATCACGGCGGTTTCCGATATATTAGCAATTTAATAAATAGTAACATAGTGGTTACCAGTTGATCTACTTAATATCTTGGCCATTATTGATTGCCTTGAGACGTGACTGGTATCGATCAAAAGGTCTTCTTAAGGGCTTTAAGCTGGCTTTAAGACCGTGGGAATCATCGAAGAATTGGTGGAGATATGACCAAATGAAGTTTGTGATATTACCTCTCTCTCTTGGTTCGAGCTCTATTGAGAAGTTATCTAGATTTTTGGTATACTCTAAAGATATTCCTACAGCTTTTCACCTGCATTTTGTAAATTATCCTCAGGTTTCCATGTGTCATCTACTTGAGTGTATCCTTTCTATCTGACAAGGTATTCGTTCTTCTTATGCCTTTGTCATAGGTCCAGAATTTCTTTTACCTCCTATTCTTCCTGGCCCTGTATCAAGGTCAGTGGTAGGGGAGTGGCTTTCTGGCCATAGATAGTGGATTTGGAATACTGAGTTAACTTGCTTGCATGAAAGACTAAGTGCAGTGCTCAGTAGCAAGATGGCATCCTAAGCCAGAATATAACCAAGGACAATTTTTCTATTATTTTGAATGGTCCTTTGTACCAGGGTCATAATGCTCGCTCTGTAGTCTGGTAATTCTTCAAATTGAGTAGTACTTTGTCACCAACTTTAAATAGGACACTTTGGACTTTTTTGTTATAGTACTACTTCATTCTTTCCACTGCAAGAGTAAGAGCTGCTTTTGCCTGCTCCAAGGCTTTATGTCTTTTATATGTTAGGTTATTCAAGTCCCTTTGCAACGACTCTTTGACTAAAATTAGACCTGCTCTTAGGTGTCTACCATATTCAAGGTAAAACAGACTTTCTTTAATTCCTTTGTGTGCTTGATTGTTGTATGCGAATTCTGCACTTGGTAGTAGATCCAACCAATTACTGAGATTGTAATCGACATAGCATCTAAGATATTGCTCTAGAGCCTGATTTACATGTTCTATTTGTTTATTTGTTTGTGGATGGTATGCTGTCGATATAGTAGATTCTATTTCTAAAATTTTGCACCATTGTTGGAATAGCTCAGCCAAGTATTGTACTCCTCTATCCAAAATGATTTGTAGGGGCAGTCCATGCAATAGATAAACCTTGTCATAAAGTAACTGTACTATATTCTTGGATGAAAACTGATTATTAATAGAAATGAAATGGGCTTTTTTGGTGAGCCTATTGACAATTACACAGATAGCATTATAACTATTTGACTCTGGCAATTGAGTGATTAAGTCTATTGATATTATTTCCCAAGGCCTGTTAGGTACCTTGTTAGGCATGAGTAGTCCAAAAGGTTGCTGTAGGCGATTTTTCATCTGCTGACACATATCATAACCCGTAACGTATTTCTTGACAAATGTAGTTATCCCAGGCCACCAGTAATTTCTGGAGACCAATTTATAGGTCTTCTACTGACCTAGATGTCTAGCGGATGGCAAATTGTAGTACATCTGAATGATCTGTTATCGCAAGGTATCTTTCATGCTATGAGGAATATATATCTTCCCTCTGTACAGAAGTAGTCCATTCTCATAGTTCTAGTCTTGCAAGGATTTTTCGAATTCTCTGGGACCAAACTTGAGTAATGACTTATAGTCTTTGGTAACTTCATCTGATAAGAGTACAGCTTTGACCTCCTTTAGGATTATCTCATCATTTATTGGTGATTCATAAGTAGTCTCTAGTGCATTAATAACAAAGAACTCAGGTTTTAGCAATACCTGGTTTGTATTGTTGAGGTCTATTCCTATCTCATGATCTGCTCATCTAGACAAGGGGTCTTCTGCCTGCATCGTCTTTCCCAGTTTATGATAGAGTACAAAGTCAAAATGAGTCATAAATAATGCCCATTTGCTTGCCTCCTGGTCAGCTTTTGAGCTGTCCTGAAAAAAATGAGGTTCTGATGATCCAACCAGATCTCAATTTTATATGGATGTCCCTTCAAATGGTGTTTGTATTCCTCTAGCCCCTGAATTACTGCAAGTAGCTCCTTGTCATAGATTTTGTAATTCCTTTTATGGATATCTAATGACTTGGAAAAGAAAGCTACTGGATGCCACAGGTTAGTTTGCATGTTTTTTTGCGATAAGACTGCTCCTGTTGTAAAGTCACTAGTGTCAGTGGATAACTTAAAGGGATCTTTGTCATTTGGTATTCTCAGGACTGGGGCCGTGGTAAAGGCCTTTTTTAGTGCCTCAAAAGCATTTTGTTGCTCAATGCCTCAATTCTAGGTACAATCCTTCTTGGTTAAGCCAGAGAGTGGTTTTGACATCTTGGCAAAGTTCTCAATAAACCTATAATAGAAATTCACAAAGCCTAAGAATGCTTGTACTTGCTTGACTTTTGTTGGTACTGGCCACTCTAGAACTCCTGAAAGTTTCTCTTTATCCATTTGTACTTTATTTTCTAATATAATTATGCCCAAATATTTGATGCTACTTTGTTCAAAGAAACATTTCTCTGCTTTAGCGTAAAGGTCATTAAATTGAAGTCTTTTCAGCATTTCTTTGACCAGTCACCTATGTTTCTTCAAACATGTTCCAAATATTAAGATGTCGTCTAAATACACCATTACTAATCTAATGCAAATTAAATCTCCAAGTATATTGTTTATCATACTTTGGAATGTCGCTGGTGCATTGGAGAACCTAAAATACATAACAGTTGCCTCAAAGAGGCCTCGTCTTGTAATAAATGCCATTTTCCATTCATCCCCTTCTTTGATACAAACATTGTTGTATTCCTACCTCAAATCAATTTTGGTAAAGATTGAGGCTTTGCTGAGTGATTCAATCAAGTTGGCTATTCTAGGGATTGGATAGCAATTTTTGATAGTAATTGCATTAAGGGCTCTATAGTTCATGACGGGTCATAAGCTTCCATTGTGTTTCTTTACAAAGAAGAATGGAGCTGTTGTCAGGCTAGTAAATGAACGGATATAACCTTTTCTGAGTTCTTCATCGATTCATGTGTCAAGAGAGTTTCTTTCTACTAGAGATAGTGGATAGACCTTTGCTAGCTTGGGAAGCTTTGTGCCTTCCATGAAGTCAATAGCATGGTCATATGGTTTCCATAATGGCATTCTCTCTGACTTATGTTTTGAAAATACATTTCCATACTCATATAACTATTCTAGTACATGAGCTTTCCAGGTCTTTGTGTCTTCATAATCTGAGTCTTCATACTGGTCTTGATTGTTGAGTATAGTTGCAATCATCATTGCCTGTTGATGACTACCTGGGTTAGTCATGTCTGCCCAGCTAAGAATGTGGTTGCCGGGGTCCTCATCTCCTATATCATCCAATGAGGAGAATCTGCTGACATCCATTTTGAGGTGAAGTTTATTAGCTCCTGCTTTTACATCTTATGTTTTATGGACTTTACTAGCATATGTATCCAGACACCTGGTGAACTCCTATTGACCTTTTTGCCAATTGATATTTGGATTATGCTTGTACAAGTACGAGTAGCCAATCATCATCTCCTTATTCTCTAAGTTAGTAACAAAGAGGTATTAGGTCATCTTGTGAGATCCAATTTCTATATAAGCTTGGATATACTCTGTTATTTGTTCTGCCTTGTTGGGAGTGCTATCTACATTGATTACACAATATGAATTTGCTAGTTTATGCGTTACTAGGTTATTATTTTCCACAATGACTCTGTCGATGAAGTTTGTAGTAGGTCCCAAATCAACTAAAGCCTTAGTCTGTACTTTTTTGCCATATATCCCAAGTGTAACTGGAATTTTAAAGGAGATAGTCTTGTTACACGCTATATTATTACAAGATTCCAGTACTACTTCTGACTTTTATGAGCTAATTGAGGGTATACTATTCTCTGACTGTAGATCATAGACATTATACTCTATAGTCCCAAGGGAAAATCCAATTTGGGAGTCCCCTTTTTCTTCCTACTTAGAGGAACAGGATCAGGGATTTCCTCAATTGACATGCTATTTACATTGACAGTCTCAGGAGGGGATTCTGGGTTGTCACTTTCTTCCTCCAATAACTTCATCAGTCATGCTCTAAACAACTGATTTTTACTCTTGCTTAGACTCAGTGGAGAAGGTTTTTGAGGAGAGGATTTCTGAGGGCATTTGTCCTCATTTCCAGGTTTGTCATAACAATCTACAGTATTGTGCGATTTTGCCTTATTCTTAAAGCCTTTTCCAGCACATATCTGGTAGTACCACAAACTCTTCCCTTCTTTCTTTTGAATTTCATCTATTTCCATTGCATCCAGGTCCTTCTTTTCTCCACTTTAACAATTTTAGATAGTCATCCCATATTTTCAGAGATTGATTTGTGATCTTATATATGACAAGTGCATTTTGCAACTCATCAGAGATAACCTCTTTCATCTTGTCAATATGAACTTTGTTACTATAGTTGACAATTCTTGCTAACATTCTGTATCGTTCTGCATACTTGACAAAGTTCTTCTTTGCTAGATCCTTGTTGACCCAAAGCACCATTAGTTCCTTCTTTGCTCTCTCCTTGTCATCTCTTTGTCTGTAAATATTTTTGAGTTCCTAGGTAAAGTCGTCCCAGGATCCAATACCTTGTTCTGCTTGTACCTTATCATAATATGACTTCATATATGTGCTGGTAGGAGCATGTAATCTAGTGAGGATGCATACAATTTTCTAATCGTCTGCAATAATACCAGACACTGAACAATATAGAGCAATCTGGCTCAACCAATCATGCAAGTGCATCTTGTTTTCAGAGTCTGAAAATGTTAGCAACTCTGGTACCTTGGCCTTTAAGACAATGTTTCCTCTGGCGAGAGCTGACAAGACTCTCTGGAGATGGGTAACTTTTACCTCCAAAGTAGCAATTCTATTGTATGCAGTAGTTAAGACACTGTTATAGTGGTTGATTGCTCTATTAAGCACCTGATCAATATAGTTCTTGAGGGTATAAATGGTACTCCAATGCATATTTCATAACATTAGTATTTTGATCTCATCCCAAGAAGTGTTCTCAGGGTTTGTGCTATCCCTAACAAGTGCTTTCCAGTTTTTAGTGCTGAAGTCAGCGAAGGGAACAGTGATAGTGAAGTTGGTGAAAGTTAACATGTCTAATTTGAGTAGTTAATTACAGTTCTTGAGTATATTTTCAAGGGGATAAAAGGAAAAAACACCCAATTTTAGCCTCTTAATGTCATTATGTTACACCTAAATACCATTCCAATTATATTATGTCTATGGAATAGTAATGTTGAGCTCTAGAAGAGCTTTACAAATTTCTGGTACTCTAGTAGCTAGTTTTAAAAAATTTACATTTTTGAGGCACTTGCAAGTGCCTTTTAATATTCTCCACTCTTTAGCTGTAAGCTTGTGACTAATCTCATCTAGCTCTATGATTATATCCTGCAGTCAATTGAATCATTTCCACAGAGAGTCATACTGTGGATCCTTAGCCTAGGTCTTGTTTTCACTTATTTTTGTGAAAAAAGGTAATATGCAATCCAATGTGGGTTCTAGGAGTTCTTTGTACTCCTTGATGTATAATAACTTCTTGTTTTTGTGAAAATGTAGCTCTGGGAGGCAAGATAAGAAGTAGAGATTATTTACTTTGTGCTAATAAGGGTCTGCTTCAACGAGTTTGTTATAGAGTTCTATAGATAGAGTGGGATTTATTCCAATTCTTTCTAGCAATGACTTGTCCTTCACACTCTCCTGTTTTAGCAAGAGGCATTCAACAAGGGTTTTCTTGGTATTTCTAATAGCAAACATGGCTTGGGGGCAAAAGTGAGCATAATATCCCTATTTCAGCAGATGAAGTCTGTGGGTAGAAAAACTACACTACACTATTCTAAAAGTGTCCTTTCAACATTGATGAGAGGTTTGTTATGAGAGCCCTAAGAAGGAAAAGGTTTCCCATGCATTCAAACACTCGGCCACAAATATCAAGTCATACAATGAAGACAAGATATAAATAGCATGGGAACTTAAGTAATCGTATCACGTGACAAGGTCATATGATTGAAGAACATTCTAGAAGGACATGTGATCGTGGACTAGTAGTGCACAGCCACTTGTAAAAGTAGTATAAGTAGGTAGTCCAATCCAATGGAGAACTCCATCGAGTTCTTCCTAAACACTCACCTCGAGTGGTCCCTAAGTCGTCAAGACTCTGTGATAACAAGGTTCTGTCTTGAGGGGATAAAGTCAATGTCATGTCTAGTTTCTCTCACTAGCTCGTAGAGAAGGAATGGAGATCTCAGAGTAGTTCTAGCTACCTATAAGGGTTTTTTAGAAATGTTTACACAAATCTGAAGTCTTTCAGGACTAGCTGTGATACACAAGCTAGCCTGCTCTCATCATTCTGAGAGACAGACCTTCCTTTTTACACCTGGGGTCTAGTTTACTATAGAGATAGGTTCTTGACAGAAATTCACTCTAAGCCCTTAGTAAGTCTTCTGCCCTTTTACAAAAATAGAGACATCCTTAATACCCCAGAACCCTCATCTGGAATGAACACAACCTCCAGGTTCTTTACAGAAACTAGGGGAACAGAAAACAGTAGACTTAACAAGCTATCACAAAAGGTCACTTACTAATTTGTGATGGGAGTTTTGATACTTGAATAGTTCAAGAAAGCAAAGTTTAGACAATGACAAAAGATATTGTTAAGTCTGAGGTCTAATCCTCAGACAAGAAGTTCTTATATATAGGATTGTAATGGTCTGTACACTATCACAAATGGTTACTTACTTGATTTGTGATTTGAGAAAAGAGTTCTTCAAGAGAGTTCAAGCAAGGTTTAGATAATAACAAGAGATGTTGTTAAGTCTGAGGTCTAATCCTCAGACTA
>Ga0157361_1000995_pt1 | contig 10093 bp, 7 predicted proteins | sample AttlaeALBM2_FD_111481 | JGI IMG/M metagenome (GOLD analysis project Ga0157361, IMG submission 111481) | Fungus gardens microbial communities from leaf cutter ant in Ribeirão Preto, State of São Paulo, Brazil - Atta laevigata ALBM2 | ecosystem: Host-associated > Fungi > Mycelium > Unclassified ...
ATAGTTATTATACAAGTTGCAATTAGTGAGGTTTTTTTTAATGGAAAGTTCGTTTACTCCCATTGAGCAGATGCTAAACATCCGTGCCAATCGCCATAAGGATTTTCCGTTACAGGAAATTATCCTGACGCGTCTCTGTATGCATATGCAGGGTAAACTGCTGGACAATCGTAATAAGATGTTGAAAGCACAGGGGATCAACGAAACCCTGTTTATGGCGCTGATCACGCTGGATGCTCAGGAAAATCACAGCATTCAGCCTTCGGAACTCAGCTCGGCCCTCGGCTCGTCACGCACCAATGCTACGCGCATTGCTGATGAGCTGGAAAAACGCGGCTGGATTGAGCGTCGCGAAAGCGATCACGACCGTCGCTGCCTGCACCTGCATCTGACCGACAAAGGCATGGAGTTCCTGCGTCAGCTGCTGCCCCCGCAGCATCAGAGCCTGCAATATCTCTGGTCTTCTCTGTCGGTTGATGAGAAGTCGCAGCTGGAAGGGATTACCCGCAAGCTGCTTAACCGCCTCGACAAAATGGATGAAGATCAGCTGATCGCCTCACTGTCCCGCTGATAGCAATAAGTGCGACACAATCACCTGTCGGAATCGTTATTTTAAGTTCCTTTTTTATCTGGCCAGCGCTCAGTCGCTGGCTTTTTCGACTCGGGCGCCGGCGGACAGGGATCCCTGCCCCTCCCCGACTCAATGGAATACGTGGAGAAAGACATGAGTGCAACGGCAGAAGCACAAAGCCCGCAACCGTCAGCCAGCAACAAAAAGAAGAAGCGCAAAGGTGTGCTCATTGTGCTGGCGCTGATCTTTGTGCTGATTGGGATTGCCTGGGGTGTTTACTGGTTCCTGGTACTGCGCCATTTTCAGGAAACGGATGATGCCTACGTTGCCGGTAACCAGGTGCAGGTGATGGCCCAGGTCTCCGGCAGCGTCAATAAAGTCTGGTTTGAAGACACTGACTACGTCAAAAAAGGCGATGTGCTGGTTTCCCTGGATAAGACCGATGCCGAGCAGGCGTTTGAAAAAGCGCAGACGGCCCTCGCCACCAGCGTGCGTCAGACGCATCAGCTGATGATCAACGGTAAGCAGTATGAAGCCAGCATCACCCTGCAGCAGACCGCCCTGGCCCAGGCGCAGGCTGACCTGAAACGCCGGGAGCCCCTGGGTGCCGCTAATCTGATTGGCCGTGAAGAGCTGCAGCATGCCCGCGACGCCGTGGCGACCGCCAAAGCGCAGCTGGACGTTGCCGTTCAGCAATACAATGCCAATCAGGCGATGATCCTCAATACCACGCTGGAAAATCAGCCTGCGGTGCAGCAGAGCGCCGCTGAACTGCGTGACGCCTGGCTGGCCCTGCAGCGAACCGACATCCGCAGCCCGATGGACGGTTATGTCTCCCGTCGCAGCGTTCAGGTAGGTTCACAAATCTCCACCAGCACCCCGCTGCTGGCCGTTGTCCCGGCAACCAATCTGTGGGTCGACGCCAACTTTAAAGAGACACAGCTGGCTGGCGTGCGTATTGGTCAGCCCGCTACCGTGGTGGCGGATATCTATGGTGATGATGTGGTCTATCACGGCAAAGTCGCCGGTCTGGATATGGGCACCGGCAGCGCCTTCTCGCTGCTGCCCGCCCAGAATGCCACCGGTAACTGGATTAAGGTGGTTCAGCGCCTGCCGGTGCGAATCGAACTGAATCAGGACGATATCGCCAGACATCCGCTGCGTATTGGCCTCTCAACGCTGGTGAAGATCGATACCACCAGAAAAGAGGGCATTACGCTGGCGAACAGTGTCCGGCAGCAGGCCGCTTACAGCAGCAACGCCCTGGCGATTGACCTTGCGCCGGTCAATAAACTGATCACCGATATCGTCCGCGCCAACGCCGGATGATGGCGCGGAGGCTGTAATGGCACAAAAACCGCTTGAAGGGATGCCGCTGGTCCTGATGACCGTGGCGCTGTCGCTGGCCACGTTCATGCAGGTGCTGGACTCGACCATCGCCAACGTGGCTATCCCCACCATTGCCGGAAACCTGGGCGCGTCTAACTCGCAGGGAACCTGGGTGATCACCTCGTTTGGCGTAGCCAATGCGATTTCGATCCCCCTGACCGGCTGGCTGGCCAAACGCATCGGTGAAGTGAAGCTCTTTACCTGGGCGACCATTCTGTTTGCCGTCGCCTCCTGGGCGTGCGGCATGTCAGAGAGCCTGGAGATGCTGATCTTCTTCCGTATCCTGCAGGGGATCGTGGCGGGTCCGCTGATCCCGCTGTCGCAAAGTCTGTTGCTCAGTAACTATCCGCCCGCTAAACGCAGTATCGCGCTGTCGCTGTGGGCGATGACGGTGATCGTAGCGCCGATCTGCGGCCCGATTCTGGGCGGCTGGATCAGCGACAACTATCACTGGGGCTGGATCTTCTTCATCAACGTACCGATTGGTGCGATGGTGGTGATGCTGACGCTGCAGACGCTGCGAGGCCGGGAAACCAAAACCGAAATCCGTCCTATTGATACGGTCGGTCTGGTGCTGCTGGTGGTCGGGATCGGCTGTCTGCAGGTGATGCTCGATCGCGGGAAAGAGCTCGACTGGTTCAGCTCGACGGAGATCATCGTGCTGGGGGTGGTGGCCGTGATTGCGCTCTCCGTGCTGCTGGTGTGGGAGCTGACGGACGATCATCCGATCATCGACCTGTCGCTGTTTAAGTCGCGCAATTTCACTATCGGCTGCCTGTCGATCAGTCTGGCTTACATGCTCTACTTTGGCTCGATTGTGCTGCTGCCGCAGCTGCTGCAGGAGGTCTACGGCTATACCGCAACCTGGGCCGGTCTGGCCTCTGCGCCGGTGGGGATCATCCCCGTGATCCTGTCGCCGATTATCGGTCGCTTCGCCCACAAGCTCGATATGCGACGGCTGGTCACCTTCAGTTTCATTATGTATGCGGTCTGCTTCTACTGGCGCGCCTGGACGTTTGAACCGGGTATGGACTTCGGCGCTTCCGCCTGGCCGCAGTTTATTCAGGGCTTTGCCGTGGCCTGCTTCTTTATGCCGCTGACCACCATCACGCTGTCGGGCCTCCCCCCGGAGCGTCTGGCGGCCGCTTCCAGCCTGTCGAACTTCCTGCGAACCTTTGCCGGATCAGTCGGTACGTCGATTACCACCACCATGTGGACCAATCGCGAGTCAATGCATCACAGCTATCTGACGGAGTCGATTACCCCGTACAACGTCAATTCGCAGCAGATGTACAGCCAGCTGGAGGGCATGGGGATGACGCAGCAACAGGCGTCGGCCTGGATCGCGCAGCAGATCACTAACCAGGGACTGATTATTTCAGCGAATGAAATTTTCTGGGCGTCGGCGGGGGTGTTTCTGATCCTGCTGGTGCTGATCTGGTTTGCCCGTCCGCCGTTTGGCGCGGGCGGCGGTGGCGGTGGCGCGCACTGATGAGACACAGCAAAACGGGCCTTTCGGCCCGTTTTTTTATGCGTTCTGACGCCACCATTCGGCGAGCAGCACGCCGGTGGCAACCGAGACGTTAAGGCTCTCGACGTTGCCGGTGCCGCCAATCGACACGCTCATATCCCCCTGCTGAAACGCAGTGTCAGAGAGACCTTCGCGCTCCTGACCTAACACCAGCACCATTTTTTCCGGCAGCTCAGCCTGAGCCAGGGGCGTACCCTGATGGCTGGAGGTGGTGACGATGGTGTAACCCGCTTTGCGAAACGCTTCCAGACCTTCACTGAAGGTGGCACCGCTGATCGCCTGCACATGCTCGGCTCCGCCCTCTGCGGTTCGCACCGCCGCACCGGACTCCAGCAGAGAGGCGTCGTTGACCAGCAGACCTTTCACGCCAAAGTGCGCGCAGCTGCGCATGATTGCGCCGAGGTTATGCGGGTTGCTGACATCTTCCAGTGCCAGTACACAATCTTTGGCATTCGCCTGACCCAGCCACTCAGAAACCGCCATACCCATGCGCTTTTTGATCAGGAAGCAGACGCCGCCATGATGCTCAGTGCCGGAGGCTTTGGTGATCTCTGCATCTTCAACCACATGATAGGCTTTCCGGTTGGCCGCCAGCCAGCGCAGGGTTTCGCGGAAACGCGGTGTCACTTCCTGCACAAACCAGGCGCGGACAATCGCTTCCGGGCGGCTCTGGAACAGGGCCTGACAGGCGTTCTCACCATAGACGCGCGTCTCTTCGTTACGCTGACGGCGAATCTGCTCCGGATCGACGAAGCTCTTGCCGCTGATGCCGCCGTGATCCGGCTTGTCGCTTTCTGACGCCGCGGTGCGATCGGCAGAAGGCGCGCGTGACACGGTCCGCCATGGGGAGTCGCTGCTGCCGTAGCTACGATCGTCGGAGCGCTCGTTGCGACGGCCTGAACCCTCACCCGAGCGGCGTGGTGCACCCCGGCCGCCTTCGTCGCGGCGCGCTGAACCGCTGCGGCCGCTGTCGTCGCTGCGACGACCCGCAGAGCGGCCGCCTTCCTGGCTACGTTCTGTGCGGGAACCCGATGAACGACGATTATCATCCTGGCGGGCGGCAGCGTAACCACCTTTGCCTGTACGAGGATTAGATGTGCTCTTTTCATCCTCGCCACGCACGTACATCACCTTAACCTTACCGCTTTTGCCTTTAAATTCGTCGTTCATGTCTTCCTCCTGCATTGAGAGCGCGCAGATTACCTGATGTGCCGGCGCTTAGCTATCAACTATTGAACCTATAGAGCGATCCAGATTGAGGGTAAATCGCTCCCCTTTCATAATGGACAATAATTACCAGACTGACACTTTCCAACTTCAGAGGTTCCTATGAATACGGTATGCGCTTCCTGCCAGGCAACTAATCGCGTTCCCGAAGAGCGCCTTGCCGATGCGGCGAAATGCGGACGCTGTGGAAGCGAACTGTTCGACGGTGAAGTGGTCAACGCCACCGCCGCGACCTTCGACAAATATCTTCAGGACGACCTGCCCGTCGTGATTGATTTCTGGGCGCCGTGGTGCGGTCCGTGCGTCAACTTTGCGCCGGTCTTTAAAGATGTCGCCAGTGAGCGCAGCGGTAAAGTGCGTTTCATTAAAGTGAACACCGAAGCGGAACCGGCGCTGAGCGCCCGCTTCAACATTCGCAGTATCCCGACCATCATGCTGTTTAAAAACGGCGAGCGGGTCGACATGCTGAACGGTGCCATGCCCAAAGCGCCGTTTAACGAATGGCTGGACGAATCCCTTTAATCTTCCCAGGCCAGCCCGGCTGGCCTTTTCCTTTTCACCTGCGCTTCGATTACACTGACGTTTTTCCTGCCCTGAATACTCATGTCTGATAATGCTGTTTTGCGCTTGCGCACCCAACGTCTCGCCCGCGCGACCCGTCCTTTCCTCGCGCGCGGAAACCGGGTCATTCGCTGCCAGGGCTGCCTGCTGCCTGAGGCCAGCTGTCTCTGCAGCCAGATCGTCCCGCAAGCCGCCCGCAGCCGCTTTTGTCTGGTGATGTTTGATACCGAGCCGATGAAGCCGAGCAACACCGGCCGTCTGATTGCCGATATTCTGCCCGACACCCAGGCCTTCGGCTGGTCACGCACCGAGCCCGATCCGCTGCTGCTGGCGGCTGTGCGCAACCCCGATTACCAGCCGCTGGTGGTCTTTCCGGCCAGCTATGCCGATCCGGGCCGGGAGGTGCTGACCTCGCCGCCCGCGCAGGGGAAACCGCCGCTGTTTATTATGCTGGATGGCACCTGGACCGAAGCGCGCAAAATGTTCCGCAAAAGCCCCTGGCTCGATGCCCTGCCGGTCATGTCGCTGAATGTCACTACCCCTTCGCGTTACACGCTGCGCGAAGCCCATGGCGCAGGTCAGCACTGTACCGCTGAAGTCGCCGCGGCGCTGCTGGAGCAGGCGGGCGATCGGCTCGCGGCAGACGCGTTATCTCACCATTTTGATCGCTTTCGTGCCGCCTACCTGGCGGGCAAACCGCATCATGCCGGGCAGGATTAACCGGCCCCGCTTCTCGCTGGTTGCGTGAGGCCTGCGCGGCCGGATGCTCAGGCTGCGATCTGCCCGAAAGCACGGCCCGCAAAAAGCGTTTACAATCACGCAAATCCCGAACTCTGGAGGACGCGATGAGTCAACGTGGGCTGGAAGCGCTGTTACGACCTAAATCCATTGCGGTTATTGGTGCCTCGGTGACGCCGGGGCGCGCCGGCTACTTTATGATGCGAAACCTGCTGGCGGGCGGATTCAGTGGACCGGTGCTGCCGGTGACGCCGAAATATAAGGCGGTCAGCGGTGTCCTGGCCTGGCCCACCATCGACAGCCTGCCTTTCGCGCCGGATCTGGCGGTCATCTGCACCCATTCAAAGCGTAACCTTGCGCTGCTGCAACAGCTCGGTGAAAAAGGCTGCAAGGCCTGCATTATCCTTTCGGCCCCCGCCAGCCAGTCTGCTGAACTTAAAGCGTGCGCCAGTCAGTGGCAGATACGCCTGCTGGGACCAAACAGTCTTGGCCTGCTGGCCCCCTGGCAGGGATTAAATGCCAGCTTCTCACCGGTGCCCATAGCCAAAGGCCGACTCGCCTTTATCTCCCAGTCCGCCGCCGTCTCGAATACCATTCTCGACTGGGCGCAGCAGCGTAACCTCGGGTTCTCCTGGTTTATCGCGCTGGGTGACAGCCTGGACACCGATGTCGACGACCTGCTCGACTTCCTGGCGCGCGACGGTAAAACCAGCGCCATTCTGCTCTACCTTGAACACCTCAGTGACGCACGCCGTTTCGTTTCCGCCTCGCGCAGTGCCTCCCGCAACAAGCCGATTCTGGTGATTAAGAGCGGTCGCAGCCGTGAAGCGCAGGCGCTGCTCGGCACTCACAGCGGCCTGGATGCGGCCTGGGATGCCGCCATTCAGCGTGCCGGGTTGCTTCGGGTGCAGGATACCCATGAACTCTTCTCTGCGGTGGAATCGCTGAGTCATATGCGGCCGCTGCGGGGTGACCGGCTGATGATCGTCAGTAATGGTGCCGCCCCTGCTGCGCTGGCGCTGGATGAGCTCTATGCCCGCAACGGCAAACTGGCACAGCTCAGCGAACAGACCCGTCAGCAGCTGGAGGCGCTGCTGCCCGCAGGCGCGGGCCGGGGCAATCCGCTCGACTTAAAGGATGATGCAACGCCCGCCCGCTATGCCGCCTGTGTGGAGATCCTGCTCGACAGTCATGACTTTGATGCGCTGATGATTATTCATGCGCCAAGCGCGGTTGCGCCCCCTACCGAAACGGCCAGCCACCTTATCGAAACCCTTGCCCGTCACCCGCGCGGTAAGCGGGTAACCCTGCTGACTAACTGGAGCGGAGAGTTCTCTTCGCAGGCGGCACGACGCGCCTTTACCCAGGCGGGAATCCCCACCTGGCGCACGCCGGAGGGCACCGTCACCGCGTTTATGCATCAGGTTGAATACCGGCGTAACCAGAAGCAGCTGCGCGAAACCCCTGCCCTCCCCGCGACGCTGACGCAGGATAGTGCGCATGTTCACCAGTTACTCTCCCAGGCCCTGGCGCGCGGGATCACGGCGCTGGATACGCACGAAGTGCAGCCGGTTCTTCAGGCATACGGGCTGACCACGCTGCCGACCTGGATTGCCAGCGACAGCGCGTCGGCCGTAACGATTGCCGATCAGATTGGCTACCCGGTGGCGCTGAAGCTGCGTTCACCCGATATCGCGCATAAGTCGGAGGTGCAGGGGGTGATGCTCTACCTGCGCAATGCCAGTGAAGTGGAGCGCGCCGCCGAAGCCATTTTCGATCGGGTCAGGCAGACGCTGCCGCAGGCGCGTATTGAAGGGCTACTGGTTCAGGGCATGGCAAGCCGTGCGGGCGCACAGGAGCTGCGGGTTGTGGTCGAACAGGATGCACTGTTTGGCCCGATCATCATGCTGGGTGAAGGCGGCGTCGAGTGGCAGGCTGACAAACAGGCCGCCGTTGCGCTGCCGCCGCTCAACATGACGCTGGCGCGCTATCTGGTGATTCAGGCGATCAAGAGCGGAAAAATCCGCAGCCGCAGCGCCCTGAATCCGCTGGATATCGCCGGGTTAAGTCAGCTGCTGGTGCAGGTCTCAAACCTTGTGGTCGACTGCCCGGAAATCGATCGGCTCGATATCCATCCGCTGCTGGCAGCGGGTAGTGATTTTACCCTGCTGGACGTCACCCTGACGCTGGTCCCCTTCCACGGTGACAATGAAGCACGGCTGGCTATCCGCCCTTATCCGCAGCATCTGGAAGAGCAGGTCGAATTAAAAGATGGGCAGTTCTGCCTGTTCCGTCCCATCCTGCCTGAAGATGAACCCCTGCTGCGCGACTTTATCAGCCAGGTCACGAAAGAGGATCTCTACTACCGCTACTTCAGCGAAATCAATGAGTTTACCCATGAAGACCTCGCCAACATGACGCAAATTGATTATGACCGTGAGATGGCGATTGTGGCCGTGCGTCAGCATCTGGGACACCCTGAGATCATCGGCGTCACGCGTGCTATCTCAGATGCCGATAACATCGACGCCGAGTTCTCGGTGCTGGTGCGTTCAGACCTCAAAGGGCTGGGTATGGGGCGCCGTCTGCTGGAAAAGATGATCCGCTATACGCGCCATCACGGCTTGCAACAATTAAACGGTATCACCATGCCCCACAACCGCGGCATGATTACGCTGGCACGAAAACTTAACTTTCATGTTGATATTCAACTGGATGACGGTATTGTCAGCCTGAAATTGCCTTTACAGGAGGGGATCAACTAACCTTGTAGAGAAAGGTAAAAAAGGTTCGGGTCGACGGAGTTAATGTTATTATTTATGGTTATAACCCTGATTTGATGGCAAAAGGCCATGCAATGAACAGAGAAGAAGTGCACTGTGATGTTGTCTAAATTCAAACGTAATAAACACCAACAACACCTCGCACAGTTGCCGAAACTGTCACAATCCGTTGCGGATGTGTCGACACTTTACTCGCCTGCCGAATTTCGTGAGACGCTGCTGGAAAAAATTGCCGCAGCGCAGACCCGCATCTGTATCGTTGCGCTCTATCTGGAAAATGATGATGCCGGGCGCGCCATCATGGATGCGCTCTACCGTGCGAAGCAGGCGCGTCCGGAACTGGATATTTCAATTCTGGTTGACTGGCATCGTGCACAGCGTGGACGCATTGGTGCCGCGCGAGGCGTCACTAACGCTGACTGGTATTGCGAAATGGCGACCCGCCATGCCGACATTGCGATCCCGGTGTATGGCATCCCGGTTAATACCCGCGAAGCGCTGGGTGTGCTCCATCTGAAAGGCTTCATTATTGATGACACGCTGATCTACAGCGGAGCCAGCATTAATGATGTCTATCTGCATCAGCATGATAAATATCGCTATGACCGCTACCAGATCATCCGCAATGCTCAGCTGACCGATACGATGTATGCCTGGATCGATCTCAATCTCAAACCAGCAGAAGCGGTCAACCGGCTCGACGTGGCAGAACGCCCTTCCAGTCCTGAAATCAAAAATGAAACGCGTCAGTTTCGTCAGGATCTGCGTGGCTTTAACTATCAGTTCGACGGAAATGCGGGTAACGAAGAGCTGGCGGTCACCCCGCTGGTGGGACTGGGTAAGCATAGCCTGCTGAACAAAACGATTTTCCACCTGATGCCCTGTGCTGAGCAGAAACTCATTATCTGCACCCCCTACTTCAACCTGCCTGCGCTGCTGGTTCGCAATATCATTCATCTGCTGCGTCAGGGTAAGCAGGTTGAGATCATTGTGGGGGATAAAACCGCCAATGACTTCTACATCGCCCCCGATCAGCCCTTCAAGATCATTGGTGCGCTGCCTTATCTCTATGAGATTAACCTGCGTCGCTTCCTGAGCCGCCTGCAATACTACGTCAGCAACGAACAGCTGGTCGTACGGTTGTGGAAGGATGGCGAGAACAGTTATCACCTCAAAGGAATGTGGGTGGATGATGAGTGGCAGCTGATCACCGGTAATAATCTCAATCCGCGCGAATGGCGACTCGATCTGGAAAATGCGGTGCTGATCCACGATCCGCATCAGGAGTTAGCA
>Ga0157361_1000997_pt1 | contig 10090 bp, 10 predicted proteins | sample AttlaeALBM2_FD_111481 | JGI IMG/M metagenome (GOLD analysis project Ga0157361, IMG submission 111481) | Fungus gardens microbial communities from leaf cutter ant in Ribeirão Preto, State of São Paulo, Brazil - Atta laevigata ALBM2 | ecosystem: Host-associated > Fungi > Mycelium > Unclassified ...
ATGCTGGATCTCTTTGTGATTTCATTAACCATGTCGCTGGTCAATCGCGATCAGCTGCTGGCTTTTACCATGGGACCCGCCGCGTTTTACTTCGGCGCGGCGGTGATCCTGACCATTATGGCCGTTGAGTGGCTCGACAGCCGCCTGCTTTGGGATGCACATGCAACAGGAAACGCCGACTACATCGACTAACGCGACGCTGCGCAGCAAACGTAAGGTTTCTCCATTCTGGCTTCTGCCGATCATCGCCATGCTGATCGCCGGCTGGCTGCTCTGGACCAACTATGAAGAGCGTGGCACGGTGATCACCATTAACTTCCAGTCGGCGGACGGCATCGTGCCGGGCCGCACGCCTATCCGCTATCAGGGCGTGGAGGTCGGCACGGTGCAGGGCATCAATCTGAGCGACGACTACCGCACCATTCAGATTAAGGCGAGCATCAAGAGCGACATGAAAGAGGCGCTGCGCGAAAACACCCAGTTCTGGCTGGTGACGCCGAAAGCGTCGCTGGCGGGCGTTTCGGGCCTCGACGCGCTGGTGGGCGGCAACTATATCGGCATGATGCCGGGCAGCGGCAAGCCGCGTGAAAACTTCGTCGCGCAGGATACCCAGCCGAAGTATCGCGTCAATACCGGCGAGCTGCTGATCCATCTGCACGCGCCCGATCTCGGCGCGCTCAACTCAGGATCGCTGGTTTACTACCGCAAGATCCCGGTGGGACGCGTCTATGACTACAGCATCAACAGCAATACGGATGGCGTCACCATCGATGTGCTGATCGAACGCCGTTTTAATAATCTGGTTAAGGCCAACAGCCGCTTCTGGAACGTGTCGGGGCTGAGCGCCGACGTCAGCCTGAGCGGCGCCAAGGTCGAGCTGGAGAGCCTGGCGGCGCTGGTCAACGGCGCTATCGCCTTCGACTCGCCGGAAGATTCGCCGCAGGCGAAAACTGACCAGAATTATAAACTCTATCCCGATCTGGCGCGTAGCCAGCGAGGCGTGGTGGTCACGCTCGATCTGCCCGACGGCAACAACCTGAAAGCGGGCCGCACGCCGCTGATCTATCAGGGGCTGGAGGTCGGCAGCCTGACTAAACTCAACCTGCTGAGCGGCGGCAAAGTCACGGGCGAGCTGACCCTCGATCCATCCGTAGTCAGCCTGATGCGCAGCGGCACGCGCATTGAGATGCGCAGTCCGAAAGTCAGTCTTACCGATACCAACCTCAGCAGCCTGTTGACCGGCAATACGCTGGAGCTGGTGCCGGGCGACGGCGAGCCGCAAAGCCACTTTACCGTGCTGCCCGCCAACGAGTCGCTGCTGCAGAAGCCCGACGTGCTGACGGTGAAGCTCAGCGCGCCGGAGAGTTACGGCATCGACGCCGGTCAGCCGGTCATGCTGCACGGCATGAAGATCGGCCAGGTGATTTCGCGCGAGCTGAATGAGAAAGGCATTCAGTTCGTGGCAGCGATTGAGCCGGCCTATCGCAACCTGGTGCACGGCGACAGCAAGTTTATCGTCAACAGCCGACTCGACGTGAAGTTCGGCCTTGACGGCATGAAAGTGCTGGGCGCCAGCGCGCGCGAATGGGTCGACGGCGGCATCCGTCTGGAGCCCGGCAACCAGGGCGCGGTGAAATCCGCCTATCCGCTGTTTGCCGACGCCGAAAAGGCGGAGGAAGGCATTATCGGCGATCGCCCTTCGACGACGCTGACGCTGACCGCCAACAGCCTGCCGGACGTGCAGGCCGGTTCGGTGGTGCTTTACCGCAAATATGAAGTGGGCGAAATCGTCGACGTTACGCCGCGCGCCAGCGCCTTCGATATCGCCGTGCACATCAAGCCGGAGTACCGCAAGCTGCTGACCAGCGAGAGCGTGTTCTGGGCGGAAGGCGGCGCGCGCGTGCAGCTTAACGGCAGCGGCCTGACCGTTCAGGCGTCGCCGCTGAACCGCGCGCTGCGCGGCGCCATCAGCTTCGACAATATGAGCGGCGCGGCGAACGCCAAAGGCAGCAAGCGCACGCTTTATCCTTCCGAGACGGCGGCGCGCGCAGTCGGCAGCCAGATTACGCTGCATACCTATGACGCCAGCAAGCTGTCGGAAGGCATGCCGATTCGCTATCTGGGCATCAATATCGGTCAGGTCGAGTCGCTGTCGCTCAGCCAGGATAATAATCAGGTGGTGGCGAAGGCAGTGCTCTATCCGGAGTACGTGCAGGATTTCGCGCGAAGCGGCAGCCACTTCTCGGTGGTATCGCCTGAAATCTCTCCGGCTGGCGTCAACCATCTGGAGACGCTGCTGCAGCCCTACGTCAATGTCGATCCCGGCAAGGGGCGTCCGGCGCGAGTTTTCGAGCTGCAGGAGAGCACCATTACCGATTCACGCTACCTGAACGGGCTGACGATTTATGTCGATGCCGCCGAGGCGGGCTCACTCTCTATCGGCACGCCGGTGCTGTTCCGCGGCGTCGAGGTGGGGACCGTCACCGGGACCTCGCTGGGCAATATGGCGGATCGCGTGCAGATTGCGCTGCGCATCAGCAAGAAGTATCAGCATCTGGTGCGCAACAACTCGGTGTTCTGGCTGGCGTCAGGCTATAACCTCGACTTCGGCCTGATCGGCGGCGTGGTGAAAACCGGCACCTTCCAGCAGTTTATTCGCGGCGGCATTCAGTTCGCCACCCCGCCGACGGTGCCGCTGGCGCCGCAGGCGGGCGCGGACAAGCACTTCCTGCTGCAGGATGAAGCGCCGAAAAACTGGCGCAGCTGGGGCACGGCAATCCCCGAGCCGCAGCAGTAATCACGGCAGCCGTCTGAAATCGCTTTCAGACGGCTGAAACATCAAAGCGCAGGTGCTACCGACCGAAGAACAAAGCGTCCCGCATCAGCGCCTTATCTGCCCGCTACCTTTTCTATGCTACACTGCTGCCCTGTTTTTTGACCTCAACGCCTTACCTGGAACCTGCTGTGGCCGACCTTTTCCCCTCTGACTTCCTTGATCTGATGCGCGCCGCGCTGCCCGACGACGCCGAACTGCAGCGCTTTATCGCCATTAGCCAGCAGCCGCTGCGCCGCTCTATCCGCATCAATACGCTTAAAATCAGCGTGGCGGATTTCCTCGCCCAGACGGCTGACTATGGCTGGCGGCTGGCGCCGGTGCCCTGGTGCGCGGAAGGCTTCTGGATTGAGCGAGACGATGAGAGCCTGCCGCTCGGCAGCGTGGCCGAGCATCTCAGCGGCCTGTTTTACATTCAGGAAGCGAGCTCGATGCTGCCGGTCAGCGCGCTGTTCGATGGTGCGCCTGAGGCGCAAACGGTAATGGATATGGCTGCGGCGCCGGGTTCGAAAACCACGCAGATAGCGGCGCATATGAACAACCGCGGCGCCATCCTCGCTAACGAGTTCTCCTCGAGCCGCGTTAAGGTGCTGCACGCCAACGTCAGCCGCTGCGGCGTCAGCAACGTGGCGCTGACTCATTTTGACGCGCGCGTCTTTGGCCCGGCGCTGCCGGAGCGTTTCGACGCCGTGCTGCTGGACGCGCCCTGCTCGGGCGAAGGCGTCATCCGCAAAGATGCCGACGCGCTGAAAAACTGGTCGCTGAGCAGCACCGAGGCGATCGCCTCGACCCAGCGCGACCTGCTGGAGAGCGCGTTTCATGCTCTGAAACCGGGCGGCACGCTGGTCTATTCCACCTGCACCCTTAACCAGATTGAAAACCAGCAGGTTATTGCCTGGCTGCTGGCGCGCTATCCGCAGGCGGTAGAGATCGTTCCGCTCGACGCGCTCTTCGCGGGCGCCGGGCAGGCGTTAACGCCGGAAGGATATCTGCACGTTTTTCCGCAGTTTTTCGACAGCGAAGGCTTCTTCGTGGCGCGCCTGCGTAAAACCGACTCGGTGGCGCCGCTGCCGCAGCCTGACTACAAGCTGGGCAAGCTGCCTTTTACGCCGTTGAATAAAAAGGCGGCGGCAGAGGTGGCTCAGGCTGCGGCGTCGGTATGCCTGCAGTGGGGCGACGACCTGACGCTGTGGCAGCGCGACAAAGAGATTTGGCTGTTTCCCGAGGCGATTACGCCGCTGCTCGGCAGCGTTCGCTTTTCTCGTATCGGCATCAAGCTGGCCGAAACCTTTGCCAAAGGCTATCGCTGGCAGCATGAAGCGGTAATTGCGCTGGCACAGCCGGACGCAGAACAGGCGTTCGAGCTGAGCGCCGACGAGGCGCTGGAGTGGTATCGAGGCCGGGATATTTTCCCTGATAGGCCGCCGCAGCGTGATGAAGTGATCGTGACCTACCAGCAGCAGCCGATTGGCCTGGCGAAACGCGTCGGCAGCCGCATTAAGAATAGCTATCCGCGCGAGCTGGTGCGCGACGGCCGCCTGTTCCGCTGAGTCTTACTGCAGCTGCATCAGCGTCAGCCGGTTGCCGAACACCGCGCCGGTATCGATATAGTGCAGATTGCCTGATTCCAGCGGCTGCTGCAGCGGCGTATGGCCGAAGTAAAAAGCATCCGCGCCCGCGATTTTTCCCGCTTCGCCCGTTTGCAGTCGGGCGATGCGTTCGCGATTCCACACCACTTTTTCCCAGTCCAGCGGCTGCTCCCACGCGTAACGCTCCGCCGGATAGTCTGCGTGCGCCACCACAACGATGCGATCCGCCAGCTGCAGGTGCAGAATCAGCGGCAAACTCTCAAGCCTTCTTAGCGCATGACGCGCCGCAATTAGCCTGGCACCCGTCAGCCTGTAAAACCAGTCGCCGCCGTTCATTATCCAGCCGAGCGAGTCGTGACACTGTAACGCACGCAGCGCCATCTCTTCATGATTTCCTCTTACGCAGCGGAACCATGGCGCGTCAAGCAGCTCTAAACAGCCAGGACTGTCAGGTCCGCGATCGATTAAATCGCCGACGGAGATCAGCAAGTCGCTTTGCTTATCAAAAGCGTTTTCCAGCAGCAGTGCGTCCAGCTGTCGCCGACAGCCGTGCAGATCGCCGACAATCCAGATATTTTGCCAGTTTTCACCGTTGAGATACTGGTAGCGCATTTTGATTCCGTTGTTAACAACAGGTTTACTTACTGCGGGTTAAAGTATAGCCGGTCACATCTTCAGGGAGGCGTGATGAATAGCCGGAAACAATTTATCAGCGTGTTAGTGCTTATCTTCCTTGGCAGCCTGCTGCTGCTGGAATCGCTGGCGCGCCTCGTGCATCTGCTGTTTGTCGGCTGACAGGCCAGGCGTGATGCTTTCTGCCCTCTACTCAGATTTTCCGTACGCTTCGCCGGTAAAAGCGCCAGCAAATGACGATTACTGTTCAGATATCAGGATGTTTCCGACAGACGAAACTGCGCTAGTGTGAGATCTCAGCCCGTCCACGATGTGGAGCAGATACACACAGCAAAGGAGGGATGGCTGATTACCTCCGGTCAGGAGAATAAAAATGGTCGCTGAAACGCTTGATAACGTAAGTTTTAACCTTGATTCTCTCGAAAACGCAGCACTAGAAATCTGTAAAACCAAAGGAATGCTGGGCATGCTGTTGGCGTCGGTTTCAACAGATATTCAGCAATCCTATTTCCAGCTGTTACGCGAGTCCGGTTTTGATGACGAACTGGTCTGGCTGCAGCAGGTTCTGGATACCAAATAAGTGATTCAGTTAACCCCGGCGCAGGCTGGGGTTTTTCATTTTTGGCGCCGCAGCGGGCTAAAAACGGCTTTTCAGGTGACCTCGAAAAAAATATTTTTCGCCGCTCTGATTTAGACTGGCACGAAAGCAGTTACCGCCGCGGAGGCGATAGTTCATTTTCTGGCAAGCATAAGATGGGGCGTCAAATACGCCAAATCGCTATAGTCTGTGTCCCTCCCTGGACAGAATGCGATTAGGGTTTTAACGCTGGCGGAACGGTGCCCGATAGCTCCTGTTCGCTTTGCGCGCCCGAGCCCGGACGGGCATGACCCAGCAGAGGCTCATCGCCCAGCAGCTCAGGTTTCTCTTTCGCGGTAAACTGCGCTTTGCCGTCAAATGACGGGCCTTCGCACCAGCGGCCTTTCGGCAGCGGTTTATCCAGCGAAGTGTTAAGCACATAGTAAGAATGTTCGCTCGCTTCTTCACTTTGCGGGAAGCTGTTCGGTATCGGCAGCGAAGCGTTAAGTCCGCCCATCTCTTCAATCACCGCAAGCCACTGCTGTTGATGCATGGTGTCGCGGGCGATCAGGAAGGAGAGAAAATCCTTCATGCCGGTATCTTCAGTGAGATTATAGAGGCGGGTTGCCAGTACGCGTCCTGTCGCTTCCGCCGTGACGTTGGCCAGCATATCCGCCGCCACGTTGCCAGACGCGTAAATATGGCTCATATCGAAAGGCACGCCGTTGGCGTTAACCGGCAGCGCCGCCAGGCCTGACGAGAGGATGTGGCGCGGGTTCATACCGCCCAGTACCGCATTGACCACCGGATCTTTCGCCGACGCTTCCTGATAGGAGAGCGGCGCGCCTTCCAGATTGAGCGCCACGGCATGCGCCAGCATTTCGATATGCGCCAGCTCTTCAGTTGCGGTAGAGATCAGCAAATCGCGGATGCGCGCATCGCCGCGCGCGCCCATTGCCTGGAAGAAGTACTGCATCGCCACACGGATCTCCCCTTCCACGCCGCCGATCGCCTGCTGCAATAGCATGGCGAATTCCGGATCTGCTTTGTCGACGCGTACTGGATATTGAAGCTTTGAAGAATGGTGAAACATAATTATCTCCTGGCTTGTTGAAAAGAATAAGCCAGACAAGCCTGGAAGAGGTTGGTGAAAAATGAAAGCGCGCCCGTAAAGATTGGCAGGGAATATAAGCGGCAGAAGCGGCATCAAGTCTTTTATATTAACCGCTTAGCAATATCTTACTTAAATCTTACTTTTTGGATAAAATTTCAGCACAGCAATAATACACATGATGTTTGTCTGGGTTATTTTACCGATAAATACAGGGATTCTCCTCCTTAAGCGAAACGCATAGCAAAATACGTACTGCATATCTGAAATGCCTTTCTGACTTACAAAAACGGATAAAAGGAGAGAGTGAATGCATTACAGCATGAGCTACAAGCTGCATTGCCGCTTTTGCTCGCTGTGCAGTAAGGTGCTCTATGGAAGAAGGACCGTAAAGGAGGCGCAGATTGTTTGATTCATTAGTGAGTACTGAGCTGTGTAGGCTACATGATAGAGGTAACTCTTACATGAGACTGGACCTCATATACAACGGCTACTGAAAAAGAGCCAAAAGATATCAGGAAACCCCGCCAGAACCTAAGTTGTTTTTTTCAATTAAACGAGTACTTTTTTCGGTATAAAGCGTACAGTTATCGGCAACATCCTTATTAACAAAACTCATCGCGCCAACTGTAACGTTATTACCTATATGTAACGCGTCACCAATTACGCAGCTATTTGAACCCAGAAAAAAGTTATCGCCGATTATAATTTTGCCCTGTTCATTTTTACCTACGCTGCCTATTACGCAGTTTTGCGTCAGTTTCATGTTTTTTCCAGCTACTACCCGCTTCGTGACCACCACGCCAACGTGATGTGCAATCGTCAGACCTTCACCAATGGTCGCGCCCAGCATAATATCGCAGCCGAAATTTTTTTTAATACGATTATGAATGCGATAAGCCATTCTTTTATAGCCATTAAAGTAGAGATGATTAGCAAGTCGCCACCAGAATACATATTTTAAACCGGGCTTATTTTTCATACGCGTGTAAAGACGTCGAAAACTAAAAGGCTTGTTGAGGCCTATCACTTCAACATGCCAATAACGTAGCAGTTGCTGTAAGCTTTTTTTCTCTGTTGGTGTGTTAGCCATAAAAAGGTGCGTCAAAGAATGTTATTAAAGCACTTACCTTAACCGTTTCGCTCTTTACAGACAATACCTACAGGCAGCGTACTAACTGAATCAAATGGTTAGCAGCTAAACTCAGAGGCATAATATATCGGCCTTTTCAAATTTCGCAGACGCGCCAGCAAACCAGCTTTAACTGAAGTGTGAAATGAGAGGTAGAATGACAATATGAGACCAAAACAGTGGAAAATGAAGCAGATAAAAAAAGACCGAACACGATTCCTGTATTCGGTCCAGGGAAATGGCTCTTTGAGAGCCGTGCGCTAAAAGTTGGCATTAATGCAGGCGATGACGCCTTGCAATTTAAGGTTAGCCCACGTCTGTGGAAATGCCAGCGAACGGCCGGGCAGAGGCGATCCGCAGGATCAGATTGTGATCCTGACGGCAGAATCAACGAAAGCGGGCGCGAAAAGAACTCGCGCCTCGGCAGGATTATTTATCACATAGCGCCTGAGTACGCTCGATAATGGGCTGAAGGCTCATCATCTGGCCCGGGTGCGCTTTATCTTCTGCCTGAATCACGGAGATGGGTTGTGCCTTCACCTGCCCTGCTTTTACGCGCGCTTCCGCCTTATCGTTGAGCGGATACTGCATCAGCGTGCTGGGGTTGATAGCGAACAGCGAGCCATCTTTCTCGCAGCTCAACATCACCTCTTCACGGCTGAAGGGCCATGCCGTCTTACCCACTTCGAAACGGCTGACGGTAATAATTTCTGACGCCAGCGCCTGGCCACCGAGAGATAACAACAGCATTACGGGGATCACTTTCTTCAGCAAAATAGCCTACCTTTTTACTCAGTCAAAACGGGTCACACTCAGGCTGGCGACAGCGTGGCGAAGACGCTGACCAGACCAACCACTGCGCATGCCAGCAGCAGTTCAAGCTGCGTCATGCGAATAAATTTTTGTTGCGCGCCCTTGCCCGCCAGGCGAAAGCGCGGCACCAGCACGTAACGATTGAACAGCGCGATAGCGACCATAAACGCCACCAGCACCACCTTAGCCACTAACAGTTCGCTATACAGGCTGCCGTGCCACTGGCGAGGCCAGCCGGCGATTAACAACCCATTCACTACGCCGGTACATAATGTTACCGCGACGGCCAGATGTCCGTAACGCGAAAAGCGCATCATGGCGCGAATCGCGTCGCTGCGGCGATCGATCTGCCGCGCCTCGTCCATCAGGATCAGCAGCGGCAGCAAACCGCCCGCCCAGAAGGCCGCGCCAATAAGGTGCAGCGCATGGTTTATCTGCTGTAGCGCGCCCGTAAACCCTTCGCGCATCGCCGCATGTCCGATTAACGCCATACAGCCCAGCTGCAGCAAAGCGCCGATCAGCCACGCCTGCTGTCGCTCTCTGTTTCTCAACAGACTCGCCAGCAGCGTAAGGCCTGCCAGCCCTGTTTCCCACTGCCACACCGTGCCGAAACGCGTGCTCAGCACCGCGCGCCAGATCTCACTGTCGTCGAGGTTGCGCCAGTCGCCGCTCATCAGCGCCAGCTGGGTCGCCAGCATCAGCAATGCGCTGACGAACGCCAGCCAGACGCAACCGCGCATTAATGCGTTAAGACGTCGCCCCAGCGCGCGGCGGTAGCGCGCTGGCGCTAACAGCACAGTATAAAACGCGCTGCCCGCCAGCAGCATCACGCTGGCGAAATGGAACGCGCGCAGCAGGATCCACAGCGAGGTCACGACTTACTTCACGCTAAAACGGTAGCTGCCCTGGGTCTTATGTCCGTCAACCGAAAGCACATGCCACTTAACCTGATAGTCGCCCGCCGCCAGCGGCTTCTTCAGCGGCAGGATCAGGCGGCTGTGCTGCTGCGCATCCTGTTGTGCCTTCTCGCTCACGACAGGCTTTTGGCTGGCGTCCAGTAACGTTACGCCGCTAAAGGCGGGCTCTATATCTTCGGTAAAGCTCAGGGTCAGCGCCTGCGGCGCAGCGGCAAGCGCGGCGTCGGCGGCCGGCTGGGACGATTTGAGGTGGGCATGCGCCAGCGCTGCCTGGCTCACTAACAACAGCGAGACGGCAATGCCTGACAAGATCGTTCTTTTCTGCATGGGATCATCCTTTTAGCCATCGCCTTAGCGGCAAACGTGGGCAAGGATACGCTGAGGCTTTTGAGGTGTCGAGGGCCAGCAATGCTATCCTTTGCCCTTGATTCAGACCGGGATAAGCATTATTTTTGCCCCCTGTCTTCAGGAGATCCCCATGAGTC
>Ga0157361_1000998_pt1 | contig 10085 bp, 3 predicted proteins | sample AttlaeALBM2_FD_111481 | JGI IMG/M metagenome (GOLD analysis project Ga0157361, IMG submission 111481) | Fungus gardens microbial communities from leaf cutter ant in Ribeirão Preto, State of São Paulo, Brazil - Atta laevigata ALBM2 | ecosystem: Host-associated > Fungi > Mycelium > Unclassified ...
CCTCATGTCTGCCACATGTATTCCTCACATACTCCTCATGGTACATAGGTATATATACAGTAGATACTCTCCTGTATTCCTTACGCTTTACCAATTGTATCATTCCCTTCCTTCCTCTACTCTTTATTCATCCTCAAGTCTTTACTTGAAGTTGCAACCTGAGTTACTCCTCAAGGTCGTAACAGTCCCCAAATTTTTATTGTTTGTTAATAATAGTTCCCATAGCTATTTTGTATTTAAGAAGCCCCTATATTAGAAAATAGAAAGGGAAAGAAAGGAATCTTACAAGCAAAAAGTTTTTATTTCTATAAACTCTTACTCAACACTTATCCTGGGTGTCAGGAACATGCAGAGCAGGAACGGAATGACCTGGAGTAGAGTAGAGTTACTCTAGAGTAGAAGGGGGTTGACAACAAAAGTGGGTAACAACCTTGGCCTCAGCTCATGTGCTATACCTCAATCTTCTGTTGCATGTATAGTTGCATATTTCAGGAGGACTGAATTGTTGCCAGGAGTTCAGGAGAGGAGTGGTATATAGATTGATAGGAGTGAGGATAGGACACATAAAAGACATTATAGATGTTAATCTATGAACTAAGGAACTAGGATGTAACTAATGAAGTACGTATACTATGTCTAGAATAGGAGGAGTACAAGTAACTAGTCTACATCATGATCCTATAGGAGTAGACAACAGGAGTTCAGGAGCAGTGTTATGCCGCAAGCAAATTTTCCATAAAAGATAACATTTGATATACTTTATACCAATGGATTCTCAATTAGAATTTGCTCTAGAACCCTTTCTATATCCTCAGAACATAACACTATATGATGAGTACATTGAGCAGGTGATAATTGACCTAGAGCTCATGTTGAGACCTCAAGAGACAATTAGAATGAACTGGCATCAGGTTACTAAGAGAGTTACTAAGGGACTACACTCTAGATCCACCTTTGGATGGACTAACTTAGAAAGATGGTAAATTTGTACTCTAGAACTAGTACTACTCAGATGAAGAACTTAGACTAATAGACTTTGTGCTTGTAAATAAGCATTGATAGCATCAGATCAATTATATTTAGATAAATAACCTTTAGGATACGACTTGGAGATACTAGATATTTATTGAGACTTGCTAATGGCTTAACAGGTAATCAATGAAGTCCAAATTGCAAAACAGTATCAAGAGCATAATAGAGAAAGACAGAAGAATATTCTAGAAGGAAGTGACAATGAAGACACGTCATCTTTAATAGGAAAAACTTGGTGAGGGAATGCATCATCACAAAGAAAGAAGAGGACCGCATCATCAGTGGGAATTTGAAAGGCCTTAGGATAGAAAGGAGGCGATGGAATCCTAAAAGTAGTAATAGTTTTCCTTTTATATTTTATTTCTTGAGTTTCAGGGCTTTGTAATATCTTTAATATAGTATCTAGAGTGCAGTTGGATCAGAGAACAACCTCTTGACTCCTACCTCCATTTACACCGCCTCTGGAATTGTGAATGCAGATCTATTGAGAGTAAGAAGACTGAGACTAGTGGGGTGTCTTGAGAAGAACACAGAATATACCCAGAACTCGATCTAGAAAAAAGACGCAAACACAACTTGGACAGGTTTTGGAGAGGACAGTAGGCTAGGAAAGCTTGGCTAGGTGTACACTTGGATTGCATCATACCCGTAAGGTTTGGTGTTGGAGGTGCAGACAAGGGGCAACTGAGTGTGGAGGGTCCATGAGTGATCAACTAACTGTATTTTCCAGGAGAGCTTTTGTCATGGTATGTAAAGGTTGACACCTTAGGGAGGCTATATGACAACAATCTAGAGAAATCTTATGATCCTTTTACAACCACCAACCTATATTTTACTAGAGCTGTGTATAATTCTTATTTCTCTAATTATTTATAAACCTTCAACTTTGATTATCTCCCTTCTGACCTTTAGCATGCAATTGGGAACTAGCACATCATTATTTTGTTTGTCCCAGTGTGCAATTCCCTTTTGCACCCTTTTAGTGGAATTTAGTAATAATATAAAATATAAAAGAAATTATTTTATTAAATTATTATTTTCCATTATATGACACTGGGTCAGCAACCAACAACAGATAAACACTGTTGTCCTTGTAACACATAAAGCTATCCTTATCAGTTGTTAAGACTCTAAATCTCACAGTTGAATATACGTTCAACTTGAAGCTTATATCTAATACTTAATATCTTCACGCTCCTCGACAGAGGATCCAGTTAAGGTTTTCAGTGAAGTTATATCAAAAGAGAGATGTCAATGAGACTTTGAGTAGCACCCTTGAGATTGTCCTAAGACAAGTAAGAGTACCGATTCCTCAGAGTAAGGATTTTACAAAGGGAATACAGAAAGAGAGAACTTGCCGTTCCCTTCTCTTTCTGGTCTGTATTTATCCTAACTAGGTGTTGTAACTGCATTACAAGGTAGTAACAATACTTGTAACTAAGAGTGACTAGTTTGAGTGACAGTCTAGTGACAGAAGCGATGAGAGTGACAAGTTGAGTCAGTGTCTATCAATGGGTTAGTCCGATGTTGTCCTATTTAGCACAGTCCGAAAATAGGAAAAGAAATAGTTCAAGATTTCTCCGAAGAGTCCTGTCCATACCATGAGTCCAAGTGTCCTTTGAGAATCCTCAGACATGTGATGCATTACTGCATCGTCACATCTTCGTCTAACATTGCCAACATCTCGTCTACTAACCACTCATTATCAGACCATGGCTGATAATAGTTGTAGTCCCACTCGATATTCATAACATCAGTAGTAAGTGTTAAATTAAATAATTATTGTACTGTGTATTACTGTAGGTTAATATACAAGTTGTGCTTACATAAGCATGCTTGCTTCTTTGTCTCAACTGCCACATCACAAGAATTTCTCTGTTTCTCTTGAGATCTCTCTTTTCTATCAGGTCATCTATCAATATCTGTTGGATAATCTGGTGAGTGGGCCATTGTAAGAGGACCTCTTACACATGACTCTGGAGCCTATATTGGCCCTTCAGAGTGACCCTGCAGCTAATTAAATATTACTACGTAACATTTAAGCTCACCCCCATTGTTTAGACCCTGGCTGCCAAGGACTATAGAAACAGGGACATGAGGATGCTGCAGTATATATATTGTAGATTATTTTCTCTAGGAGCCTCATCTAATTCTCTGAGGAATCTCCTAGAGGTAGGTTGTAACATATTTCATAGAGAGTAATTTACTGAGAAATCTCCTAAAGTGCTCCGCTCCAGTTGCCCTTACAGCCATCATTTGTCCCAACTGTAATTGCTGCTCTCTATCCTTCTAACAGTAAGTAGAGTATCATTCCCTCATTCTCTTCTAGGGTCATGCTTAGTATAAGACTCTAGCTATAGTAACTTAAACCCACTCCAAGTCTGAGTTAACAAGGAAAACTGTCATACCCTTATGACACTGTCAATATTCAACACAGGATTACCTAAACTTTCTGACACTGCCAAGAACTGTATAGCTCTTAGCACAAGTAGACTTTCTAGTATTGTAGAACTTAGTTTTGTTGTCTTAAGCTATCAGAATTTATTCTTGCTAATTCCCATTTCTGTCTACTCATCCAAGTCCATTTCACTGAATCAGGATTCAGTCCTTGAGGGACACCATCTCTTACCGACACCATACTCTCAGGCTTGTATGTCATGACTTGGCAAAATGACTAAGTTATTATTTATATTTCTTTTCTTTTCTTTTTCTTTTTAGACTTACTATACATAAGAAGTGTGGAAAAGTGTCATATTACATGTGTCACACATCATCATAGTCACAGTCACATGATAGGATGTTATAGTATTGTGTCACATGACCAGGTCACATGAGGAGTATGGGAAAATAGTGCACAGACCATGTAGTAATTATGTCATATGATGGAAAATACCCAATTGATAATATAATTTCCTTTTTATTTTATATTATTACTAATTTTTTGCTCCTAAACTCCTGTTGTTTACTCTTATAGGATTACGATGTAGACTAATTACTTGTACTCCTTCTATTCTGGACTTAGTATAAGTACTCCAGTAGTTACATCCTAATTCCTTAGTTTGTAGATTAAAGTCATTTATGTCTTCTTCTTGTCCTATCCTCACTCTTATCAATCTATACCACTTCTCTCCTGAACTCCTGACAACAATTCAGTCCTCTTGAAATACGCAACCACATACGCGACAGCAGATCGAGGCACAGCACACGAGCTGAGGCCAAGGTTGTTCCCTATTTTGTTGTCAAATCCCTCTATTCTGGAGTAATTCCACTTCACTCCGGGTCACTTTGCTCCTGTTCCGCTCCGTACTTGACAAGTTGTATAAGTAGTATACAAGAAATAAATAAGAACTCTATTGAGTTCTCCTTGTCAACTCAGACTTGGAGTGGATTTAAGTTATCTTGGCTAAAGTCTTATATTGTAGGCTTAACAAGAACTTAATAGAATTCTTGTTCAATTTCAGTACAACTATTATATGGTCTGTACACTATCTTCCCACACTTGTCATGTGACATCACCCTATGATATCCTGGCTTGTGAATGTGACTGTGACATCATCACATGATACTTTCCCACACTTCTTCTTTGTATAGTAAGTCCAAATAAGAAAAGAAAAGAAAGGAAAAAAAATAATGACTTAGCTATTTGCCAAGTCATGACACTTATTAAAATAAGATAGTCTCACTCTTATTTAGATTTCTGATTCTTTTGTTGCTATTACACTACTAATAGATTTTCTGTGGAAATATGACATGGAATAAGTTTTATAACCTCAAATTCATAATTTGAATTTGCTTTAGAACCATTCTACAAGCCCCAGATATATCCTAGTGAAAGAATACTGAAAGAATATAAGTAACTAAGTAGAAATAAGTAATCAAGTACATAGGAACAACAATGAGACTATTAACTTCAGTCACTCGAAGCTGTATGAGAACTGAGAGTACATACTAAAAACTCAAAGTATAAGTATGTAAGAAGAAACAATAAGAAAGGCTCTTGTTACAATCACAATTCTTAGGTGAAATGAAATAATAATAGAAATAACAATATAAGAATGAAAAATTCAAAGTCTATTCCATGCTGTTATGCTGTTGTTATGGAAGCATAGTTTACATTTCTGTAGTAACTCAGCCTAGATGACTTAGAAATCCTTTTAGTCTAAGTTAACAGGGAAAACTCAATAGAGTTCTTGTTCAATTGCTATCTACTACTTATACACATCTTGGTGTTTACTTCTATTTACAAAGTCCCACATGTTTCTTTTCATCTAACTCTCCCACATGTCTGATCTTCTGGAAACTTAAGAAAAAAGAAAAAAAAAGAATAATAAGAATGGAAAAGAAAAGAAAAGAAAAATAAAAGAAATAAATATTGACTTAGCCATTTTGCCAAGTCATGACACCTATAGCTCACCACAAATATATGTGTTTCTTTACAAAATCCAGGTACCATCTTTGGGAAGTATATTAGGACATGGTAGGTACAAAGATAAACTGATTTGAGCTTTCTCTCAAAAAGGAATATCTCTGAGAGTGTCACTAGTACCCTTAAAAAGGGGTCTAATTAGAATACTTGCCTTGGTGTTCATCACCTGATCCTAACAGGATTGTTCCATAATGATCAACTTCTATAGTAGGAGCTAGAGGCCAGGGTAGGGTGGTAGATATCATGAATAGAAGAGATAGAGAAGTCTTTAGGTAGATAAATGTTTTTGGAAGACAGATATAAAGAGTCTGTTATTTAGTATAGTTTTCTTATTCTTCACTGCCTAGGCAACTAACTATATGTTGGTACTTGGGAGACATGCTTACAACACATGCTGCAAGGTCTTTTACCATATCCCAATTGTCTCCTGCTCATTTGTATTTATAGAGTAGTTGGCTTTATAATTGATAATTTAAAAAAAACAACAATGAGGTATTACATATGTATGAACCTGATCCTGTTTAATGTTCCCATAGTTTTTCAAAGTAGTAACAATTTTTAAAAAAATTTGCAAACTCAAAAAACTAATCAAATAAGTGATAGTTTTATAGGACTTATAACAAAATGACTCCAGTAGCTTACCCTTGTAGCTTGGGTATAATCAGTTGTATACCACTATGTAACTTATGTCTTAGCATCTGTTTGCTTGTTGTGGTATATAAATACAGAACTCTTTATCTCTCATAATCATATATATTTTAAATCATCAATTTATTATACAATGTCATGCCAGACAGCCATTTAGGTGCTAAAAGTAACAATTTTCACTATAATAACAAGAATAACTAGCTTAAGAGACAAGTTTGATCTCCTAGAGATATTTCTTAGATACTCAGTCATGGACTTGAGCATACCACTTGAGTAGCAGAGTAATGGCTATGACTACTGCTATAGAGATCTCATAGACACTCACCTAGATGGTCCATATCAGATTTATAACAAAACTCTCTTCTAGAGTGCTCTCAAGAGTAGAGACAAACTTTAGAGACTAACTCTTAATAAAATGATATTATACCTCAACAACCAGCAATACTATATCAAGAGTAGTTACTATTAGATCTGAGCCATCATCACTGATGGGTAATTATAGCAAGAACAAGAAAGCTGAGTCCTTGCAAGAACCACATTGCAATTGCAATAGTAGGAAACTAGAACTCGGAGAAGTGAGAAGATATAGAAGAAGCAGTAAAAAGATCAGAGAAGTTGGAAAGAGAGATAGAAGAGAGATTTGATAAAGACAATGCACTTGAGAGCAAGACAACTTGAGATCATTGTCTCTCTCTACAGCCTATCAAAAGGCTTAAGAGCCATCCATCATGCAAAGGAGGATTCCAGGAGTAGGGTTAAAGAAGCAAGGAGTAGTCGCCAAGTGTTCAGGAGAGGTACCACCTCATTGTAAGAGGACACCTCCATTTCTACCCCTGAATGCCATGACAACACTCCAGAGCTACCTTAGCTTGTTTACTAGTGGTACTTAAACACACTAGTTTAGCTCTGATCCTGCTAACCCTGACACCAAGGAATGTATATAATGTAGAATATCCCTCCAGGAGCCTCATCCTAATCTCTAAGAATTCTCCTGGAGGTGAGTTGTATCATAATTGTAGACTGTAATATTACTGAGGATTCTCCTGGAGTCTTGTGCCCCAGTCGCCCTTACAGCAGATTAGGATCTCTAAGTGGAGCCTTGGACTATCCCAGTAGACAGCCACCCAATAGGTCGCTCTCCCCTGCTATACCCAACCCTCCGAAAAAATTCCTTTCTCCAGATGTCGTTGCCCCCGGATACCCCTCAAGGCGTAGCCGACACCTTAGGATACCTACAACATCATCTGCAGAAGCTCACGGAGAGGCAACATGCCTCTGAAAACAACATCAACACTACCCTAGCAGCCCTGACCGTGCAATTACAGCAACTTACGCAGTTAGTGGCTAACTCCTCCCTTCCGGCCGTACCGAAAACACCTCCCCCGCCTATACCATCCCCTCCGACGTCTCCGTCCTCCGCTACGACGGTACGACGAACACGCCCCAAGCTCTCCTGCCCTCCAGACTTTAACGGAGAACATCACAACAGTCGTGCATTCTTCAACTCTTGTTCTCTCTATATACGCCTAGCCCTGGAGCAGTTCCAAGACGAACAGAAAAGGATTCTCTGGGCCCTCACGTTCTTCAAGGGAGGACGTGCCGCCAAGTGGTCCGAAAACATATTTCGTCAGGAAGCGGACACTGGCATTTTCCCCATTCAAACCTGGGGAGAATTTGAACAACAATTCCGGCTGCACTTCTTCCCTGTCAACGCGGAAGCGGACGCGATCAACACTCTGGAAGGAACCTCCTACCACCAAGGAAACCGGACGGTGGACGACTATCTGGATAGCTTCCAAGCGTTGGTCTCTGATGCAGGTTACACAGATCCCCGGACACTGGTAGTGAAGTTTCGACGAGGTCTCCGGTTAGGCATCCAAAACCAGATTGCCACCATGCCATACGGAAGGCCAGCCGACACAGACCCCAACGCATGGTACACAGCAGCACGGAAGATTGACCAGGTGCGCCTCGCAAATGAGGCTTTTCAGTCCGTATCCTGCTCCGCCCCCTCCGCACCACTCAGGCCATCTCCGCCCGACCCCCGCCCTTGTCCATTGTAAGGTTACCCCCCGCTCCGCCCCTTCCAGTCACTCCGAAGCCTCCGCCTCCCACTCCGTCTATGGGAGTCCCTATGGACGTGGACGCCGCCAAGAAAACAAGGTCCTTACCTCCGCGCGGATGTTACTGATGCGGAGACGTGAACCATGTAGTTCGAGATTGCCCCCACCGTATGGACGTCCGTCAACTCACCACGGAGCAACGGGAGGAGTTGATTGAAGACCTGTTGGCTCTGAAGGATACAGTTCCGGTAGAAGAGTCTGAACCCCCGGAGGAAGAGGATTTTGCGTAGCACGGCCGGCGATAAGTGCGCCCCAGTTGCTAGTAAATAAGTTCATTGTATTGACTATAGAGGATCCCAATACAATTGACAGTGAACTAGTAGACGCACCGCCCTCTACTCTCTTAATCTCCGCTCCGCTCCGCAAACCCAAGTGGGAGAAGAGATTGCCCAAGCTCCTCTCGATCAGCGCCTTGGACGCATGAGGAACTTCCTTACTCCTGCCAGTGGAAATCGGAACTACGGACACGAGCGAGCTCTACTCCATCAAGGTCCTCCTGGACTCTGGAGCAACCAGAAGCTTCATCAATAGAGATTTCGTCCGTTCGAAGGGAATGAACACTCGGACACTCTCGCGGAACATCTCGGTCTTCAATGTCAACGGCTCCCCTAACAAGGCAGGACAAATTACGGAGGTCGTGGACATAGTCCTCCGTTACAAAACTCACTCCGAAAGAATGCTGCTGGCCATCTCCGGACTTGGGAAGCAGAGTCTGATCTTAGGCTATGACTGGCTCAAGGACCACAACCCCAAGGTTGACTGGGAAAAGGGAGAAGTCGAGATGACCTGTTGTCCCCTCCACTGTGAAAAAGGACGCGCCTTGCGGAAGGAACAAACTCGCCAGAAGAGGACGGAACTCCGAGCCCTCCGATCTTGTCGTGACGGACCCACACCCCTGCTCCAAGAAGAGTCAGAGTCTAAAGAGGAGCCTCTGCAAACGCACCACTCGAGTTGGGAGCCAGGAGACCGATTGTTCCTTACACGTCTCCTCCCAGAACCTGACCAAGCCGAACTCCGAGCCGCAGCTACAACATCTCAGCGCCTTGCGGAAGGAGCCAGACGCAGTGCGGAAGCACAGGCCGCCGCCACTCCGTTGCCCGCCTACGTCGCGGAGTTTCGATCCGTGTTCGCTAAGGAGGACTTTGACATACTACCAGAGCACCGTAAATGGGATCATGCAATCGAGCTGATCCCCGGAGCGGAGCCCAAGTCGTCGAAAGTCTACCCCCTGTCCCCGTTAGAACAAGTGGAGTTAGACGCCTTCCTGGAGAAAAACCTCCGCACTGGACGAATCTGACCCTCAAAATCCCCTATCGCAGCCCCTGTGTTCTTCATTAAGAAGAAAGATGGTTCGCTCCGACTGGTCCAAGACTACCACGCGCTGAATGCCGTAACCGTCAAGAACCAATACCCTCTCCCTCTCATCTCCGAACTCGTCTCTCAACTCCGCAGAGCCAAGTACTTCACAAAACTCGACATCCGTTGGGGCTTCAATAATGTACGCATCAAGCCCGGAGATGAATGGAAGGCAGCTTTCTGCACCAACCGTGGCCTGTTCGAACCGCTCGTAATGTTTTTCGGAATGACCAATAGTCCCGCTACTTTTCAGACCATGATGAACGACATCTTCCGAACCGTCATAGCTGAAGGGATCGTAGTGGTATACCTGGACAACATCTTGATCTTTACGAAGACAGAGGAGGAGCATGAACGAGCAGTCTGGAGGGTCCTGAAGATACTAGCAGAGCACAAGTTATTCCTCCGTCCGGAGAAATGTGAGTTCCACCGGAAGCAGATCGAATACCTCGGACTGGTCATCTCGGAGAACAGAGTTGCGATGGACCCTGTTAAAGTCG
>Ga0157361_1001000_pt1 | contig 10064 bp, 4 predicted proteins | sample AttlaeALBM2_FD_111481 | JGI IMG/M metagenome (GOLD analysis project Ga0157361, IMG submission 111481) | Fungus gardens microbial communities from leaf cutter ant in Ribeirão Preto, State of São Paulo, Brazil - Atta laevigata ALBM2 | ecosystem: Host-associated > Fungi > Mycelium > Unclassified ...
ACTAATTACTTGTACTCCTCCTATTCCGGACTTAGTATAAGTACTCCAGTAGTTACATCCTAGTCCCTTAGTTTGTAGATTAAAGTCATTTACGGCTTTCCCTTGTTCTATCCTCATTCCTATCAATCTATACTATTTCTCTCCAGAACTTCTGACAACAATTCAGTCCTCCTGAAATACACAACCACATACACGACAGCAGATCAAGGCACAGCGCACGAGCTGAGGCCAAGGTTGTTCCCCCTTTTGTTGTCAATCTCACCCATTCCGGAGCAATTCCACTCCACTCCGGCCCACTCCGCTCCTGTTCCGCCCCGTACTTGATACTGTCCCCACAACAGGAAGGAGCGCAAGAAAGTGTCATGTCACAAGTATCACAGTCACATGACAGGAAGTCACAGTGTCACATAATAGGTCATATGATAAGTGTGGGAAAGTAGTGCACAGACCATATAGTAGTTGTATAAGTAGTATACAGAAAACGAGATTTTCATCTGGGCCTCTGGCCCTTCTTGAACCCTCTACTAATTCTGTGTTATTAAGTTTGTATTGAAGTCAGTCCGCTATGCTCCCTTCCTACAATAGTCTGTGTAGCTGCAGATAGTATTGTCCATCAGGTCACTTTGCTCCCTTTTAACAACAGTCTGCAACATAGTAAGCAATATTGTGTGTCAGGTCGCTGTGCTCCCTTCCTACAATAGTAAGGCTACAGTCAGCTTGCTTTGTTCACTGCCTGTTCTAGTTTTATTTATCCTAATTTATTTGAATTTTTTGTGAATTTATTTGAATTTTGTAGAATTTTTGAGTGAAAAGCAAGGTCATGTGACACAGTTGCTTGGTCAGTTCTGAGTCAGCAGCCATCTTCCCACATGCGATACAGCATACACAGTAGAAGATAATGGAAACTCCATCAAGTTCTCTTTGTTAACTCAGACTTGGAAGATGATTAAGTCATCTAGGCTAAGTCACTACACATTTATCATCAGTCTCACCTTTACTGAACAAGGTGCAACACGTGAAGAAAGCAGCATTTTTATACCTTTTACCCATACCAAAAACACTATAGAAGGAAATTAGCATTGACGTCATAGGATCCCTGCCAAGATCAGAAGACAAAGACGCTATTTTGGTAATTGTGGACCAATTCTCTAAAATGATCAGACTCATGGCAATAACAACTTCAATCTCCTCAAGTGAAGTAGCAAGAATATATTGAGATGACATATGGAAAATACATAGCATACCAAAGAAGATTATTAGTGATAGAAGACCCCAATTCGCATCAACATTCATAGGAGAATTGTGCAAAACATTAGGAATCAAAAGAGCAATGTCAACAGCCTACTATCCTTAAACAGATGGTCAAACAGAAAGGATTAATCAAGAAGTCAAAGTGTTCCTAAGACACTACATCAACTATAGACAAGATAATTGGATGAAATGGCTAGTAACAGCAGAATTCCAATATAATGACAAAAAATATGCAACAACAGAATATACCCCATTCTATGTGAACTATGGAAGATACCCCTAGAAAGGAAATCTAACAGTGGAAATGAAGTTACCAAGTTTAAAAGAACTACTAAAGAAGATGGAGACAACAAGAGAAGAAGCAAGGACAGCTATGGAAAGAACAAAAGACATGATGAAGAGGCAATATGACAAGAGAAGACAACAGGTACAAAATCTCAAAATAGGAGAACAAGTGTAGCTAGAGGCAAAGAACATTCAAACAAACCGACCAGAAAAGAAGTTGGACTATAAAAGATATGAACCTTTCACAATTAAAGAGAAAATCGGACAGGAAGCATATAGACTAGAGGTTTCAAAAGGATGGGCCATATATGATGTTTTCAATGAGGACCTATTAACACGTTGCAAAAAGGTGGAATTTGCAAGTCAACACAAGGATCCAGCACTACCACCTGACATTATTAACAAAGAAAAAGAATATGAAGTAGAAGAAATTAGGGGACATCACAAAAAAGGAAGAGGTACTCAATTTTTAGTGCACTGGAAAGGATATGAAAATAAACACGACCAATGGATGGCAGAAACAAATTTGGAACATGCAAAGGAGGCAATTTAAGACTATTGGATGCAGCTTTTGAGATGAAATCTATAAAAGAGAGAGCTAAAGGTTATTTTTTGACATCTCAAACATATACCAGTACTCGAGAAACACTTTTAAACATGTCTTCTTTCATGAATGCTGCTACCAATGCCTCTACCACTGCTACCTCCCTCACCTGGAACCAGGAAACCTATAACAAAATCATATGTCATAACAATAAGACCAAAGATTGGGCAAGCAAAATGGATTGTATTATCCAAGCCATTGAAGCTATGGCAGGACTCAAAGAAAAAGCAGAAGAATTAGTCAGGATAGCTGACATTATCAACAACACCATGGCAGATGCAGAAATAGGCACATTACTCACTGGAGAAGAATATTGTATGGACATTGCCACACAATTCTATAAAGTGGCCAAAACACTAAGGCTTATCTTACATGATGCCTTACCCCAATGATTCCACAGTATCCAATGCAATCTAGTTAATGAACTTACAATATGCCAAGGCCAAGGACATCCAGCAATTGATAATCATATTCAAGGACTACAAGAGTCATTTGCTCATACCAATCAATTCATTTTCCTTCCACAAGTCAAACTAACAGTTCTCCCAAAAGAAAATAAAGAAGAAGAAGAAGAAATCATTTTAATACATCCCTCTCTACCACTACTAGACAACAAATCCACAACTGTATCATCAAATAATGAATCAATGGTCTCAGCATCTGAAAATCCCAACATACAGTTATCAGAAGAAATTGACAATCTTATCACATGCTTAAAATGATTCAAAGCTCCATCCAATATTACTCATTTCTTACCACCTGCGGGATATCACACCATCAGCAGAAATGGAGAAAACAGTTCCAGATATTGGAACTGGATCATTAAAGGATTGCTCAAATCAAAGCAAAATTCAGAAACAATATGAAGAGGATTTAAAATACCACTATATGCAGGAGGACCACCACATAAACCATGGTTCATATCAGAAGCAGCAGATGAAGGTTATATTGTGGGACCACAGAAATAGTCAGTGGCTATCTACACTATGGGAGAAGAAAGGTTGTAAAAAGTTCATGGGGACATGAACCCTAAAAAGGAAGTATTGTAATGATCGATCTCATTTCATACAGGCATTCACCATGAGGCAACTATATGGACTACTTCTTCATTTCATATTACTTCATATATCTAATGGCTCAGTCAGCACCTCACTAGTGGGGCATGTTCTTTACTCAGCAGACCTCATATCTGCCACATGCATTCCTCATTACTACTTTATGGTACATAGGTATATATAAGGGGATACCTTTAGAGAGCGACTTAGTGACATGGGTAGGTTCCTATCTAAGAGCCGACATCCTGCTGATTGCACTCTTACTCTCTCCTTCCTTTCTCTTCTGTGATATACTGTGTGATTCCTGTAAAACTATTATTGGACAATGTGTGAATATCTGTCAGGCACCATTCTCATGGTGCCTTGATGATCTGGTAGTATAAATACTAGTCTTCTGTCGTAGATATACTTCAGTTGAATCTCACCTTAGCTTCTGGGACTACTCAATAAGCTTACTGGGCCTTCGCTTGTGTGTGAAGTGTGTCCTAACAGTATATATACAGTAGATACTCTTCTGTATTCCTTATGCTTTACCAATTGTATCATTCCTTTTTTTCCTCTACTTTCTATTTATCCTCAAGGTCATAACAGAAAGGAAGTCAATGAAGGAAGAGTTGATCAGGTAAAAGAAGAACTATGCTAGAAACAATCAAGGAAGAAGAAGAAATTGAGCAAAATATAAGACTTTAGCTGCAATGACTTAAATCCACTCCAAGTCAAAGTTGACAAGGAGAACTTGATAGAGTTCTTATTTAATTTTCTACACTACTTATACATTTTACTTTGGTGGCTATGTGTTGTCCTTCTATAGTTCTCATATTACTTCTGTCAGGTAACTACCTTGTTATATGTTGTGACTATGACTGTGACTCTGTGTGACATGACCATTCTGTGACTGCTGTCATACCTTTTGTGACTCTGTGACTATCACATGATAATTTCCCATGCTCCACCTTAGTAATGATCTAACTAAATAAAAGAAAAGAAAACAAAAGGAAAAATAGAAAAATGACTTAGCTGTTTTGCAAGTCATGATACAAGAAAATTCAAGGATAAGAGAGTAGATAGATGAAGATAATGAAATGGGTAACATAGCTGACCCATACTATGAATTGTAAAGAAAATCCTTAGGACAAGAAAACTTAAGAGGGGGTAGTATTATGACTTAGCAAAACAGCTAAGTTATTTTCTATTTTTCTTTTTGTTTTGTTTTGTTTCATTTAGTTAGATTATTACTAAGGTAAAGTATAGGAAAGTATTATGTGATAGTCACAGAGTCACAAAAGGTATGACAGTGGTCACAGAATGGTCATGTCACATGACAGAAGTAACATAAGGACCATAGGAGGATAGAGCATAGCCACTGAAGTAAAATGTATAAGTAGTATAGAAAATCTAATGGGAACTCTATTGAGTTCTCTTTGTCAACTTAGATAAAGAGTAGAATTAAGTCTTTCTGGCTAAGTTCTTATATCAAGGTGTCAAGGATGTGTGGAGCGGAGGTGGAGTGACCTGGTGAATGGGGCAAAAGGGAATTTAGCTATGACTAGCAAGTAGAAAGGGGCGGTGACAGTTCCCAATTGTGTGCTAGAGGGTTTGTGGGGAGAAGAAGAAAGTGAAGGTATCAGAAAGAAATTAAAATGAGAAGCATAGCTTATCTGTAATGTAAAAATAGTTAAAATAATGGTGAGTTCAATCTAGATCCGCCTTGCATGGTGTCTCTAAGGTGTCCACCTTTACACACTGTAACAAGCTCACTAGTAAAATAGTCAGTAAACCACTTATGGGCCTTACTATACTCAATCAAGCCCTCATCTGTACCCCCACACCAAACCTTATAGGTGTGATACAATCTGAGTCAATGATTAGCCAGGCTTTTCAGACCTACTAATCCATAGAAGGTTGCCCAAGTGACTGTTGCATCTTGGCTCAAGAAAGAATAGGATATATGATAGGAAACATTCACCAACTCAACCTCTCACCAAGATTACCCCTTACACACTCAAGAGAATTGCATTTACAACCTCAAGAGCTTCTGAGATGAAGGTAAGGGCCAAGAAGGCTTCCCTTCAATCTCCACTCTGAGAAATATATTATGATCTTACAAACCCTGGGACTTAATTATAAGAAAAAGAAAAAGAAAACTCTTTATCCCACCGACCTCCCTTGCATCTCTCCTCCATGACATTGCCATGCAAACATGATAGATATAATCTCTCTATCCTCCATATGTTATGAGAGCCCCAGAGAGAAAAGAATTTCCCATATATTCAAACATTTAATCTCTAACATCAAGTCATATAATGGGGTCAAGATATAAATAGCATGGGAGATTAGGTAATCATATCATGTGATAATAGAACATTCTGGAAGGTCATGTGATCGTGTAATAATAGGGACACAGCCACTTGTAAAGTAGTATAAGTAGGTAGCCAAATCTGTAAGAGGACATCTTCATTCCTACCCCTGAACAACATGACAATACTCTGGAGCTACTTTAGCCTATTTAACTAGTAATACTTAAACACACTAGTTTAGCTCCAATCCTGTGAACCCTGATACTGAGGGATGTATATAATGTAGAAGATCCCTCCAGGAGTCTCATCCTATTCTCTGAGGATTCTCCTGGAGATGAGTTGTATCATAACTACTAACTGTAATATTAACTGAGGATTCTCCTGGAGTTTGTGCCCCAGTTGCCCTTACAGCAGAATAGGATCTTAATAACGGAGCCTTGAACTATCTCAGTGGACAGCCATCCAATAGATCGCCCTCTCCTGCCGTACCCAACCCTCCGAGAAATCCGCTCTCCAGATGTCGTTGCCTCCAGATACCCCCCAAGGTGTAGCCGATGCCTTGGGGTACCTACAACACCATCTCCACGAGCTAATGGAGAGACAAAATGTCTTCAAAAATAACATCAATACCACCATGGCAGCCTTGACCGCGCAGCTACAGCAGCTTACACAGCTAGTAGCTAACCCCCCCCTTCCGCCTGTATCGAACACGCCCCTTCCGCCTGTATCAAATGCGCCTCCTCTGCCTGTACCATCTCCTCCGGTATCTCCACCCCCCACTCAAACCATGAGACGAATGTGTCCCAAACTCTCCTCTCCCCTGGACTTCGGCAGAGAACGTCACAACGGTCGTGCATTCCTAAACTCCTGCTCCCTGTACATCCGTCTAGCCCCAGAGCAGTTCTACGATAAGCAGGAGAAGATCCTCTGGGCTCTCACATTCTTCAAAAGTGGTCGTGCCGCCAAGTGGTCCGAAAATGTGTTTTGCCAGGAAGCGGATACTGGCATCTTCCCTATTCAAACCTGGAGAGACTTTGAGCAGCAGTTCTGGGTCCACTTCTTCCCTGTTAATGCGGAAGTGAATACAATCAATGTTCTGGAAGGCATCTCCTATCGCCAAGGAGGCTGAACAGTAAACGACTACCTGGACAACTTCCAAGCCCTGGTCTCCGACACAAGTTATATAGATCCCCAGACGCTAGTAGTGAAGTTCCGACGAGGTCTCAGGATAGGGATCCAGAACCAAATCGCCACTATGTCGTACAGACAACCAGCCAATACCGACCCCGATACATGGTACAGAGCAGTGCAGAGGATCGACCAAGCATGTTTCGCCAATGAGGCCTTTCAGTCTATGTCGTGTTCCACTCTCTCCGCACCAACCAAAACCATCTCCGCCCGACCCCCACCTATGTCCATGGTAAGATTGCCCCTTGCTCTGTCTCTTCTAGTCACTCCAAAGCCTCCACCACCCACTTCATCTATGAAAGTCCCTATGGATGTTGACACGACTAGGAAAGCAAAATCTCTGTCTCCGCGAGAATGTTAACAATGTGGAGACGTGAACCACCTAGTCTGAGACTGCCCCTACCGCATGGACGTCCGTCAACTCACCTCGGAGCAGCGGGAGGAGCTGTTTGAAGATTTGTTGGCATTGAAAGATACGGTTCTGATCGAAGAGTCTTGTCCTCCGGAGGAAGAAGAAGATTTTGCATAGCACGGCCGGCGATAAGTGCACCCCGGTTGCCAGTAAATAAGTTCACTGTATTGACTATAGAAGACCCCAATACAATTGACAGTGAACTAATAGACGCACTATCCCCTGACCCTCCAGTCCCTGCTCTGCTCCGTAAACCTAAGTGGGAGAAGAGGCTGCTGAAGCTCCTCACGATCAGCGCCTTGGACACACAAGGAACTTCCCTCCTCCTGCTAGTAGAAATCAGAACTACAGACACAAGCAAACTTCACTCCGTTAAGGCTCTCCTGGACTCCGGAGCAACCAGAAGCTTCATTGACAGAGATTTTGTCTACTCAAAAGGGATGAACACTTGGACCCTCTCGTGTAACATCCCGGTCTTCAATGTTGATGGCTCCTCCAATGAGGTAGGACAGATCTCCGAGGTTGTAGATGTGGTTTTCCAGTACAAGACTCACTCTGAAAGGATGCTTTTGGCTGTCTCTGAACTTGGAAAACAAAGCCTGATCCTTGGCTACGACTGGCTCAAGGATCACAACCCCAAGATTGACTGGGAAAAGGGAGAAGTTGAAATGACCCGTTGTCCACTCTGGTGTGAAGGAGGACGTGCCCTACGGAAGGAACAAATCCGCCAGAAAAGAACTGAACTCCGAGCCCTCCGATCGTGTCGAAACAGACCTATGCCCCTACTCCAGAAAGAGCTAGAACTTGAAGAGACGCCTCCACAAACGTACAGCCCCAACTGGGAGCCTGGAGACCGACTCTTTCTTATGCGCCTCCTTCCAGAGCTCACTCCGACCGACCTCCAAGCTATGGCTACAACCTCCCAGCGTCTCGCAGAGGGAGCCAGACGTAGCAAAGAGGCACAGGCCATTACTACTCTGTTGTCCGCCTACATCGCGGAGTTCCAATCCATGTTCGTCAAAGAAGACTTTGATATACTGCCTGAGCACCGCAAGTGGGATCATGCTATTGAACTGATCCCCAGAGCGGAGCCCAAGTCGTCAAAGGTCTACCCCCTAGTCTTGTTAGAGCAAACTGAATTGGACGCCTTTCTAGAGGAAAACCTACGTACCAGACAAATTCGACCCTCCAAGTCCCCCATCACAGCCCTAGTGTTCTTCATTAAAAAGAAGGATGGTTTGCTCCGGCTGGTCCAAGACTACTGCGCGCTGAATGCTGTAACCGTCAAGAATAGGTACCCCTTTCCCCTCATCTCCCAACTCGTCTCCCAACTCTGCAGAGCCAAGTACTTCACAAAGCTTGACATCTGCTGGGGTTTCAATAACGTATGTATCAAGCCTGGAGACAAATGGAAGGCAGCCTTCTATACTAATCGCGGCCTCTTCGAACCCCTCGTGATGTTCTTTAGAATGACTAACAGTCCCGCCACCTTCCAAACTATGATGAATGACATCTTCAGGACCCTCATGGCCGAAGGGATCATGGTAGTGTACTTGGACGACATTCTGATCTTTACACGGATAGAGGAGGAACACAAACAAGCGGTCCGGAGGGTCTTGGAAGTACTGGCAGAACACAAGTTATTTCTTTGCCTGGAGAAGTGCAAGTTTCATCAGAAGCGGATTGAGTATATCAGACTGGTCATCTCAGAGAACAAGGTTGAGATAGACCCTGTTAAGGTTGCCAGAGTCCACGATTGGCCCATCCCAGAGAACTGGACTGACGTACAGGCTTTCATAGGCTTCGTCAACTTCTACCATCGCTTCATCCGAGACTTCTCCACCATTGCCAGGCCCCTTTTTGACCTCACTTGTTCCGACAAGGCTTGGAACTGGGATGCTAAGGAACAGAAAGCCTTCAAATGTCTCAAAATAGCAGTGACCACTGCTCTGGTCCTGGTGTTGCCTCAAGATTCAGAACTCTTCTGCATTGAAGCTGACAGCTTCGACTTCGCCTTTGGAGCCGTTCTCTCTTAGCAACTACCTGGAGAGGAGAAATGGCACCTGGCGGCCTTTTACAGCAAATCCCTGTCTCCAGTGGAACAGAACTACGAGATCTATGACAAAGAGATGCTTGCCATCATCTGCGGGTTGGAAGAGTAGAGGCATTTCCTGGAAGGAGCCCGACACCCAGTGGAGATCTGGATGGACCACAAGAACCTGGAGTACTTCATGATGGCCAAGAAACTTAACCGTCGTCAAGCCCGTTGGTCTCTGTACTTAGTCTGCTTCGACTTCAGACTGGTCCACCGCCCAGGATGCTGCATGGGGAAGCCAGATGCATTATTGTGGAGGCCGGACCATGGCAATGGAGCCTCTGATAACAAAGATGTGGTCCTGTTACGACCAGAGCTCTTGGCAATCCGAGCTCTGGAAGGAGTTTAGCTGGAGGGACTGGAAAAAGACATCCTAAGAGAAATTCATCAAGGGAACCAGAAGGGAGACCAGAAAGAACCAGTGGCAAAGGCAACAAAGGAACTCTGGCAAGCATTGAGTAAGATGGTCTGCTCTGCAGAATGGTCGGAAGACAAAGGACTACTCTGCTTCAGAGGCAAGATTTACGTTCCCCAGAATCCGGACTTACGGAGGCGAGTAGTCTCGTTGTGCCATGACACAAAGGTTGCTGGATACCCCAGACGCTGGAAAACACTAGAGTTAGTCTCTAGGGATTACTGGTGGCTGTAAGGGGACAACCCTAAGATCGCTTAGATAACCTGGTAGGGTTCGCATCAGCTAGCATTCCCATAGATCCTCGGAGTCCGCAGTCTATAGTTCCCTTCCCTCTAGTTTGGGTCTCCATCACAGTACTACATAGCCATATCTGGTAGTGTAGTTATTATTGTCCTAATGTAGGTGTCCATAGCGACTGGCGCACAGACCAGGCTAGTCTAGTATAAGTAGCTAGTGATGTAC
>Ga0157361_1001003_pt1 | contig 10040 bp, 9 predicted proteins | sample AttlaeALBM2_FD_111481 | JGI IMG/M metagenome (GOLD analysis project Ga0157361, IMG submission 111481) | Fungus gardens microbial communities from leaf cutter ant in Ribeirão Preto, State of São Paulo, Brazil - Atta laevigata ALBM2 | ecosystem: Host-associated > Fungi > Mycelium > Unclassified ...
CATGCCGTGCTGGCAGCCGCCGTTTGGCGAAATCGTGGCGATCGATATGCATACCGGTGACGTGAAGTGGCGTCGTCCGGTCGGTGCTTCGCAGCAGTACGGCTTCTTTATGCCGGAAAGCTGGGGCTCACCGACGATTGGTGGTCCGGCAGTCACCGCAGGCGGCGTGATCTTTATCGGTGCCTCAATGGATGCCAAAGTACGTGCCTACTCCGTGGACACAGGTGAAGAGCTGTGGGCCGATCAGGTGGAAGCACCTGCCGTCGCTAACCCGTCTGTCTATGAGTATAAAGGACGGCAGTATGTCGCCTTTGTGGCGGGTGGTAATACGATTCTGAAAGATCAGGTCGGCGATCAGGTGGTGGTCTACGCCCTGCCGGAAGAGTGATCCTGCATATGCAGCTGTAAAAAGAGCGGGGCCTGATTGCCCCGCTTTTTTTTATCCTAATTCTGTCCTGCCTGACGCATCGGCATACTGTCAACCAGTGAAAGCAGGGCTTCCGCGCTCACCGGCCGGGTTTCGCGCAGCTTCATGCCACCATCTTTACCCACCAGCACAATTTCAAATCCGGCAGGATTGAGCTCTTTACGCAGTACACCGTTATCCGCAGGGCGGGTATCACTCAACACGACCATGTCGCGCTCGCGCAACGCCTGCTGATGCTGTTGCAGCAGCGTAAGCTGCCGGACATAATCTGCATCCTGCGCAGAGGGCGCAAAAATCACGACCGGTCGCTGTTTCCAGCGATAACTCTCAAGCGAGGTGCTTGCAGGCGACAGCGTCCGGAACAGGTCAGCATTATCCGCCTGCGCCATACTGCTCATTGAAAGCGCCAGTAACGTGCCTGCTACTGCAAAACTGCATCGTGCCGTTCTCATTCCCGTCTCCTCTGTTCACCGTCAGTGATAAGGATAGGTCGTCACGACTCAGCGGGCTCTGTTCTGACCCTTCTTTACATCCGGATTACGAAACCGGTTCGCTGACGCGATTGCGCCCGCTGCGTTTGGCCTGATAGAGCGCGCGGTCAGCCTGCTGTTTGAGCGTGTCTGCTTCACTCATGTCTCCTTGCGACACCAGCGCATAATACCCGGCGCTAATCGTGACTACGCCCTCTGACAGTTCGCTGCTCTCATGAGCAATGCCTCGCTCCCGGACCGCTCTAACCGCCTGATCCGCGACGATGCGTGCTTCTGAGAAGTCAGTGTTAGGTAAAATGATCGCAAACTCCTCGCCGCCGTAGCGGGCCACGACATCACCATGATAATGCACAACGCTTTTCAGCACCTGTGCCACATCCTGAAGACACTCATCGCCTGCGACATGTCCGTAGGTGTCATTGAAGCGTTTGAAATCGTCGATATCAATCATAATAAGCGCCACGGGATCGCCGGTTTTGTGCGATTTTATTAACGCCATCTCTAACAGCGCATCAAACTGCCGGCGGTTGGCCAGGCCGGTAAGGCCATCAACAAGCGCCAGCGACTGCAGCGTGTGATTGATGCTGGTGAGCTCATCCCGCACAAAAGTGAGCTCAATCTGATTACGTACGTTGGTGCCGACCTGACGCAGCACCATAAAGCCCATGCCGGCAATCGCCAGCAGCAGCGTCAGATTAAGTAACAGGTTAATCAGGTTACCGGTTAACCAGGTTTTACGGATATCTGCGATGTCATAGCCTGCGGTCACGATCAGCGGATAGCGCTCCAGTCGTGCATAGCCATAAACGCGCACCACGCCATCCAGCGACGAGCGCCAAGTGGCATTGCCGCTGGAGGCGGCTTTGAGCTGGGTTTTAAACAGGGGGCTTGCAGACAGCATTCGGCCGATATACGCATCTGAAAACGGGCGGATATATAACGCAGATGCATCGGCGAGGATCAGGCCCAGCGTATCCTTATCGCCAAGGGCATAGTAGCTGTAGTACTGGCGGAAGTAATCCACGCGAACGGTGGCTAAGGCGACTCCGGCAAAGTTACCTTTGGTGTCATTTAAACGGACAGAAACCGGGATCACCAGAGCCCCCGTGGAGCGGCTGCGGACAACACGGCTTATCAGCAGGTTGGTGTCGTTGTGGTTGCGGTGCCACTGAAAGTAGGCGCGATCGGCATTACTGGCGTTCGTGGGCACAAAATTGCCTGAGGAGGCGATCCAGTGGCCATCAGTATCATAGACAAAAAGCCCGTGAAGCTGTGGCAGTTTGCTCTGCTGCTCTTTAAGCTGATGCAAAAACGCCGGTGTTGCTGCATAGTCGTTGCCACGCTGACGAAGCTGCCTGACGGCATCCGCCAGCGTGATCTCAACCTGCAGAAAAGAGTCTTCAGCATGTTTGGAAAGCGACACCGAAAGGTTGCGCGCATCATCTTTTTTCTCGCTGATGATCTGCTGCCAGGAGTTCCACAGCGACCAGGCGTTGATCGCCACCACAAACAGGCTGATCAGTACCAGAAACAGCATCATGCTTTTGCCAAGCGAGGTGTTAAACAGCGACGACCTCGACGGGCGCTGAGAGTGATTTCGCATAAAGTCCTGTTCTGTGCGAGGAGCATGAGGAAAGTGTGAACATCATACCTCAAGCACCACCGGTTCAGAAGCTGTCAGGTCTCAGCAATGTCTGTGCCTCATGAAAAACCCCTGCTAGTGCGCCAGGCGGGCATATGCTTGATAACCGTCTAAACAGGGACCCGACCACCTCATGCGTTACTCAGGTCTTCTTGGGAGGCTTACTCAGGTTTTCTTCTACGAGCCACTCAATCACCTGGCTGCGGTTCAGGTTATTCCGGTTAGCATAGAGCTGTATTTTGCGCAGAACAGAGAGTCGCAGCGACAGCGATACCGACTTTTTGGCTTCCTTGTCGAGCACTACCGAGCTCTGCGTCTGCTGTCCGGCAGCGGTGGTGTCACGCAGATCAAGGCTGTCACGCATCATTTTGATGATTTTAGGCGTCAGGGTCCCGACGCTGGTCATCTGATAGTGGCCCGCTGATTTATTAAACCGAATCTCTGAATGATACGCGTGACGAATATCGCGTAAATCGCGCACAAACGTCGGCTCAGAGCAGGCCATCTCCTGCAGCAGTAACTCTTTTTTAACCGGCTTGCGCGTACTCAACAAGACCACCAGCCGATATTGTCTGTACTGCTTTGCGCTCAGGGACATAACTCACCGTTTAGGTTATAAAAATCAGCTCACTGATGCGGAGCATAAATATCCGTTATACGCGCTGGCAATGCCGCACCAGGCCGCCTGCTCCAGCACCGTGGCTGCCCAGTTACGGTGCGTAGCAGGTTCGCACATCGCACCCTGTGACTTGAACACGGCCTGCTCTGAATTGATGATACGCAGCGCATCGTCGTAGTCATCGGGTGAAACCATGAGCCCGCGCTGAATAATCTCCAGCTGAGCCGGATGGATGGCAGTTTTGCCGACCAGCCCGTGTGCCACATCCAGCGCGAGCTCGCGTTCCAGCAAGGTCGCGTCCTCAATGCGTTCGCACACTGGCGCGGTCAGGGCAAACCCGCGCGAGGCAAACGCGGCCACCAGCATCTTCACCACATAGCCCAGCGGCCCCTCATAGAGCGTGAAATGGCGCGAGCGCCGCAGCCCCAGCACCGACATCAGATCGTTGCCGCCTATTCGCAGCGCAAGGATGCGCTCCCGACAGGGATGCTGCTCAAGCAGCCGGGCCAGCTGATGCATGGCGTCACTCTCAAACACCTCGCGCGTTTCAAGCGTAGGCATCAGATACAGCGACGTGGGTGCCATCACCTGCCACCAGGACGATACATTACTCTGGTTAAACTTAGGCAAAACAAACCCGTCGATGCCCGTCAGGGCATAGCGCGCGATGAGCGCCGCCGCCATTGCCTCGTCGCGCGGGCGTATAAACACCAGAGGCGGCGTATGGGTGGGCGTTTGCTCCTGAAGCTGCAGAAGCAGATTGCTGAGGTTATCCAGCGCGCGATTGACATCCTGTTCGCTCACCGCATCCTCCAGGCAAATCACCAGCGAGCGGAGCGCCGGAAGTTTACCGTGCAAAATCACCTCAGCCAGATCGCTGCGGGTGGCGGGCATATAGAGCGTGGCGCCCAGCATCCAGGGGGAAAGCGGCATGTTCATCTCAGGATACCTTTTTAATGATGGTCACCGCACGATACTGCCCCAGCCGGTCGCCCATCTCGTGAACATTAACGCCTTTTTGTTCTGCGAGATGCAGGAGCAGGGCCACGTCGGGATCGGCTTTACAGCGCACCAGCACATGATCGGGCACGCGGCGCAGCACAGCCCGCGTGGCCTCGGCGATGCCGGGTTTGATGCGGTTAAGGTTGAGGATCTGATATCTCGCCGCCAGCTGATTCACCACCGCCTGGCTGATGGCCTGCTGGTTGCGGGCATGGGTCGCATAGGGCTGCGCCGCCGGAATGCTGCAGGCGTCAAGCTGCCGTCTGTGCGCATCTACCGTATCCACCATGCGCTGGCTGCAGTCATAGGCCAGCAGGTGATCGCACAGCACACACCCATGGAAACCCGCGTCGCGCCAGACAGAACGGGACACCATGCCTGAGACCGGTGCGCCCATGATCCCAAAAGGAATAAGCCAGTCATCATCTGACGCCGCAAGCCAGGCGCAGCCTGCCGGATCGGCCAGCACCGCCAGGCGCGGCAGCGGCGGGTAGCCGGGCCTGTCGCGCAGGCTCTCAACAAGTTGCCCGGTGATGGCACCTTTGCCGGTCCAGCCATCTACGAACACAATGCCCTGCGTGCCATGCATTGACTCAATCAGGCTCAGGGCCGCTTCATCGATGCCCCTATCGCGGATGATGCTGATGCCGTAATGATGCGACTCAACATTCATGTCCCGCAGGGCGCGCTGCAGCATGACGCCGGGCGGCACGCCGGCACGCACAAGGCTCACTAAAATAATCGGCGCTCCCGCCGCCTGCGCAATCAGGCCTTTTGCCAGGGCGATGACATCGCGCGCCAGACGCGCGGCACCCAGCGCCAGCGCCTGATCAAAAATCTCAAGGTGAGCCGCAGAGGGTGCCGGTTCCTGGCTCAGCATCTCAGAATAATGTTTCTCTCCAGACTGGATCAGACGCTCTTTTTCATCAACCGGCGTCATCTCAAGCTGCATCGGGCTCAGCAAAAACTGCACATCCCCGGGCAGGTAAGTGCCATGCAATGGCGACAATTCAGGGGGCGTCATGCAAGCACCTCCTGAAAAATGTGTGTACGAATGGCGTCGGTAAACTGGCTGCGCGCGGGCATACCAAACCAGTCGCAGTGCTGCATAAAGCTGAAATCGCTGAGGCTGTCACCCAGCCCCATCACCGGAAACGGGCCGCGCGTGTCGCGCAGGTGCGCGAGCAGCCACGCCACGGCATGCCCTTTCTGAATACAGTGCGGGATCCAGGCAATGTTGTTGCCGTTTGCATGAATATAGAAATCGCGCGTATCGAGCTGCTGCTGCATGGTGTCGTTAAAGGCATAGAGCTCCTGAATTTGCGTGCTGTCACAGTGTTTCATGACAAAATAAACCGGCACGCCGTCATATTCATGATTCATTCGACACCAGGCGTTGAGGCCGGCGCGCTCCAGCGCATCGCTCAGCGTCTGCCGGTAGCTCACCAGCTGCGCTTCCATGGCTGCAAGCGCGCTGACAATGTGATCCTGCCAGATTCGATTCACCGTACCATCCGGTGACGCGATCACCGCGCCGTGTGTCATGACTTTCCACGAGCGAAACGGCAGGGCCACTCGGGCGGTTTCCTCGGTGCCGCGCGCGGTGACCGGGATAAGCTCTGCACTCTCCAGCAGCCAGGCCACCAGCATGGACTGCTCCTGCGACATAAAGCTGCGCGGCTCAAGCGCCCGATCGTACGCCCCGACCTCAACCGGCGTCTGCAGCGTTTCCGTGAGCATTTTTCGTTTCGTCTGGAAAAGGGTGTCATCCAGATCGCACAGTACAACAGGCTTATTCATAACCGATCACCTCAACGCGGGGCGCCGTCCGACGCAGTCCCGCAAGCAATACCGGGCAGACAGAGGCCACCGGCGTTTCGACACAGACAATCACGCGATCAACGTTCTGCTGCGCAACGTTATAGACAAAATTCGGGATGCCCAGACCGTAGTTATCACTAAAGGCCAGCGAAGACGCGATCGCCAGCCCTTCTGAAATCGGGGAGCGGGTCAGGGAGCCAAACCGCACTTCTGCACCCTGCTGCTCTAAGCGCTCGGCCAGCAGGAAAGGGGGCCAGATGAATTCGCCCGATCCCAGCACCAGTATGCGCTCGCCGGCTTCAGCCATGATGTCATCAGCAAAGCGGCAGCTGCTGTCATCCATGCCTAACCGCCCCCAGTCCTGCCGGGCGCACAGCGCCACCGCGCCCTGCGCAGTGACGTTGACTCCGGGCATCACCGGGACAGGGGCATCCGGGCGAGGTGTCCAGCGCCACTGACCGGCCACCAGCGAAAGCGACTCTACTGGCAGCGGGCAGTGGCGCTGAACGGCTTCGCCACTCCAGTCGGTAAGCGTGACGGTAATCACGCGAGAAAGGCCCTGCAGGCCGGCATCCCGAAGCGCCTGTAGCAGATTCAGAAAGGTCCTGCCGGTGGTGGCCTCATCATCCACCAGTACCAGTGTACGGGCATTTAGCGCACGGTGGCGCAGCGCAGCGTCAGCCGGCATATAGATGAGGTGGTCGGTGGCGTGACTGTGATCTTCTTTGAACTCACACAAGAGTTCGCCCTGCACGGGATGACGGGTGCTGGTCAGGAACACTGGCTCGGCAATATGCTCACGGGCGGCGCGAAATACGCCGGCCGCGAGACCGACAGCGGTTTCCGCCATCCCGATAAACAGCACCGGACCCGGAAGGTCGCGCGGGATTTTAGCTGCGAGTGTCTCATAGCTTTCGCGCATCACTGCCGGACTCACCGGGATATGGCGGCCCAGCACTTTGCTGACAAACAAAAAGGCCCGTTTGGGATTTTTGCGTGCGGCAATATCAAACAGGGATTCGAGCGGAAGCGGGCTCTGTGTTTCCACACGCAGCGTGCCGCCGGGCAGCTCACGCTCATAGATCTGTACAGGCATCATGCGTTCTCTCCGGCTGAATCTGCGTCAAACGCAATGATCTCGCAGTGCGGCAGGGGCTGGACACTGTGGGTCGGAATGACCTCTGCCGGGATAAAGGCATCACGCTGCGTAAGCGCCTCGGTCACTGACATCAGCCCAAGCTGGCGCAGCGCAAAGATACCGGGCAGATTGAGGCCGCTGAAGGCGGTATAACCGATTCCGCCTGAGGGGCGAAGGTTGGCTTCCAGCAGCACCGGGTTGCCCTCTGCATCATTGCGGGTCTGCACGTTGATCAAACCATCGGCCTCCAGCGCCCCGGCGCAGGCCACGGCCAGACGCCAGGCCGGCGTCTCCTGCTCAAACACCTGCACCGCGCCCTCTTTGCGCCGGGCTACAGCCGCAATGACCTGGCCATTTTCCACCACCATATCCACTGACCGCTCGGGACCCGCAAGCCAGGGCATCACGATTTGCAGCGGCAGGGAGTCGCCGGCCTGCTGCGCCCGCTGCAGGCTCTCAATCACCACATCCGGATGGATCTGCCGGCTGTCAGGGTTATTAAAGAAGCTCAGGACGTGCGCCTCGCGCTTAAGCACCCAGAAGCCCATCCCATAGATCCCCTGCACCGGTTTGATACAGGGGCGCTGGCCCTGTGCTTCAATGTGCGCGACAGCGGCAGCCACCTCTTCCGGCAGACGAACCTCGATGGACGGCACGGCAGCCAGGCCGCGTGCACGCATCTCTTCACTGAAGCGAGTCTTATTGTCCGCCAGCGTAAAAGTATCGCGCGCGCGGGCACCCGTAACCAGCCTGACGCCCAGGGCTTCAATCGCTGCACGTTGCTGTTCGAGTGCCTCGCCGCGTTTGCCGGCATGAATAACCCGTACCTGATGACGTGCGCAGACCCTGCTGATAAAGGCCAGCAGCTGGCTGTCGTCGCCTGGCTCCTGATAGGCGATATCCGCTTTGGCCAGGATTTCAGGGCGCGATGCGCGATGTGAGGCGATCAGCAAAAAGTCATGGCCGCCCTCGCGTCGCGCCTGGGCGACCAGCGCCAGAATATCTTTTTGTGAAGACACGCCTTCCATAAACCAGATGGCATCCGGCTGAGACATGATGTGGTTCCTTTTTTGCAGACGGGGCTCGGTGGGCTCCGGGTAAGCACAGAGCAATCAGGGAATCATATTATGATTGGTAGGCGTAATAAAGCATCAGGTTAAAATTACAGAAAAATGGCATACCTCATAAACCGAAAAGAACTTCATAAATCTTTTAAAAACATTACAATAAAAACTAAAAATAATCATGTGATGATTGTTTTCTTGCCTGAAAAGAAACTCATGTTATGATTGCTTTGCGTTTAAATTGATCGGTGTATTAACGGTGGCAGTAAACCACTCATTAAGGAGATATGATGGTCTCGTTAACCAAGAATCAAACCATTTCGCTGGCTAAGTCCAGCAACGCCATTTCGCGGATCCAGTTTGGTCTCGGCTGGGATCCTGCCAAAAAGAAAGGACTCTTTGGCAAGCTTCTGGGCGGAGGCGACAGCATTGACCTGGATGCCAGCTGTGTGCTGCTCGATGCGCATGGCGCGGTCGTCGACACCGTGTGGTTCCATCAGCTTCGCTCAAACGATGGCTCTATTGTGCACAGCGGTGATAACCGCACAGGCGAAGGCGACGGTGATGATGAGGTCATCAACGCCGATCTCTCCCGTCTGCCTGCCAGCATCGAAAGTCTGGTTCTGACCGTAAACAGCTTTACGGGGCAGACGTTTAATGATGTGGCGAATGCGTTTTGCCGCGTTGTTGACCAACAGGGCAAAGAACTCGCGAAATTCACGCTGACCGAACAGGGCTCACACACGGCGGTGGTGATCGCGTCACTGCGCCGCAGCAACGGTGAGTGGAATTTCACGGCGCATGGAAACGCCTCGCGCGCACGGACCATTCAGGACATGATCCCCGACATTCAGGCGGTACTTTACTGATGAACCTGACGCCAGGGGGCAACGCCCCCGTACCCAATCAATCGCTGGTGGTGCGCATCTCCTCTGGCGTACCAGTCGATATCTCTGCCTTTCGTCTCTATGAGAGTGGCAAAGTGCGCGGTGATACCGACATGGTGTTTTACGGTCAGCGCGAGAACGACGACAGCACGGTGCGTCTCTCGGCCTCCGGCAATGAAACGATGTTCACCGTCAATCTGGTAAAGCTCAGAAGCGATGTGCAGAAGATTGCCTTCACGGCCAGCTGCGATGCCGGCAAGACGATTGCCTCGCTGGGACACCTGAGCATTCAGGTAGACGCGGGCGGATCGATTCTGGTGCAGTGCGAGGTGGAAACCGCCGGACGCAGTGAGGCCGCGCTGATTTTAGGTGAGCTCTATCGGCGCAACAGCGAGTGGAAGTTTCGCTTTGTCTCGCAGGGGTTCAACGGCGGGCTGCAGCCTCTGGCAGAACACTTTGGCATTGACGTGGCGGAGAGCGCATCGCCAGCTCCTGCTGCCAAACCGGCATCCGCCGCTACTCCGGCGCCTGCCCCGCAGCCTGTGGTGAATCTGAGCAAGGTGAGTCTGACCAAAGAGAAGCCCTCTATCAGCCTCACTAAAAAAGATGACTATGGCCAGATTCGTGTGAATCTGAACTGGAATCAGCGTGCGGCCGGCAACAGCGGCGGCGGCTTTCTGAAAGGCATTTTTAACAACAACAAAGGCATTGACCTTGACCTGGCGGCCTATGTTGAGCTCAGGGATGGCCATCGCACCATTGTGCAGGCGCTGGGCAACAAGTTTGGCAGCTTTGACCGCGAACCCTTTGTTGAGCTGAAAGGGGATGACCGCACCGGTGCCGTGAGTGATGGCGAGTGGATCCACATCAACGGCAGCGAATGGAAGCAGATCAAAGAAGTCCTGATCTTTACCTTTATCTATGAAGGTGTGCCGAGCTGGGAAAACAC
>Ga0157361_1001006_pt1 | contig 10035 bp, 7 predicted proteins | sample AttlaeALBM2_FD_111481 | JGI IMG/M metagenome (GOLD analysis project Ga0157361, IMG submission 111481) | Fungus gardens microbial communities from leaf cutter ant in Ribeirão Preto, State of São Paulo, Brazil - Atta laevigata ALBM2 | ecosystem: Host-associated > Fungi > Mycelium > Unclassified ...
AGCCATTCTTAACCATGCTCCCATTGGGGAGTTCAGACAGCGCTTTTTCCCTGCAGAGTGCACCCACTGTCCGTGTGGCCATTGCCAGGTGGAAACACGTTGACATATCTTTGCCAACTGCCGCCGGTTTGCCCACTTTCCCTTGACTGACCTAGTGCTAACTGTCAAGAACTTTGTCAAGTTCCTGAAGAAGCACCCTAGTGTCTTTGCCTTCCCTTCTCAGGATCGCCCACCTGTCAAGCCCCCTGAGCCTCCATGAGTGTCTCACTTGGTTCCCTTTTTCTGTGTGCTGTAGATAGTTTCTCAGTCTCATCTCTCTTAGTCTCATTTGACTCTGTATTCTGGGCATGATAGGTCTTTTGACTTGGATGCATTATTCGAAGGTTGGTTACGAGTAACCTGTATTTAGTTCTCTCTCCTCTTAGGTTAGATTTCTTCTTTGATACTGATAGTGTCTCTTGCCTGTGATAGGACAATTTGGTCCTTGAGGCCCATGTAGGCTACTTGTTGTAGATAGTCTGCCGCGGACTGCGATTGAGCACCGTGTTATAAATTTTTGAACAAAAAAAAAAAAAAATTACTTGACCAGCTGCTTGAGATGAAGATGAATAGGAATAAGACCTGCCAGAGCCTCAATTCCACCAGTTAGAGAAGTGTAAATGCACCTAGAATTCAGAGAGCAGCCTTGCATTGCATGGTTGCCAGAAGAGAGACCTGTACCTTACTCCAGAGAAGTACCAGAGTCGAAAGCCATAAGTGGCAATAGAAACAACACAGGACTGGTAGAGAAGTCACTTTTGTAGAGGAAGGAGACCTCAAGTAGAGTTGCCAAGCATGCCCATTGCCTTGACAGTAGTTAGTACCTTGGTAGAATAGAACCGAACATGTTCCTTGAAGGAGAGCTGTCAATCGAAATAAAAGCCCAAGTATCGCCAGTAAGTCTTGGGCTTGAGAATAGGAGCGCTAATTGCTAAGAGATCCAGCTTAGGGTTGGAGTTGTTATGTGCTCTAGAAAAGTGAAAAATCTCTGACTTGTCATGCTCTATGACCAAGTCAAAGGACACCATCAAGTCTGAAACTATACTATAACTACTAGTAAGCTCCGGCAGGGTTTTGTTATATGTTCTCCCCTGGGAGACCAAAAGACCATCGTCTACATAAGAAAGAGTAGAAGTATCTAAGTTGAGAGCCTGAGCTTGACATTCAAAGAGGTGAAGGAGAGACGCAATATAGAGCACTGAGAGAATAGGAGAGAGAGCAGAGCCTTGCCCTACACCAACATCTGCATCACAGGCATGAGAGAAAAAGAAATTCCAGGCATACTGGGTTGATCTACCTACTAGATAGTCAGAAAAGAAATCTACTAAGTAGTCTACAAAGCCAAAGTGTCAAAGGATCACAGTAAGCATACTGTGATTGAGGAAAGGAAAGAACTATGCAATGTCAAAGGCAACCACACTAGTCTTGAGGCCCTTGGCCCAGCCAGAGCAAACCAAGTGAGTAAGAAAGCAACCAGCATCTTCAGTAGACCTCTGAGCAATACCATCGAGTTGGTTGGGATGAAGGACACTGTGCTTGACAGCATCAAACTGGAGTTGCCTAGCAATCATCAATGAGCTTGCCAAGAGTGTTGAGCAGGACGATGGGTCAAAAGACCTTGGGAGTGTTGTAGGCTGGTTTACTAGGCTTAGGAATAATAACAGAGATTGACTCCTTGAAGTGTCGAGGCCAGTGTCGCAGAGTGATACAAGAGTTAGCAAGAGAAATAATACCAGAGACATAGATGTTATCAGCTAGGATACTCTTGAGGTAATGCCAAGTGATATGATCAGGGCCTGGAGCAAAGACATTAGAACAAATAGAGGGAGGGACTTTGCCCTTACCCTTGCTCTTTTTGTTAGTAATAGTAGTAAAGAGAGCTTCCTCCACTGCTAGTTGATCAAATGCTATCTTAGTATCTGAAGACAGCTCCTGGGGTAAGTTAGAACCATAGAGAGTCCTCATTGCCTCCACGAGTGAAGGAGAATTAGGCTGAGATGAGACCTTAAAATGATCCCATCCTGCTATAGACACAGTTTGGAACAGATGCTATATAATGGAACCTGCTTCCAAAATAGGAGAAAACTGCTCAAACGGACAGCTTCCAATAGGATGCTTCTGAATGAAGCATGTGAAATGCAATACAGACGAAGTGCAAACTTTGACATCATTCTCTAAATAACCAAAGTGACTAGATAAAGATATGATATAGTATTCATTATCCCACAAGTCACAATTATGTGTAACATCATATGTGACAATGTCACTTATCATAGGTTGTGATGCCTGAGGTAGGCTGTCATAGTCACAGATGACTAATGTATCACTGTTACCTGTCATGTCACAGGTGCCTGGCACTGCATTGCTACCTTCCACTTGGGAGAATGACTCAGCTGTTCTATGGTTTGGGCCATAAGGCATCAAACTAGTTGACAAAAGGGCCTAGAGAACAGAAATCACCCTAGAGGCAAGGCCTCTGCTCTCTTCAGCAGAAACTTGGTTATCCCAACTCATAAAATGTATTTTCCCTTCAGAAGCAGAGGGAGAGAGAGCAGCAGGGAGCTAGAGAAGGACAATTCTATGAGAGAGCTTGCCTGTAATGATCCTAGAGATAATAGGTGTCCTGGGACTAGAACTAACCTTCTCCTTCTCACTTTCCTCCTCCTCAGAGAAAGAAAAGAGCTCAGGGGATGCATTTCTAGAGACCTCAGTAGCTAAGACACTCCTGGAGGAGCATCTGACAGTGAAACGAGTACGAGAGCGTTTTCTAGGATGAATATGTTTATCAGCTCTAGAGCTAGCATGAGAAATAAGATTAAGTAAGTCTGGAGACTCACCAACACTGGTAGAGGTAGCCTGGGGACCAGAGGAACGAGCATTGGTAGCATACAATTTATTCTGATTATTCAATTTAACCATAGTGGTGATTAAAGAGAAAGAAGAGATTGCTTGCTGTTTATTATAATCCAGAGCATTATGTCCCTTATTTCTCCATTCAATCACCATTTTATTGATTTGAGCCATTAGTTCTACTTGTACTTGATTTACTTGTTGTTGTCTATGCAAATTAGCTATAGTTTCATCTAGGTTTGTAGGAACATATAAAGGAGTGATATAATGTCTTCCTCCTCTTTCTCTATTCCAAACAAGAGCAAGAGAAATGTTCTAAAGTAAAGGATAAAAATAATAATGATAATTTGGGTTATCAATATAATGTTGAGCCCTATCTTTAGCTCTCCTAGCCTAGCATTCTTTTTTAACAGAATCTATCTTTGACAATTGTCTTACTGTTTACTTATAGCTACTCTAATAAAAGGTATACTATTGCCCCTAAGAAGGAGACCCCTACTCTAGACCCCTCTCTTAATGAGCAGTTGTCAATCCTGTGCATATATGGATTATAATGGACCCCTAGCACTGGGTTTATAATAAAAGAGTTTACAGGTATACTACTATAGCACCGCTCAAGGAAATAGGTCTTCTAAAAAAGGAAACTTAAGCTTAGTCACATACTCCAAGCTCTACACTACAGTTGCAAAGTACTGTTCCCTTTATACCTAGGGCCTGGCTTCTAGTCAAGGTATATAGAGAGTAGAGAGGTATAAAAGAGCAAAGAGAAGAGTAGAGAAGAGTAGGGAATAGTGGTTATGATTTGAAAAAGCAAACTTAATGATGAGCTGGCATTATTTATATATGTTATATTCCTTTTACACGTCAATTTGGATTAAATTATGAAAAGAAAAAGGCATGTGGCCTTCAGGGCAGTTAATTGTGTTCCAGATATTAGCTGGCTATAATGATCAATATCTGCTTCAATTTTATTCCAAATTTTTTGAGTTTTTTCTAAATTTTGTTGAATTTATTTGAATTTTTGATTGAAAAGAGAGAGAATACTAACCAATGCTTGTAAAGCATTGGCTAAGTATTGGATAAGCAAGCATCACTCCTACGTTTAGTACAGCATATATATTAGACTAGATAGTTTCAGACTTGATAGCGTTCTTTAGCTTGGTCATGGAGCATAACAAGTCAGAGATCTTTTACTTCTCTAGAACACATAATGACTCTAACCCCGAGCTGGATCTCTCAGCAATTGATACTCCTATTCTTAAACCCAAGATATACTGGTGATACTTGGGCTTTTATTTTGATTAATAGCTCTCTTTCAAGGAATATGTTCGGTTCTATTCTACCAAAACACTAACTACTGTTAAAGCAATAGGCATGCTTGGCAACCCCTCCTAAGATCTCCTTTCTTTACAAAAGCAACTTCTCTATTAGTTCTGTGTTGTTCCTATTGCCACTTGTAGCTTTTGTTTCTGGTACTTCTCTAAAGCACCTACCAAGGCACAGGTTTCTCTTTTGGCAACTATGCAATGCAAGACTGCTCTCTGGATTCTAGGTGTATTTCACACTTCTCTAACTGGTAGAATTGAGGCTCTGGCAGGTCTTATTCCTATTCATCTCCATCTTAAGAAGTTGGCCAAATAATCCTGTCTTAGGGCTGCTATACTTCCTTCTCAGCATGCACTACTCTCTCTTCTTAGTGCTCATAACTCCAAGGGTACTCAATTCCATCTACAGTCTCTTGCTCTTCTCACTGATGCACAAAGTACTCGGTTGAGGAGCCCTCTTCTTGATACTGAAGTATTACTTCTTAACCTTACAAAATACTTTGATTCACTTCACCCTGAAATATGCCCAGAATGTAGGCTATTGGACAACTTTTTTGATCATGTCTCTTTCTATCCCTGTGACTGCTCTAATAGATATACTTGCAAACTCTAGTTTGATGCCCTTGACCGTCTCTGTCATGAGGCCTCCTCTGATCTATTAACACTTGTAGTTGCTACTGATACAAGTGTTATTTTTCCCAGGAACATGGAGGCTATTTCAGTTGCCTATTTCTAAAGGCTAGGAGAACAGGTGTCATTATCTAAGGTACCTGCTGGATGAGCCATAGCTCTAGATGCAGAGTTGTTTGCTATTTGACTTGGTATTGTTAATGTTAGATATGCTCTAGACAGTCCTTCAGTAATATTTAGGTAATTAATTATTTAGTAGGTCACCTGACTTGATGTGTAATTCCCTGTGGACTTGAAGTTGGTACTTTGTTATTTACAGTTGTCCATAGGTGATAATTAGTTCTTTATCTCTTTCAATAAAGTTATTTACAGTTGTTTACAGTATTACTGAGTTGTTAGGACCTCATAGCTGTCACCACTGCCCAGGTTCTAACACAAACTGGATATTTCCTTACAATTGTAGATGGTGTATTCAGCTAAACATTAAGAGCCCAAAGAACAATAGCACTCTCCTCAACCAAGGCCAAATATATGGCTCTTTTAGACTGCAGTTAACAGTATGTTTGGATTAGATCTATTCTACTAGAAATGGAGTACAAATTCAGTCCTATCTATATCAATGGTAATAACCAAGATTCTATTTTTCATGTCAAATAACCCAGTTACTGAATCACAAAATAAGTACATTGACATGTGCTTTTATGCTATTTGTGATTTCATGGCTTAAGGCAAAGTCAAACTCTTTTATATAGAAGGGAGCAAAAACCTAGCTGATCTTTTCACTAAAAATCTTGGCTTAGTGAAAATTTGCAAGTTTAGAGACCAACTTAAAATGGTCCATGACTAGAACACTGCTTTATGCATGATTTTTCACTTGCATGTACTTTGAGCAAGAGAGAGTAATATTTAGTTTATTACATAATTAGTTTATCATTCCTATCAACTATAGCAATATATAAAAGGCTCAATGCTTCTTATACTCTTCTATCATTGATGGTAGTGCCCAAGCATAGTGTAGCAGACCCAAATTCCATAAACCCAAATATCTAAAACATATGCTGCATCACATGTGGGAATGATGGTACTAACACATAGTTTAACTTTTCACATGCCCTCTCTTTTCACTCAAAAACTCAATAAAGTTCAGAATAAATTCAAATAAATCAGGATAAATTGGACTAAAATTGGAACAGGCAGTGAGCAAAGCAAGCTGACTATGGCCTTACTATTGTAGGAAGGAAGCAGAGCAACCTGCCATATAATATTGTTTACTGTGACATAGACCATTGTTAGAAGAGAGCAAAGCAACCTGATTAACAACACTATCTGTAGTTGCATAGACCATTGTTGGAAGGGAGCAAAGCAACCTGATAGACAATACTACTTACTGTCACACAGACTGTTGTAGAAAGAGAACATAGCAAACTGACTTCAGCATAAACTTAATAACACAGAATTAGTAAAGGATTCAAGAAGAGCCAGAGGTCTAGATAAAAACCTTATATCATATAAGAGGGCTCCTAGATAAATATTATGTCAGATTTTTTTTTTTGAGCAATCTATATTTAGTTCTTTTTTCTTTCTTAGATTAAATTTCTTTGTTAATACTGATAGTATCTCTTGCCTATAATAGGACAATTGTATTCTTAAGGCCTATATAGACTACTTGTTGTAGATAGTCTACTGTGGACTCCAATTGGACACTGCGTTATAAATTTTTGAACAAAAAAAATGTATTTTTTTTGGGTTTCTAGGATAGTATCAGTTAAAATCTTGTTTTTCCTAACATTCTATGAAAATATTCAAAGATTGTGCTTATTTATTGGTTGTTGCTACTCACAGCTAGGTGAGTTAAGTTAGCTCTAATTTCTTAGGCTTTCTTTGTGTGTTATTCATAATTGAACTGGTGTTTTTAGTGTCTATGTGACTATTGGCAAGTGGAAATACATTGACATATCTTTGAGAACTACTACCAAATGGACACTTAGTATGATCAGCTATATAATTGCACTTGTAGTTGATACACTTGAATGTATATGGGCACAGTTTGCCTTATTTGATCTTTAGTCTTAGGGGGTTAGTTTTTGGGTTGGCTTTATAACACTATATTATGTCTCTGTGATGTCCAAGCTTGTGAAAACCACTGTATTTTTGATATTTTGATTCATAAGCTTTGCATGAGAAGGTTAAATAGTCCTATTTCCAGTAGTTACAGTACTATGGGATACCAGGGTTCATATTGGTGTCTCTAACAATAGCTATATATTGCCCATAGTTAAATGAGTAATTAATGAGAAGCTTGGCCTTTGACCCATTTTGGGAGTCCTATATATCTAGTCATACAATAACTATATCTGACTTGGGAAAGGCTTTGATGACCCTTGGTCTTGAAGCTAGAGAAATTGATTCAAAGAGGCCAACCTGACTTATGAAGTTAGTAATATCCTTGCTAGTAAAATTGCTACTGATGGGTCGAAAGTAGAGGATGTCTATAATTTTAAGATAGGACTTTGATTGAGGAAAGCACAGAGTTGAGACCTCATTGTGGTTAATTCCTTCTATTAATTTAAAGTATTGCTCTATAGTGAAAAGGTTACTGGGAGTAGGAATGTTATTAGTTGTAATAGATATACCTCTAGTATAGGGCCTGATAAATTTGGCATATAAGGTTGATTTAATGTTCTTAAGAAGATTGTTAATGTAGTAGACATGAGAGCTGGCTTCTTCCATGATGCTTTTTATGTGTTTATTAGGGAGAGGGACAATGGCCTGCTTTCTAAAGAAACCCTTGGTTGTTGTCTAGATTTTTCTTTCTTTGCTAGCCAGTTTAGTAACTGCTATATTATGGATCTTAATAATTTTTCTATTTGGTAGAGTAGGAAATACTTCCTTTATTTTTAGAATATTTGCTATAGTCGCTGTGACTTGTGCAAATGATTTAGATGGGGTGTTGATGTTATCTTTGAAGGTATATCTGGCCTAATATCTTTTTATACTCTTGAATTAGTTCTCAGTGAGATGTGAGGGAATTAGAAGGAGGACCTTTTTTATAGAGAAGTCCTTAGGATTTATTAGATTATTCCAGGAGACTTTTCTCTTGACAAACTGTATTATCACCTTGTCACAGAATAAGGTTTCTTCTGATACATTCAATTGATCCTATTCTAACTCAAAAATAACTGAAATAAATAACCAGGTAGACTCTCCAAAGTAATTGAGTTGAGGTATGCTATTTCTATTATGTCCTTTGAGATTTCTCTGCTTGAGAAAGGACACCATTTATTGAAGTAAGCAGGCTATGTTATGCATATTGCTCTAGAGGAATTTGTTGGTTTCAAATAAAGAAATGACTACAAAGTTATCATCCCAGAGATTTAGATTGATCAGAACATTGGTGCTATATGGGACGATAGTTGGGAGAGAAAGTTCTATGGAGATTTTATATTCCAAGAATAATGAGGAATTAGGTACTTCCATGTTGTTAGCATATATGTGTTGAGGTGCTAGGGGAATAAAGTTGAAGTTTGGATACCTTAATCTGGAAAAGTGGAGGGAATGTTTATCTTAATATCCATACTGTTCTGTATGGTGACTTGCTCTGCATAATCTATCTCAAAGGGAGGGAAGAGTTAATAGAAAAGAGAGAGGGACTTCTTGTGTTAGAACTTGGGCAGTAGTGATGGCTGTGAGGTCCTAGCAACTTAGTAACACTGTGGACAACTGTAAGTGACTTTATTGAAAAAGATAATAGCTAACTATTACTTGTGGACAACTGTAAGTGATAGAGTACCAACTTCAAGTCCACAGAAAATTGTATATCAAGTTAGGTGATCTACTAAATAATCAATCACCAAGATATTACTGAGAGACTGTTCAGAGTACATCTAACATCTTGGACCCCCTATGCTTACTCAGGACATAGGCCATCTGTACTATATGTTGACAGCAGTATCAGTAGGTCTTATAGTGGTGCTTTTAATATTAAAGGGATACATGACAACTAGACAAGGTTTTCATCTGGGCCTTTGGTCCTTCTTGAACCCTTTACTAATTCTGTGTTATTAAGTTTATGCTGAAGTCAGTTTGCTATGTTCCCTTTCTACAACAGTCTGTGTGACAGTAAGTAGTATTGTCTATCAGGTTGCTTTGCTCACTGCCTGTTCCAATTTTATTCCAATTTATCCTAATTTATTTGAATTTATTCTGAACTTTATTGAGTTTTTGAGTGAAAAGAGAGGGCATGTGAAAAGTTGAACTATGTGTCAATACCATCATTCTCATATGCGATGCAGCATATATACTAGACTAGACAAGGTTTTCATCTAGGCCTTTAGTGAAGTTTATGTTGAAGTCAGTTCACTACACTCCCTTCCTACAACAGTCTGTAAGATTAAAGTTTGTTTAATTTCTATAATATTATGTTATTGAGTTTGTGTTATAGTCAATCTACTATATTTCTTTTTTACAATAGTCTATAGAATAGTAGATAGTATAGCCTGAAAGATTGCTATGCTTTCTTCCAATAGCAGTCTGCTTTTTATCTCTCAAATCATTAAAAATTAATCTCAAGTCCATTGTTAGATACAAATACAATCTATAATCTAATGCTATTGAATACTTCTTTATATACTACATTGAGTATCCTTCTACTCTCTTGGCTCTGCTCTGGAAGAAGTACTAAGATGTTCAGAGGTGAAGTACATCTTAAAAAGGCCACATAAAGTTGTCCATGAGAGAATATTGATGTCTGCAAATTAATCCCCACATGCTCTACTGACTGTTCTTGAGACTTGTTGATGGTCATAGCAAAGGCCAGCCTAACTGGAAATTGAAGTCTTTTAAGTGGCACAGGCAATGTCTCTGCATTAGGTGATAACCTAATCCTTGAAATCAATATCACCTTGCCTCTAAATCTCTTGTTCTTGCTAATAATCCTATACTGGAGCACCTTTCTTCTAATATTCAACACCACTATTCTTGTTCCATTACAAAGTGCTGCTAGACGCTATCCAGCTACTTCGCTTGACGCTCTTCGATCCAAGAGTGCCGCTGCCTGCCTCGATGCATGGAGAACATCCTTCGCTCATCCTTCTTCTCAGGGTCATCACTTCCTCCCTCTCAAAGGTGGTATCAAGAATCTTCTCCAGCCCTCCTATGCTAAAGGTGGGGGCTGGCTTCCATTTATTGGCGA
>Ga0157361_1001007_pt1 | contig 10021 bp, 4 predicted proteins | sample AttlaeALBM2_FD_111481 | JGI IMG/M metagenome (GOLD analysis project Ga0157361, IMG submission 111481) | Fungus gardens microbial communities from leaf cutter ant in Ribeirão Preto, State of São Paulo, Brazil - Atta laevigata ALBM2 | ecosystem: Host-associated > Fungi > Mycelium > Unclassified ...
ATTGCCTCGAGACGTGACTGGCATCGATCGAAAGGTCTTCTTAAGGGCTTTAAGCTGGCTTTGAGACCGTGGGAATCGTCGAAGATTTGATGGAGATATGACCGAATGAAGTTTGTGACACAGTTGGCTTAATTCCGGTCATCAGACTTTAGACGCTGACAAGAGAGATGAAGAAAAAATTAATCCTAGACATTCTGAGATAAGACCCCAATGCAATAGAAGTGGACAAGTACACAGAGATGAGAAGATGTTATAATTGTGGAGAAACAGGTCATCTCACTGCAAGATGCTCTAAACCAAGGAAAGAAAGAAGAGAAGAAGTAAGAATCATAAAGAAGGATTTTTCCTTAGGCAGGGAGTAAGCACCAACTTACCTGCCCTCATAGATTCAAAGATTTAATTACCTAAGAAATCAATGAAAGACTTTTTGGATTATTTTGGTGTAAGAAAATATAAGACAAATAAAGGATACTCAGTAGAATAAATAGCAAAGAAAATCTGATGGAGTAGCAAAGAGAAAACAGTTAACATATTAAAGATGTAAGCCCATAGCTTGAAAGTAAAAGAATACATAGAGGAGAAACTAGAAGAATTAAACAAGATGATAGACAATGAAGTCTTGTTGGCCTTAGGAGCACTAAAAGAACCATTGGTACTCAGAAAAATAGAAAATAAGTAACTAAACATCCAAGTCAAATTAATGACAATAGACACTTACAAAATGTTCTGTAAACAGACATTGGTCAATTCAGGAAGTACAAGTTCATGCATAAGCTAGAGGTTCATAAAAGAAAACAATCTCAACATAATCCAATTACCATTCCTGATTACCTGTTACAACATTGATGGAACTGCAAACAAAAATGGTAATATTACAGAAGTTGTCAAAATGAATATAACTAACCACCAAGAACTTATTCAACTGTTAGTAATGAATCTTGGTAACTACAACCTATTCCTAGGATATAACTGGTTACAGAAGTATAATCTGTTCATTGATTGGAGAAACTCCTTAATCAGTCTATGGAACTGTTGACAATAGTATAGAAAGGTCTACATACCAAAAGAACTGGAAGAAGTAGAAGAGAAAGATACCAAGAAAAAAATAATAGAAAAAAGAGAAAAGGTATTATTTGTTAACCTAGAAAAAGAAGCATAGAGAAGAGAGGAAATGAATATCAAAAGCAGAGGCAAAAATATAGAAAGAGAAAAAGGAATACCCAAAGAATACCAAAGTTTTAACAACCAAGTGTTCAATAAAGTAATATTTGATCAATTACCAAACCAATCCAAGTAGGACCATGTGATCAAATTAATACCCAACATGACATTGAAAGACTACAAAATTTACCCACTAAACACCAAGAAACAAGAGAAACTTAACAAATGTCATAACTTGGCAAATTGGCTAAGTCATTATTTATATTTCTTTTCTTATTTATAACTACAAGATGGAGCATGGGAAAGTATCACATGACTTTGTCACAATGGTGTGATGGATGTCATGTCACAGTCACAGTATGTCATATGACTAGAGTAACATAAAGACCATAGGAGAACAAGCACATAGCCACAGTAGTAAAATGTATAAGTAGTAGAGAATTAAGCGAGAACCCCATCGAGTTCTCTTTGTCAAACTCTGAACAAAGAGACAGTTGGCTTAATTCTGGTCATTGGACTTTAGACGCTGACAACAAATTCCTTAAAGAACATTTAAAATTAGAATGAATCAGACTCTCTAAGTTGCCTTGTATAGCTCCTTTCTTCTTTATCAAAAAGAAGGGTGGATCCCTTCAAGTGGTACAAGATTATTGACAATTCAATAAAGCAACAATTAAGAACAAATACCCATTACTGTTAATTCAAGAGTTGATCAATAAAGTTTGAGAAGCTCAATACTTCTCTAAACTCAACATCTAATAGAAGTATAATAACATAAGAATACAAGAAGATAATAAGTGAAAAGTGGTCTTCAGAATAAATCAGAGACTATTTGAACCTTTGATGATATACTTTGGCATGTGTAACTCCTCCATGACCTTTCAACTTATAATGAACACCTTATTCCACAAACTAATCATAAAAGGAAAAATCGTGATTTACATAGATGATATCTTGATCTTCACCCAAACAATGAACAAGCACAGAGCTATAGTAAAGCAGATCTTATAGATATTGGCTGATAACAAACTATTACTCTATCCAAAAAAATACAAATTCCATCAGACCAAGATTGACTATCTGGGAGTTATTATATCACAAGATAGTGTAGAAGCTAATCCCACAAAGACAAAAGAAGTAGCCAATTAGCCAGAACCCTGTAATAAAAAAAAAGTATGATAGTTCCTGGGGTTTTGTAATTTCTATTGTAGATTCATTCCTGGGTTCACTAAAGTCACCAAGCTGCTAACAGAGGGAGTAGAAATAGAAAAACAAGAAGAAAAATACCTTTAACAAACTTAAAAACAAGATGATAAACCCTTCTATGTTAGTAATTTCAGATAGTAAAAGAAAGATGCAATTAGAAACTGACATGTCAGGATATGCTATCAGAGAAGTATTGTCTCAACAATAAGAAGACAATTCCTAGAGACCCATTGCTTACCTATCAAAAACAATGAACAAGACAGAAAGAAATTATAAAATATATGATTGAGAATTGCTAGCAATTATGGAAGGGCTTAAATAGTAGCAACTATTATGAACATCAAGTAGGACTACAACTATTATCAGCCATGGTCTGATAATGAGTAGTTAGTAGATGAGATGTTGGCAATACTAGACAAGGATATTACTATGCAGTAAATATACTAAATGTCTAAGGACTCTAAAAGACAATAAACTCACAGAATGGATAGAACTCTTTGGAGAAATCTCAGACTATTTCCTCTTCTATCTTTAGACTTATGCTAAAGTGGGACAACATTGGACTAATCTATTATTAGACACTAACTCAATTTGTCACCTTCATCGCTTCTGTCACTGGACTATCACTTAACTAGTCACCCATAGTTATAACTAGTATTACCATATTGTAATGTAGTCATAATACCTAGTTAGAATAAATACAGACCAGAAAGAGAAAAGAACGGCAAGTTTTCTCTTTCTGTATTTCTTCCTGTATTCTCACTACTTTGAGGGATTAGTACTCTTATTTGTCTTAGGACAACCTCAAGGATGCTACTCAAAGTCTCATTTACATCTCTTCTCCGATATAACTTCACTGAAAACCTTGACTGGATCTTTTCACAAAAAGCGTAAAGATATCAAGTATTAGATATAGGCTTAAGTTGAAATACATATTCAACTAAGGTCTAGAGTCTTAATAGCAACAGTATCTCATAGGAAGTAATTAGTTCAAAATATGGACTGATCACAAGAATTTAGGATACTTCAAGAAACCACAGAAACTTAATTGTCATTAAGCTCAATGGATGACAGAATTGCAAAAATACAACTTCTAGCTAATAAACAAGCTAGGCAGTTCTCAAGAGAAAGTAAATACATTATCTCACAGACTAGACTATACTCAAGGCAAAGATAATAATAAAAATCAAACACTGCTAAAAGGAGAATAGTTCAAGAATATTGTAACTTAGGAAAACAAATTTTGGAAGGAGGTAGAAGAAATAGAGGAATTTATAGAAGAAGTAAGAGGAGCAGTAGAATGTGAAGAGAAAGGTTAGAGACAAGAGAGGAAAGTACTATTTTAAAAAGAAAGAATCTATGTTTCCAACTCAGTTACTCTCCAAGAAGAAATTACGAGGTTTTTATCTGGATCTCTAGCCTATCCAGAACCCTCTACTAATTCTGTGTTATTTAGATTGTACTGAAGTCAGTCTGCTATGCTCTCTTCCTACAACGGTATATGTGATAGTAAGTAGTATTGTCTATTAGGTCACTTTGCTCTCTTCTAACAACAGTCTGTGATATAGTGAGCAATATTTATTATACATCAGGTCGCTCTGCTCTCTTCCTATACTGGTAGTTTGCACTGTTGTAAGTCAAGTCACTCTGCTCCCTTTCTACAACAGTAAGGCCATAGTCAGCTCGCTTTGCTCACTGCCTGTTCTAATTTATTCCAATTTTTACTGAATTTATTTGAATATGGAATTTTTCAAGAGAGTATGTAAAAAAAGCTACTTGATCAGTTCTGAGTCAGCTGCCATTATCCCACATTTGGTCTTGCATACATAGTAGATCACTAAACATCACAACTTTAAATTAGCTAGTCATCCAGGATATACTAAAACATATGAGTTAATAACAAGAAATTACTGGTGGCCAAGGATGCTAAAAGACGTTAAACAATATATCATAGTGAAGAGAACAAAAGGAACTATTAGCCTGGCACAAGCTAAAAATATGCATGCTAAAAAGTTTGTAGGAATAAATCAAGAATGAAGGTATTAATGTTATGACCTTAAGGAGTAACTCAGGTTGCAACTTCAAGTAAAGACTTGAGGATGATATGAGAGTTGAGGAAGAAAGAAAATGATACAATTGGTAAAGTGTAAGGAATACAAAAGAGTATCTATTGTATATATACCTGTGTACTATGAGGTGGAAATAAGGAATACATATGGTAGGCATGAGGTCTGCTGAGTAAAGAACATGTCCCACCAGTAAGGTGCTGACTGAGCCATTAGATATATAAAGTGATATGAAACAGAGAAGCAGTCTATGTGTAGAATACCTGGAGTCAATGAGGTCAATCATTACAATTAAAAAGAGAATATAGAAACTTAGTGTAATAATTAAGGTAAAAATATTTAAAAGAATTGTAAGCTCAATCTAGATTCTTCTCATATAATATCCCTAAGGTGTTAAGACTCTAGACCTTATAGTTGAATATGTGTTTCAACTTAAAGCCTATATCTAACACTTGATATCTTCATGCTTCTTGTTAAAGGATCTAGTTAAGGTTTTCAGTGAAGTTATATTGGAGGAGAGATGTCAATGAGACTTTGAGTAGTACCCTTGAGATTGTCCTAAGACAAGTAAGAGTACTAATTCCTCAGAGTAAGATTTTACAGAGAGAATACAGAAAGAGAGAACTTGCTGTTCTCTTCTTTTTCTGGTCTGTATTTATCCTAACTAGGTATTGTGACTATGTTACAATATGGTAACACTAGTTGTAACTATGGGTGACTAGTTAAGTGACAAATTAGTGACAGAAGTGATAAAGGTAACAAGTTAAGTCAATGTCTAATAATAGGTTAGTTTGATGCTATCCCATTTAGCACAAGTTCAAAGAGGATAGTCTAAGATTTCTCCAAAGAGTCCTATTCATTCTGTGAGTTCATTGTCTTTTAGAGTCCTTAGACATTCAATGTATTACTGCATAGTAATGTTCTTGTCTAGCATGGCTAACATCTCATCTACTAGCCACTCATTATCAGACCATGGCTGATAATAATTGTAGTCCCACTCGATGTTTATAACATAAGGTATCCACCTTTACATACCATAACAAGCTTACTATCAAAGTAGTCAGTAAACCACTCATAGGCCTTACTATACTCAATCAAGCTCTTATTTGCACCCTCATACCAAACCTTATGGGTATGATATAATCTGAGTTGATGATTAGCTAGGCTTTTTAGATCTACTACTCCATAGAAGGTTATCCAAGCAATCACTATATCTTGTCTCTTGACCAAGTAGGATATAGAGTTCTAGTCTCCTCAACAACCTAACCATTTCACTTAGAACTCAGAAAAGTACCATAAGACAACTCTCAAGCCCTTGAGATGATAGTAGGTATCAAGATTTCATTGCCTTCCTCTTGGGCTCTCTGAATATTATATTAAAAGTATAAACTGATGAGACTCAATTAAAAATAAATAAAAAAGGAAACTTCTTCTTTTTTTAGTCTCTCTCACTTCTCTCCTCCATGACATTATTATGTGGACATAACAAATGTCACCTCCCTATCCTCTATGCCTACTGGCCATAGCTATGTGCTCCTACTTTACCTTTATACTTCACTCCTGTCTAATATTCCCTAACCTCTGAACTAGCTTCCTTTTACTCTAAATATGATCTAGAAACATGTACAAGCACATACAAAGGTCATCAATATTCCTGTCACTCTATAGTATATTTGCTTCCTGACTGAGTCCAGCAATGATAGAATTACTAGTCACTGATAGACTTTTGATCTATCATCTTGGTGTCATATTAGTCTAAGTCTGCTCTAGATTGAAATTATATTGCATTCCAAAGATGTTCTTGAGCCTCTGAGTTCTAGAGTATTGACATTGATAGTTTGTCTCTGAGAAACCTGATGTTAGCTCATCAGTCTTGCCTCCCAAGGTATATGCTATTCTAGTATATAGCAGCTTGGCAACCACCTAATAGAAGTACCCAATCTTGGGTCTAGATTATATCTAGGGCTTGTAAGAGGTCTCTAGAGTGGGTTCCCATAGTGAAATCTAGGAGTATAATGTATATCCTATGCTACATTTCCACAGAAAATTCTCTAGCAGCGTAACAATGGGATGTGAAAAGTATCAAGCAAACAAACCAAATTAACAACCCAAGAGAAATCATCTTCACCCCAACAAGGTATCACAAAATCTGTGAAAAATTGTCAGTATCAATTTAATAGGACCACTACCAGAGTCAGTAGGATATGATGGAATATTAGTAATAATGGATTGCTTCTCTAAGATGGCTTGTTATATACCAATCAATATGAACATTATAGCACAAGGAGTAGCCAAGATATCTTGGGATTGAGTTTTCAAGGATATGGGAATTTCCCAAAAGGTCATCAGTAACCAGGGACCACAGTTTGTGTTGAGATTCATAAAAGAACTATGCTCATGACTTGGAATAGAGAGAAATCCCTCAACTGCTGAAAGAGTGCAAAATAGAATTGCATACTAGGACAAATAATAAGACATAGTACCAGCTCCCAATTGTGTGCTAAAGGTTTGAGGGGAGATAATCAAAGATAAAGGTTATAAATAATTAGAAAATAGAAATTATATGTAGCTCTAGTAAAATATAGGTTGGTTGTTATGAAATGAATATAAGATCTCCCTAGATTATTGTTGCATAGCCTCTCTAAGGTGTCAACCTTTATACACTATGACAAAAGCTCCTCTGAAAAATACAGTTAGTTAATCACTCATAGACCCTCCACACTCAGTTACCCCTTGTTTGTACCCCCAACACTGAACCTTATGGGTGTGATGCAATTCAAGTGTACACCTAGCCAAGCTTTCCCAGCCTGCTGTCCTCTTCAAAGCTTGCCCAAGTTGCATCTGCTATTCCTCTTTAGATTGAGTTCTGGGTATATTCTGTGTTCTTCTCAAGACATTCTACTAACTCCAACCTCTTATACTTAGTAGTTTTGCATTTCATGATTCCAGAGGTAGTGATGATAGAGGTAAGTGCTAAGAGGTTTTCTCTTTTCTCCTCATCCTGTCCCAGATACTATATTAAAGTTATTACAAAGCCCTGAAACTCAAGGAATAAAATATAAAAAGGAAACTATTACTACTTTTAGGATTCCCTTAACTCTTTCTTGCTCTAAGTCCTCCTAAAATCTTACTGATTACACATCTCTTTTCTGACTCCTTCCTATCAATGACACATCTCCCTCATTACTTCCTTCTAAGTCTTCTTTATCCTTTGATGTTCTTCTCTCTATTATTAGCTTGTGATTTAGAACTTCTTAGTTATCTGTCAAATGTTAGTCAGCTTCAACCATAGTCTCCAAATCTCTAAGTTACATCCTAAGTGTCATTTATTTAAATATATCTAATCTGATACCATCAGTGTTTATTTGCAATCAGTGGCATGTCTATCTAAGTCTATCATCAGTACACTTACTAGTTCTAGAGTACAAGTATGCCATCTCTCATAAGGTAATTTGCATGAGCTCTAGGTCTAATTTGACCTACTTACTATTTCATATAACACTTTGGTATATTCTAAGGACTGATAATGGGTTCTAGAGCGAATTCTGATTGGGAATTTGTTGGTATAAAATATATCAAATGCTACTTTCTACCACAAATTTACTGGCAACATAACAATAGGTAATTAAGTTGTCTTAGGCTAAGTTGCTACAATTACTATGTAATATTTAATCAGTGCAAGGTCACTCTAGTGGCCTAAACTAGTGTGTCAGAAGTGAAAACAATAGAGTCCTCTTATATAATAAGTAGTTAAACTCCTAGTCTAGGCAAATGCCCAAGTTTTCCTCAGAGTCAAGCATCCCTTAAGAGAAGTTTTGTAGAGTTCTTATAAAGTAAAAAGTAAAAATAAAGTCTTAATCACTCAAAGTAGCCTTTTAGCTCTAGAGCAATAAAGGACAAGATAATAGGGGTTTTTCTTTTTTGTACCTCCCCATGCTACTAGAGTATTATATTATAAGCAAGGATACAACAAAAGAAAACAAAAAACATATAAATTACTAAAAGTAGCAAGGATAGAATAATGAGAAATAGATTCTGCCAATTATATGGTAATAGTGTAGTGACTGAGCCTAAACAACTTAGAAACTCTCCTAGTCCAAGTTGATAAGAAGAACTCAATAGAGTCCTTATTCAATTGTTATACACTACTTATGCACATTCTTGTATTTACCATTATTTATAAACTCCCACATACTCCTTTTATCCAACTCTTCTGTATGTCCAATCTTTTAGAAAATAAAAGAAAATAAAATAAAAATAAAATAAAAATAAACATTGACTTAGCTATTTTGCCAAGTCATAATAAATGGCCTCCCATTTCTTTAGTTCTTCTTTTAGTATTTGTCTCTGGTTGATATGATCACTCTTAAGCCTTTTGAGAGTTTGCAAAGAGCAGAGCTAAACACAAGTCTAACTGCTCTTGAGTATGTTATCTTCTTCTACCTTCTTTTTCACTCTTTAATCAACTCCTCTGCTCTTACTTTCACTTTTTCTATCTTGTTCTTCTCCATCTATATTTATATTCTTTACTTCCAACTTTCTTTTCTATATGTTATTGGTGTTCTCTCACAAGATCTTTTCTATTTTTAGTTATCCATCAGAAATAATAAGCTCAATCTAATAGTTCTCTTATAAAGGTTAGCAGTTGCTAAAATATAACATTATTATAATAGAAAGCAAGTTATTGGGATATTGAGTCAGTATCATAATCTGGCTAAGAACTTTCTAGAATATTTGTTTCCTTAATATAAGGTTGATAGTTTGTTGTTTGTACTCACAGGTTTACAGTGAAATATACTATTCTAAGACAAACCAATTTGCAACTTTATTTTCACAACACAAGTTTTCTAAGGTTTTGTTTATCCTTAAGAGTACTTTTAGAGAAAAGTCTAGTTATGAATATGTTATTATTTGTATATAAGTAGCTCAAGAATCTAACAGGAACTCTATTGAGCTCTTCTTGTTAACTTGGATAAGGAGTAGAATTAAGTGTTCACTGCTCAATCTCTATAGTAAATGATCAAAAGTATATTAATAATAGTCACAAGTTAGAGCAGTAAAGTAAAAGATACTTATAGCTAGTAGAACCAAAATTATGATAGAAGGATGTGACTATAGAGTAATATACCAAGTTCAATTATGAAAAGCATATAGGAAGAACTTCAGAAGGATAAAATGTTAGAAGATAAAAAAGGAATTTTTTCTTACCCCCAGCAATAAGGAGAATAGAGATATACATAGACCTTAATCAACAAACTGAGAAACTACAATATAACTATATAGTACTTATACTAAATTTAGGAAAAAAAAGATATAAAAGTTCACAGACTACAATATATATCTTAATCAAAGAGCCAAACCTATTCACTTCATTCTGGGTTGCAAAGTATGTTTTATCCTTGAGGGTACATTCTACTGTTTAATCTATACAGCTATATCATATCTATATCAATCCAAACAACAGTAGAAACAAAAAACCAAACCCTCACCTATAAAGAGCCTTCTTCTGGAATAAACATAAGTATCAAAGCAAAAATATATATACCATCAAATAAAGATAACAACACCATTAACTTTTCACCTTACTA
>Ga0157361_1001008_pt1 | contig 10018 bp, 14 predicted proteins | sample AttlaeALBM2_FD_111481 | JGI IMG/M metagenome (GOLD analysis project Ga0157361, IMG submission 111481) | Fungus gardens microbial communities from leaf cutter ant in Ribeirão Preto, State of São Paulo, Brazil - Atta laevigata ALBM2 | ecosystem: Host-associated > Fungi > Mycelium > Unclassified ...
AGCGATTGACAAAGAGAACTCGATGGAGTCCTCGCTCATTTCTCTACCTACTTATACACTTTGCTACTGTGGCTATGCGCTTATTCTCCCATGGTCCTCATGTTACTCTAGTCATGTGACATCATGTGACTGTGACCTGTGACGTGACCATCCGTCACACCAATGTGACATTGTGATAAAGTCACGTGATACTTTCCCGCGCTCCACCTTGTAGCTGTAAGTCCAAGGAAAAGAAAAAGAAAAAGAAAAAGAAAAGAAAAGAAAAGAAATATAAATAATGACTTAGCCGTTTTGCCAAGTCATGACACCATGACAACTCTTACCTTATTCTCAAGTCTTTACTTGAGTGTTACAACCTAAGTTACTCCTTTGTTGGGAAATCAAGCTGACACCATGATCTGAGAGAATTTTCTAGAATTTTCTAGAATATTTCTTCAATATATAAGTTTTTTTTTTTTTTTAAATCATTGGTTTATTACATGGGGTGCAGAGGCAGGCCATGGTAAGTACACAGTACCTACTTAAATAGAAAAGGAAGGCAAAGAAATAGAGAAGGGAGTAGAAAGTAGAAAACTATAGAAGAGGGTGAGAGATGAAAAATACTAAGTGACAAAGGCTGTACTTTTGCTCAGGGGAGCCATGCTGCAATGGGACCTTATCCATTGTCAAAGCTAAATGCTTCAGGGTTATCTGCAAGAAAGTGGACAAAGCTATTAATGATAATGTTGCATGGTTGCATAGAGGGGTCATGTCTATCACATTCCATGACGATGTGTTCTCGGGTTTGAACTTCGGCTTTGCCACAAGGGCAACTGGTGGAGAGGTGGGGGAAGAATCTCTGTCTGTATTCTCCAATAGAGGCGTGGCCAGTGGTCATATGAGTGAAGCGAGCGCATAAAGAGTTGGTAAAGCCTATGACAAGGAGCCATGAGCCCCCCTTAACATAGGTTGGTTTGATGACTCTTTTTTTTTTGTCTTCAAAGTTAAGGAATGTCATGACTTGGCTAAGTCATTATTTATATTTCTTTTCTTTTCTTTTCTTTTCTTATTTACAACTACAAGATGGAGTGCAGGAAAGTATCACATGACTTTGTCACAATGGTGTGACGGAGGGTCACAGATGGTCATGTTACATATCATAGTCACAGTGTGTCACATGACAAGAGTAACATGAGGACCATGGGAGAGCAAGTGCATAGCCACAGTAGTAAAGTGTATAAGTAGTAGAGAAATGAGTGAGAACTCCATTGAGTTCTCTTTGTCAAACTCTGAACAAAGAGACAGTTGGCTTAATTCTGGTTATTGGACTTTAGACGCTGACAAGGAAGTAGTGACCTTTTTTGAGGCTGTTAGCAAAGTGAGTTTGCCATTCACAGAGGGTGTTGTCGCATTCTTTCTTTTTGCTGAATAAATGAGATTCCTTGCTGGGAAATGTGGGGGCATATGAGCTTGCTTTGACTTGATCATCTATAAGTTTATGTCTGGGCCATTTGGCTTTGCTGAGGTAGTACCAGAAGTGGATTTTGTTCTTGCCGTCCTTGCTGAGGAATGTCTTGATTGTGGATACTAAGGGAATTAGCATGTTCTGAAGGGGGTCGACTTTGGACTCTAGGATTTTCTTTGCTGTAGCAATGGAGTCAGTGATGACCATTATGTCATGGACGCTGTCAATTTCCATAGCAGGGGTGAGGCCAGTGCAAATGGCCATGAGTTCCACTTCAATAGATATGACGTTTAAGGAGTGAACTTGTAGTTGCTTGATGACAGAGTTGTCGGCCCAAATGTGCACTGCTACTGTAGCAACATGGGGTTTTTTTATGCCTCTGTCTGCAATGACAGCTGCACTATTGTGGTTAACTTGAGATGACCTGAAGGCAAGGTTAAGACTTTGCAGATGTTAGTAAAGGTCCTTATCAGAGGAAGAAGAAGGGGAGTGAAAGCTAATTCTACTAGAGAAATGATCGACTATTTGAGATCCAGGGAAAAAGAGGGGGTGAAGGGGGTTAAAGCAGTTTCTAATGCTATTAAGCCACTCATTGACGTCCTTGATAGGGCTCTTGAGGTTGGCTTGTTGTTTTGCAGTGAGTTTGGAAGTTGCAGTTTTGTGGGGAGTTTGATTCTTAGTGTGTTGGGAATCTAGTAAGGAGTTAATGGCATGTGAGGGAGGGATGGATATGTAGTGAAGGTGGTGTCTGCCATTCAGTTTGTGGAGGTGTAGGGTGATGGGGAGGTTCAGAAGACACCTGTAATCCAGAGGGCTGCTCTTCGCTGCATTTTCTTTAGTTCAGTAATGTTTTTGATGATAGGGCACCCTTGAAGAACCACAGTTGAAACCCATATAAGGCGATGAATAGGATGCAGGTCCTATATAGAAGTCGTTTTTGGATAGGGAGGAGACCCCTTGAAGAGTTACCTAGCATCTTCATGGCACTGAGGGTGGAGAGACACTTTGTGGCATAAAAGTGAGTATGGTAATTGAACTAAGTTTGCGGTCAAAGTAGAAACCTAGGTACTACCAGATGGGTTTGGGAAAGATGACAGGGCCCCCTACCAATGATAGGTCAATAGAGGGATTGGGGGGGTAGCAGGCTCTTGTAAAATGGAAGAGTTTGGTTTTGCTGTGCTCTATGACGAGACCAGCATTGATGAGGATTTTGGACATAATATTATAGCTACAGAGAAGAAAGGAAGAGAATAGTGAATAACTCTTCTTCTGAGAAATTAAAAGACTGTCATCCATGAAAGAAAGAATATCAGTTGGAATATTTTCTTTTAGGTTTTTTTAATCTTTTTTTGGATATTTTTATGACTGGGGCAAGATAGATAGCAGAGAGAATAGGGGAAAGAGCTGAGCCTTGGCCTACACTGATGTTGGTATTGAAAGCTGGAGATGAGAAATTGTTCCAGGTGTATGTGGTAGAACAATTGGAGTGATAACTGTTAAAGAAGCCTACAACATTAGTATTAAGTCCCACTTTTTTTAGGCAGATGAAGAGGAACTCGTGGTTGAGAGAGGGAAAGAATTGGGCAATGTCAAATACTATGATACTGGTGTGGCACTGTCTAAGCTACCCTGCACAAATAATATGGGTCAGGTATACTCCTGTATCAGTGGTGGATCTTTGTCTGATACCTCCTAGTTGATTAGGGTCCAGGAAGCTGTTAGCTGTCATGTGAAACTGTAGTCTGTTGCTAACAACTTTCTCAACTAGTTTGCCAGTTGTGTTGAGGAGAACAATGGGTTGGAAAGAGCTCAGTGTGTTGTGCAATGTCTTATTTGGCTTGGGAATGACAACAGAGTTGGCCAATTTGAAGTGGGAGGGCCAGTATTCTAATGTAATATAGATGTTAGCAATATGCACTAATTTCTCAAGGCATGTGTTATATGAAATCAAGGCTTTGAGGTGCCTCCATAATATGTGATCTGGTCCTGGAGTGGAGGATAATGAGTACTTAGCTATTGCATCTCTGAATTCTTGGCTGGAAAAGGGGAGCCATTCAATACTATCTGCTTGGGGGATTTCATTGAGAAGTCTAGTGTTGACTGGTCTGTTTTCCGCTGAGTTGTATGATTTGTGTAGTGCGTTCCACAGATTGGGGAGGGTATTGCATGGGCAATTCTCATACAAGATAGATTTAATGGCAGGGAGGGACTTCTTCCTGACCCAACTCATTAGATCCCAGGGTCTCTTGTTAGATGATGCAATTTTGTGGATTTTGTCATCAAAGAATTCTCTCTTGACTGTGCGTACCACTGATTTGAATTCCTTCCAGTGTTTAAGGTCACCTGATTTGTGGTATTTGTTAAGGCCATTAGTGTAGTCTTGGTTCCACTACTCTTTGGAATGTTTTGTGATGCGCTTCTGTTTGGAGTGAGTGTTCCATGTGTTTTCAAATACATTTGCTAGTTGTTGGACTGAGGTCTTAAGGTTCACTTGGCTTCTAATTGCTGATGTGTCAAGGCTTTGTACACCTCGAACTAGTAAGGAAATGAATTTCTTTTCTTTCTCACTGTCTTTCTTAATAGACCATATATTGATGTCAGTATTTACTTCTCCGATGCCGATTTCAATAATAAGTGGGACGTGGTTGGATGGTTTGCGAATTTCAGGGTAGAGTGTATGTCAACAAAATCCTGTATTGCTTGGTAGGAGGAAGATGAGATCTATGATGGAGTTGGTATCATGTAGGTTATCTGCAAACCTAGTGGGGCCGGGGTTAAGGGGGGGAGACAGTTTGAGGCCTAGGCTGTCTGCAATAGTAATGAGGTTGTCAGTATGAGAGGAGTGATGTCTGAAGTTAGGATTCCAGTCACTGTCTCTTATGTTGAAGTCTCTTGTTAAGATGATTGTCTTGTCTATGTTCGTCATGCTTTCCCGGAGAGCTTGGAGGGTGGTTTGATTGCTGTCTGAGTATATGTTGATTATGTAGTTGGTGTCCCAGTCATTATGAAAGGCCATGACATTGATGTCTCAGTAGTTTATGATGTTCAGTCGTAGAGTAAATCTCATCCTAGTAAGGCGTTTGTTGACATAAGTAGTGACTCTTGCATAATTTTCTTGTGTTGTGTCCTGGCGGATGAACAGAGTCCATTCTGGGTAGTTAGGGGTGCCATAGCGAGGATCTCCCATAGGGTTTGAGTAGCTTGGAATATGTCATATAAGGGATCTAGGAGGCTCTTAAATGAAAATAATATCAGCTGAGTTCTTTTGAGTTTCTAAGATAATATCGGTTAAGACTTTGTTTTTCCTAACGTTCTGTGAAAAGATTTTTAGGTTGTCTTTGATCATATCTTGATACCACCCATGGCTAGGCAGGTTGAGTTGGCCCTGGTTTCCCTGGCTTCTTGTGCTTTCTTTGAGTGCCACTTATGGTTGAATCTGTGTTTCCAAAAGGGGCACTTGTTGTCATCTACCATGTGTTTGCCTTTGCAGTTGACGCATTTGAAGTTATGAGGGCATGGTTTACCCTTGGTAGTTTCCAGTCTTGGAGGGTTCAGTTTGAAATTGGCTTTGCAGCACCATGCTAGATCTCTGTGGTATTCCAGCTTATGAGGACCATTACACTTTTGGCATCTTGAGCCATGGGCACAGCATGAGAATGTAGAGTAGCCCTACTTCTAGCAGTTATGACACTGAGGGATGCCAGGGTTCATGTTGGTGGCTCTAATCATGGCGATATACCTGCCAAAGTTGAAAGAATGATTTATCAGTAGTTTTGCTTTAGAACTGTTCTAAGAATCCCAAATGTCAAACCAGATAATGGTTATGTCAGATTTGGAAGAGGCTTTGATGACTCTGGGCTTCGCTGCGAGGTTCACAGGTTCAAATAGTTCTAGGTGCTTCATAGTAGTTATGATGTTGTCACTAGTGAGCTTGTTACCATTGGGTTGTATATAAGGAATACTGGTAATTTTCAGATAGGATTTAGATTGGGGGAGCCAGGGGGCGAGCACTTTGTCATTGCCAGCACTGTTGATTGATTTAAGGTATCTTTCTATGGTGTTAAGGTCGCTTGTGCTTGGGACACTGTTTGTGTTAATGAATATACCTCCAGGACATAGGTGGATAAACTTAGCTCTCATCGTTGATTTGATGCTTTTCAATAGTATGTTGATCTGGAAAATGTGAGTGTTAGCTTCACCCATGATGATGTCTTTGATATTGTTAGAGATAGGTACGATAGCTTGTTTTCTGGACAGGCTCTTTGTAGTGTGTTATATTCTATGTCCCTTGTTATCAGGTTTGGGGAATGCTGTGTCATGTATCTTGAGGATTTTCTTATTTGGTAGGGCTGGGAACACTTCTTTGATCTTGAGGATGCTGGCTGCGGCATTGGTGGCCTGGGCATAGGACATAGGAGAGTTTGAAGAGCTTTTGTCAGGGCGACTGGGCATAAGACTCCAGGAGAATCCTCAGTTAATATTACAGTTAGTGTTTATGATACAACTCACTTCTAGAAGAATCCTCAGAGAATAGGATGAGGCTCCTAGAGGGATACTCTACATTATATACATCCCTTAGTGTCAGGGTTAGCAGGGTCGGAGCTAAACTAGTATGTTTAAGTGTTCACTAGTAAACAGGCTAAGGTAGCTCCGGAGTGTTGTCATGCCGTTCAGGGTTGGAGATGGAGGTGTCCCCTTACATTCACCCCCCCTTCAAGATTGCTACGTCTTGGAGCAATGGACTTGGAATGAAAAATGTTGTTGAACTCTGCATGTCGGACATGTCTCAGAGCTCCGGGATGTTTGCGATGGAACTCTGCTGTGAGTTCTGGTGCGGAAACTTCGGAAGCAGATTCCCAGGAATTGTGTTCACGGCTGTATCCCTTCCACTTAATGAGGTACTGGAATCTTCTCTAGTGCCAACAACTGTCGAGTATTTCCTCTACTTCCCACTCTGGTTCTCCATCGATGACTATGGGCGGTGGGTGGTCCTCCGTCTTGCATCCTGTAATTGGGTCGTCTGGGGCCAGAGTAAGCTTCACTACATTAAACACTGGGTGGAGTTGCTTCATCCTGTGTGGCAGTCTCAAGCGATAGGCCATAGGTCTAATCCGCTATTCTACTACGAAGGGGCCGAGTCGTCGATGAGAGAGTTTCTGTAAAGGGCGTGTAGTCTGGATGTCTGATGCGTCGAGGAAGACTTTGTCGCCAGGTTTGAACACTGGAGCCAGAGTTCTTTGTTGGTTGTAATACCTCTTCATGTCGTCCTGTGCCTTGCAGATCGCGGATTTGGCTTCGTCGATTGCTGCCCTCATTCTCTCTGTGAACTTGTTGACCATCTCTAAATCAGAGTGGTTCTGTTGGGGTTCAAAGCCCATGCGAGGAACACGTCCGGTGTCAAGTAGGAACGGAGGCTGCTGGGTAGCAAAGTGGACGTAGTTGTTGTGCTGGAACTCCACCATGGGTAAGAGGTTGTACCAATTGTCTTGCCGCTCATTTACAAATAGCCAGAGGTACTGGTCCAACTCCTGGTTGACACGCTCTGTCTGCCTGTCGGTTTGAGGGTGCCAAGCTGTAAAAGACGCCAACTTTATTCCTAGGAGCCGGTAAAGCTCTTGGGTGAAACAAGCAACGAACTGAGGTCCACGGTCCAAGACTATATGCTTCGGGAGGCCATGGAGTTTCCAGACTTGATATAAGAAAAGCCGGGCTGCTCCTTCCACTGTCACCATCGTGTGTGTTGGAATGAAGTGTGCCCGTTTCGACACCGAGTCTACCACTGTCATTACTGCGTCATGTCCAGAGGAGAGGGGGAGTTCCACTACAAAATCCACACTAAGCATATCCCATCACGAGTCTGGGATGCGAAGAGGGTGCAGTTCGCCTACTGGAGCCTGCCTTATTGGTTTCGTTCTAAGGCAGAGGTCACAGGTGCTGACATATTGTCCAATATACCTAGACATTTGAGGCCACCAGTAGTTCCTGAATACCAACTCTAACGTTTTCCAGCATCCAAGATGCCCAGCGACCTTCGTATCATGACACAGCGAGACTATTTGCCTCCATAAGTCTGAATTCTGGGGAACATAGATCTTGCCTCTGAACCGGAGTACTTCGTCATCTTCCAACCATTCCACGGAGCGAACCATCTTACTCGATGTTTGTCGGAGTTCTCTCACTGCCTTTGCTACGGGCTCTTCCTGGTCACCCTTCTGGTTCCCTTGGCGGATTTCTCTAAGCATGTCTCACTCCGGTCCTTCCAGGTGAAGTCCTTCAAGGGCTCAGACCACTATGAGCTCCAGTCGTAGGAGGACTATGTCTTTGTTGTCGGAGGTTCCTTTGCCATGGTCTGGTCTCTGTGATAGAGCGTCTGGCTTCTCCATGGAGCATCCTGGGCGATGAACCAACTTGAAGTCAAAGTGAGCCAAGTACAGAGACCAACGGGCTTGGCGACGGTTGAGTTTCTTAGCTGTCATGAAGTACTCCAGGTTCTTGTGGTCCGTCCAGATTTCTACCGAGTGTCAAGCTCCTTCTAGAAAGTGCCTCCATTCTTTCAGTGCACAGATAATAGCAAGCATCTCCTTGTCATGGATCTCGTAGTTTTGTTCAACTGGAGACAGGGATTTGCTGTAGAAAGCTACTGGGTGCCACTTGTCTTCTCTGGGTAGCTGTTGAGAGAGGACAGCTCCAGAGGCAAAGTCTGAACTGTCGGCCTCGATATGGAAGGGCTCTGAGTCCTAAGGTGATGCTAGGATTGGAGTGGTGGTCACCGCCACCTTGAGACGTTCAAAGGCTTCCTGTTCCTTAGTACCCCAGTTCCAGGCCTGATCGGAGCGAGTGAGGTCAAAGAGGGGTCGAGCTATGGTTGAGAAGTCTTGGATGAAGCGACGATAGAAGTTAACGAAGCCTACGAATGCCTGCATGTCAGTCCGGTTCTCCAGGATGGGCTACTCGCAGACTCCGGCGACTTTAACAAGGTCCATCACAACCTTGTTCTCTGAAATGACCAGTCTGAGGTATTCAATCTGCTGCCAGTAGAACTCACACTTCTCTGGATGGAGGAATAATTTGTGTTCTACCAGTATCTCTAAAACTCTCCGGACCGCCTATTCATGCTCCTCTTCTGTCCTCGTAAAGATCAAGATGTCGTCCAAGTACACTACGACAATCCCTTCCACTATGATGGTTCTGAAGACGTCATTTATCATAGTCTGGAAGGTAGCAGGGCTGTTGGTCATTCCGAAGAACATTACAAGGGGTTCGAAGAGGCCCCGGTTGGTGCAGAAAGCTGCCTTCCACTCATCTCTGGGCTTGATGCGTACATTATTGAAGCCCCAACAGACGTCGAGTTTTGTGAAGTACTTGGCTCCGCAGAGTTGAGAGACGAGTTCAGAGATGAGAGGGAGAGGGTATCGATTTTTGACAGTTACAGCGTTCAGCGCGTGATAGTCTTGGACCAGTCGGAGCGAACCATCTTTCTTCTTAATAAAGAACACAGGGGCTGCGATAGGGGATTTGGAGGGTCGGATTTGTCCAGTGCAGAGGTTTTCCTCCAGGAAGGCGTCTAACTCCACTTGTTCCAACAGGGACAGGGGGTAGACTTTCAACAACTTAGGTTCTGCTCCAGGGATTAGTTCGATCGCATGATCCCATTTACAGTGCTCTGGTAGTATGTCAAAGTCCTCCTTAGCAAACATGGATTGGAACTCCGCAATGTAGGCGGGCAATGGAGTGGCAGTGGCCTGTGCTTCTGCACTGCGTCTGGCTCCTTCTGCGAGATGTTGAGATGTTGTGGCTGTGGCTTGGAGGTTGACTTAGTCAGGCTCTGGGAAAAGACGTGTGAGGAACAGTCGATCTCCGAGCTCCCAACTCGGATGATGTGTTTGTGGAGACTCCTCTTCAGACTCTGATTCTTCTTGGAGCAGGGGTGTAGGTCCGTCACGACAAGATTGGAGGGCTCGGAGTTCAATCCTCCTCTGACGAGTCTGTTCCTTCTGTAGGGCGTGTCCTCCTTCACACCAGAGGGGACAACGGGTCATCTTAACTTCTCCTTTTTCCTAGTCAATCTTGGGGTTGTGGTCCTTGAGCCAGTCGTAGCCTAGGATCAGACTCTGTTTCCCAAGTCCAGAGATGGCCAGGAGCATCCTCTCAGAGTGAGTCTTGTAGCAGAGAACTACGTCTACAACCTCGGAGATTTGTCCGGCTTCGTTAGGGGAACCGTCAACATTGAAGACCGGGATGTTATGCGAGAGAGTCTGGGTGTTCATCTCTTTTGAACGGACAAAATCCCTGTCAATGAGGCTTCCGGTTGCTCCGGTGAAGGGGGCAAAAGGGACTATTAGACTGGCACAAGCTAGAGATGCGGTACCAGGTCCCAATTGCATGCTAAAGAGTTTGTGGGGATAAATCAAGAATGAAGGTATTAAAAAGAGAATATAGAAACTTAGCGTAATAATTAAGATAAAATTGTTCGAAAAGATTGTAAGCTCGATCTAGATTCTCCTCGCATGGTGTCCCTAAGGTGTCCACCTTTACACACCGTAACAAGCTCACTATCAAAGTAGTCAGTAAACC
>Ga0157361_1001010_pt1 | contig 9985 bp, 8 predicted proteins | sample AttlaeALBM2_FD_111481 | JGI IMG/M metagenome (GOLD analysis project Ga0157361, IMG submission 111481) | Fungus gardens microbial communities from leaf cutter ant in Ribeirão Preto, State of São Paulo, Brazil - Atta laevigata ALBM2 | ecosystem: Host-associated > Fungi > Mycelium > Unclassified ...
AGGCGTATTCCGTTGCAAACCAATGAGTTACAAAATAGCAAACTACCAAAATTATATACTAAAAGTGAAACATTCTAGAAGGTTCCTTCAGCTAGATCATGACGTCGACTCGATACTCCAACAAGTAGTGTTGTCTATCAGGTCACTTTGCTCCCTTCCTATAATGGTCTGTGACACAGTAAGCAATATTTATTGTATGTCAGGTTGCTCTGCTCCCTTCCTACACTGATAGTCTAGTCTAGAAGACTAGATTGCATACTGTGAGTCACATCATGCAGTGGATCATCTTTTGCTTCTCTGTGAATTTGTTATTACAGAATGTGAGTCAAATCAAGATCAAATCACAAGGCCAGGCACTCAAGCTCTGACCTCATCATTCAGTGCCATCACCGTGACTGTCGTGTGAGGTCTACCCATGATAAAAGTTGCTACTGGCGAGGCCTCTGGTATATTGCATGAGTAAAGCTTCAGAGGTCTACCCACAAGAATTATCTTACAAGAGCAAACCTGACGCAGTTTTGAAACTTATTTTACAACATAGCAAAAAAGTGGACGTTTGACAATTACTGGCGATCAACGAACTGGATCTCTTGGGCGATGGTTATCTCCTGCCTTGTTCTTTGTTTTCTGATTTCTGAACTTGCTTGATTCACACACCCCAAAAGCTGGAGCGACTAATTCTCCTAAACAAGAGACACATCAGACACATCAGACAATACGTGGGTAAAAGTGGGGACAAGATTGATCTCTGGATTCATGTCCTGTGTCTGTATTTTTATGTGAGCATTATTTTTTTTTGATCGGCGTTATTGACTGATTTGAGGGGTCAGAAGGTTGTTATTCCTATGGAAAATTCACAAGAATCATCCCCTTTCAGTAATACATTCCCATATACTGTAAGCGCACAGCTTCGACCAGCACGTAGTATCCAGTTTAAATACCGATACCTATAATCCATGTTCGGTCAATTGATGACGAACAACAGTGCGATAACAGCTCTCACCTCTGCTAGGGGATATGACGAGAGTGCTCTCCCATCATTTTCTCCTATGTCATGGTGAGTAAGTCTTTATTCCATCAGTGAGGTGTCAAATGCTGTCTCTAGGTCTATGAGGGAGATTCGAGCTGTCATACCGCCCCACCTTTTTGTTCGTCACACCACAACGGGAATCCTTTACTTGACACGCGATATCCTAATGGCCATGGCGGCTTTGTTACTCGCCACATACATAGATCCGATATTCAAGAGTGACTTTGTCATTATAATCCTGACACCACATGGGGCCGAATTTTTCCGCTGGTGCTCTTGGCTCACATAGTAAGTAGATTCGCAACGGTTGTCGCCCTACCTAATATGTTTTGTCGAAGTTGGTGGTTTCAAGGTCTGATATTCACTGGCATTTGGGTGATAGGACACGAGGTAATACAGTGCCACTCATTTATGATGCCTACTAACCCTTCTCAATCACAGTGTGGACATGGTGCCTTTTCGGACCGTCGAATGATCAATGACACCGTCGGTTTTGTAAGATATGTATTTTTGTCATAAATTCATAGACTTAATGCATACCTAGGTAACGCATACTCTGTTGTGGACCCCTTATTTTAGTTGGAAGATATCACACCATCGACATCATAGAAATCATGCTTCCATGGAGCGTGATGAAGTTTATGTCCCAAAGACACGCTCTGATCTAGGCATTCCAGCTGATTACGGCCAGCATATCAATTATGAGGAGTACTTCGGGGACACACCTGTGTATACCCTCATAATGTTAATTTTCCAGCAACTCTTGGCCTTTCCTGCTTATTTGAGTGAGACTCTCGATTTGTACCCATTTCACATTTCATTCTATCTTAGCATTCAATGTATCTGGCCAGAAGTCGTATCCAAAGTGGACTAACCATTTCAATCGTATTTCATCTCTCAAGCTCAGAAGTACGTGGGAACTCACGCGGAATTTTCATAGCGAACTCGATCTTGTTTTCCAAGGACCAACGCAATGGAGTCATATTGTCCAACATTGGTATTGCTGTGATGGTTTGTGCCATAGATTGGGCTTCTGCCCAGTTTGGCATCTGGAATGTCATCAAGTTCTATGGTATCCCTTGGTTAGAAGTTACACACTGGTGTTCGTCGTCTTTGATCTTGGTTTGCCCTTGACCAATAGACTCAGTACAGTTATCATGATAACCTATCTCCATCATACTGCACCTGACATTCCTCATTACCGAGGCAAGACGTGGAATTTCCAACGCGGAGCAGCTGCTACCATAGACAGAGATTTTCTAGGTTGGCAGGGAAGGTTTTTCCTCCACGACGTTGCACATTACCATGTGATCCATCATGTAAGTTTGATAACGAATCTTTCCCCTTTGATCATTGCTGAGCACAACTCGAGTAGTTTTTCCCCAAGATGCCGTTCTGCAAGTACTTTCTAATGCGGCTTACTGCTTTCTAACCTTATTCCTAGATCATGGGCCTGAAGCCACAGCCTATCTGAGAGATTTCATTGGACATCATTATAGATTTTCTGACAAGCCAGTCTTCAAAACCCTTTGGGAGACATATCACCAGTGTCAATTCGTGGAAGATGAAGGTTTATAGTTTTGTTCTGATAAGTAGTGATTTTGCTAATCTAGTCACAGGGCAAGTCCTATTTTACCGTGATAGGTCTGGTCGTTCCACTATGAAGTCTGCTATTTGATTGCTACATATCTAAATATAAGTGGTCTGGCAGCGTGTCTTACCTTGACGATCAGTATTGTAGGTTTCAATAAAGGTTTCGGATGTCAAACAAGCTTTGCACATTTGGCATTTGAAGAATTTCCCGTTTTCAGCAACTCTTTGATATAAAGTTCTTAGACATGTCTGGCTGCAAGCACAAAGTACAACCATAGCTTCCAACCCAGTTCACACTGCAAGTAGGGCATACTCAGTACCACACGCAAACATGTATGTCATGATAGTCTACCATAGCCTTGAATAGAATATGAGCTCAGACGTTACGGTGTCTTGTAGACGAGTGAGGGAGGAACGAGGATAGTATCGTCCTTAAGTAAAGTGGCTGAATAATGAAGGGTACCCTATCAGTGAATAGAAAGGAATCTGTCTCTCTAAGTACCACACCAGTCTTGCCATGACGTCACAGCAAATGCGGCTGTCTCCTCTAATAGCCTTAAATTCTATCGAAACAATTTACTTCCTTGCTTGCCCTGACAGTGTATAATGGAGAGGATATCTATTTATGGTATAACATACTGTTGTATCTAAGTAACTAAAAAAGAAAATAGGTATCGAGAGAAGAGGACTTTTCTGAGACACCTGAAATTTCAATGGCATGTTCGACACAGACTGCTTGCATTGACCCGTGTATCTTCCCTCCCATATTTGGGCTCGGCATCTCGGCGTGAAGCAGAACCCGGGTACCCCAGAAATAAATCTCACGCTGCTTCACTCACTCTCTGACCATAACTGCCGATGCTCACCACCGATTCCTTTGTTCTCGAAAATTCAGACCGAATTCGTGCTAGTCTGAAGCGATACACACCGCAACTCCCAAGTGTTGGTTTCAACGTGCCAAAGTCTGCACAGATCATTGTGTTATTTGCCCATGGCTTAGGAAATCGTAAGCCTTATCAACCCATGAGTATGCTTACCATGGTCAACTTGATGACAGATAAGGAACACTGGGAGCCTGTTATCAAGGAGCTGTTTGAAGAAGATCATGCAGCAGGTAGTGCAATTATCAAAGAAGCCTGGGCAATTGACTGTCAAGACCATGGCGAGAGTGCCATTTTGAACGAAAATGAACTGGAGAATGGCAAGCGGTATATCTGTGAGCGAAGTACAAGTTTGTCGTGATTCTCATTCTGATCACTTTGGTTACTCAATCAGCATGCTATGAATATGGAGATGCGTTTATCTGCCTTATTCGTTCTGGTCTACTGGATGGGAGCCACAAACTCGTTTTTGTGGGTCACTCTGCAGGCGCTATCTCGGGGTATGTCCAACATTGTCTGTGGGTCTACCATAGTGAATCCTTGATAGTATTCTATCTACCACGCGACATCAGTCAGGTGCTAACCCTTATGACTCCATGATCCTGATTGAACCGGGCATCATTTCGAAAAACCTATTAGCTAATGATCCGGGCTTACAGAAAGCGGTTGCGCAGCTAAGTAGATCCAGTGGTTTGCGCCGTGACATCTGGCCCTCTTATGCAGAGGCGAAGTCTTGGGCAGAACAGAGATCTCCTTGGAAGTCGTGGGACCAACGCGTCTTAGATGTACATCTGGTAACTCTCTTTATTATCGGCTATTTCGGTTGATTCTGACATTCTCACCTCGGCCCCTCAGAAATTCGGCATAAGACCATTGCCCACTCGCATCTATCCCGATATACAATCCGGCGTAACGTTGAGCTTCCCGAGGTTGACGCACAGCTTAGCCTACAATAATCTTCAGGATCAACATGATGCACTAGACCAGCTGAAAGTGATATGCCTCACCCGCTGTAAAGTCTATGCCATCTTTGGAAAACGCATTGATTATAAGTAAGTTTATCTGCCCGTTGTCCAGCAATCCAGAGATCAATGGAATCGTTCTTGAGCCCCAAAGCCGTTCAAGATGAGGTTGCATCTATTGTTAGAGGCAGTACCTGCGGGACTGTGTCATATGTGGAAGATATTGGCCACATGGTATGTCTCAATTGCAATAGTGCTCTTTACCTAGCAGTGTTTCGTAGATGATACAGGAGGACCCCACTCAAGTCGCGAAGCTTCTGGGTGGTATTCTTCGCCATGACTATGGTAACGTCAACAGTATGCTATGAGCGTCAGGATGGGTAAGCAGTAGGGATATTAGTTGTTGGAATATCAAGTACTACACTTGAAACAAGTTAGGCTTCATCTTCTGATGATCAAGTGTTTCATTTTATTGTCCTTAGGGATAAATGGGTGACTTCCCATAAGCAGTCTGAGAAAATCTGAGGCCACAAATTTTCTCAGACTGCTCTATGCTGAGATGCTGAGCATGACAGTGGATATTTAGAAGTCAAGTTGCCACCTGAATTGGGATGTCAGTCACCTGTCAAGTCATTTGTCACACTCTACTATTTGTCAAAACAAGGTTGTCTAGGCAACAAGTTGTTGTCTTTGTTGAGAATAAGTCTGAGTACAGTATATTCACAACTAGAAAGTTTGCAGGAGTTATTTAGAGACAACTTCTAATTGTCTAGAAGTCAATTTAATAAAAGATCACCATTGAAATTGTTACTTTTTAGGCAAAAATTTGTTTTTTGCTATAGCACTGGAACAGCAGACAATGGGGTTTTGGAAGATAGCATAGGTAGCAGAGACTTGTGGGAGAGCACAGGTGGTGAATGTAACAGTGTTCTGATTGATAATTGGATAAGTTGTGTTGTAGGTAGAGGATTTGGCATGACAAAAAACCCAATGACAGATTTGATTTGTTCCAGGGAGTATAGCCATTCAGTGAGATGATCATGTAAATCTGGATCCTAGAACTGTTCATGAAATACTACAAAGAACTTTTTCCAGTTATTTTGTAAGTCTAGGTCTTTTCTAGTTAAGATTGGTTCTACTCACAACATGCTATTGTCTTCTAGGCATTGGCAAGTGAAAACAATATGACAAGTGTCACTAGCAAATTTCTGGGGAGCCAACAAGAATGCTCTATTGATTTTGGTAAAGAATCTATAGTAAGCAAAAAAAAACTATTTGTATGCTTAGTACTTTTATGTTAATTAACTGATAACTTAATAAGAAAATTAGTAAAGAATTTGAGAGTAATTAGGTTGAGACTCTTGGCTTGAGGTTCCAAAAGTAATCATGTGATTTGGTGAGAAATGGCCAAACAGTCAGCCAAACAAAATAATATAATATTTGAACAGCTTTTTTGCTAGCTAGCCAGAAACAAAGAGAGTGAAGATAATAAAGATAGTAGTATTAGAGAAGAGCTATATAATTGGTTGGAGGAATAGAGTAGTTGGTACTCCTTCTTATATAGTGTCTGAGATATAGTGACATGATTCTGTTAATAGTTTGATAACTAATCAACAAAGTCAGATAATAGTACATAATCTCTAATATCCAAACAGCTATTAATATAAGGTTTTCATTTGGACCTTTAGCCCATCTTGAACCCTCTATTAATTCTGTGTTATTAAAATTGTGCTAAAGTTAGTTCACTATGCTCTCTTTCTACAACAGTCTGTATGACAGTAAGTAGTGTTGTCTATCAGGTTGCTTTGTTCCCTTTTAACAATAGTCTGCATTATAGTGAGCAATATTGTGTATTAGGTCACTCTGCTCTCTTCCTATACTGGTAGTTTACATTGTTGTAAGTCAAGTTGCTCTGCTCTCTGTCTATAACAGTAAGGTCATAGTCAGCTCACTTTGCTCACTGCCTGTTCCAATTTTTCCAATTTATCTGAATTTATTTGAATTTTATAGAGTTTTTGAGTAAAAAGAGAGGTCATGTGATAAAGTTGCTTGGTCAGTTCTGAGTCAGCAGCTATCTTTCTACATTGGTCTCATATACATACTAGATTAATTGCCTTGAGGTTGTTTTTATCAGAATAGCTAACTTCTGAGCTGGAATAAAGCCAACTGCTTCTTTATTAGCACTTAACAAGGAGAACTCGATAGAGTCCTCATACATTTCTTATATACTACTTATACAATTACTATATGGTCTATGCACTACTTTCCCACAGTTGTTATGTGACTTGATTTGTGTGATGTCACACTGTGACATATGTCATGTGACACTTTCCCACACTCCTTCCTTGTATAGTAAGTCCAAAAGAAAAAGAAAAGAAAAGAAATATAAATAATGACTTAGCTGTTTTGCCAAGTTATAACAGAAATCATCTCCACCAAGTTCAAGCAAGATAAATCAGTTGTTTAAAACATGGCTAATAAAACCATTGGAAGAAAAAAAAGATGACCTAGACTTCTCTCCTAAGGCCATCTATGTAAAACAGTACATCAATTAAGGAAATCTTTGATCCTGTTTCCCCAAGTGGAAAGGAAAAGAGGACTTCCAAATTGGATTTACCTTGAGATTGTAGAGTATAATGTCTGTGATCTGTAGTTAGAGGAAAGTGTACTCTCTATTAGCCTGCAAAGTCAGAAGTAGTACTAGAATCTTGTAGTATGCAACAAGACTACCTCCCTTAAAAATATTTCAGTTACACTTTGGGTATACAACCCAAAAGTACAGACTAAGGCTTTAGTTAATTCAGGAGCTACTATAAACTTTGTTGACAGAGTTGTCATGGAAAATAATAACCTAGAAATGCATAAACTAGCAAATCCATATTATGTAATTAATGTGGATAACACCCCCAATAAGGCAGAATAGATAACAGAATATGTCTAAGCTTATATAGAAATTGGATCTCACAAGATAGCCCAATATCTCTTTGTCACCAACCTAGGAAATAAGGAGAAGATGATTGGTTACAAGTACTTGTATAAAGCATAATCCAAATATAGAGTAGCAAAAAAAGATCAATGGGAGATTACCAGGTGTCTGGATATATGCACTAGTAAAGTCCATAAAATACAAGATAAAGAAATAGGAGCTAATAAGCTTCACCTCAAAATAGATGTCAGTGGATTTCTCTCATTGGACGACATAAAAGATGAGGACCCCAACAACCATATTCTTAGCTAGGCAGACACAACTGACCCAGGCAGTCATCAACAGGCAGGCGATAATGATTGCAACTATACTTAACAATTGAGACTAGTATGGGAACTCAGATTGTGAAGACACAAAGACCTAGAAGGCTTATATACCAGAATAGTTACATGAGTATGGGAATGTGTTTTCAAAACATAAATCAAAGAGAATGCCATTACAGAAACCATATGACTATGCTATTGACTTTATGGAAGGCACAAAGCTTTCTAAGCCAGCAAAGGTCTATCCACTATCTCTAGTAGAAAGAAACTCTCTTGATACATAGATCAATGAGAAACTCAGAAAAGGTTATATCTGTTCATCTACTAGCCTAATAGCAGCTCTATTCTTCTTTGTAAAGAAACACGATGAAAGCTTATGACCCATCATAAACTATAGAGCCCCCAATGCAATTACCATCAAAAATCACTATCTAATCCCTAGAATAGTAGACTTAATTGAATTACTCAGCAAAGCCTCAATCTTTACCAAAATTGATTTGAGGTAGGGATACAACAATGTTTGCATCAGAGAAGAGAATGAATGAAAAATGGCATTTATCACAAGACAAGGCCTCTTTGAGACAACTGTTATATATTTTGGGTTCTCTGATGTACCAGTGATATTCCAAAGTATGATGAATGATATACTTGGAGATTTGATTTGCATTAGACTAGTAATGGTGTATTTAGATAATATTTTAATATTTGGGACATGTTTAAAGGAACATAGGCAATTGGTCAAGGAAGTGCTAAAAAGACCTTAATTTAATGACCTTTATGCTAAAGTAGAGAAATGTTTCTTTGAGCAAAGTAGTATCAAATATTTGGGCGTAATCATATTGGAAAATAAAGTACAGATGGATAAAGAGAAACTTTCAGGAGTTCTAGAGTGGCTAGTACTAACAAAAGTCAAGCAAGTACAAGCATTCTTAGGCTTTGTGAATTTCTATCATAGGTTCATTGAGAACTTTGCCAAGATGTCAAAACCACTCTCCAGCTTGACCAAGAAGGATTGTACCTGGAATTGGGGCATTGAGCAACAAAATGCTTTTGAGGTGCTGAAAAAGGCCTTTACCATGGCTCCAATCCTGAGAATACCAAATGACAAAGATCCCTTCAAGTTATCCACTGATACTAGCGACTTTGCAACAGATGCAGTCTTATCACAAAAAGACATGCAAACTAACCTATGGCACCCAGTAGCTTTCTTTTCTAAGTCATTAGATGTCCATGAAAGGAACTATGAAATCTACGACAAAGAGCTACTTACAGTAATTCAGGGACTAGAGGAATACAGACATCATTTGAAAGAACATCCACATAAAATTAAGATCTGGTTGGATTATTAGAACCTCACATTTTTCAGGACAGCTCAAAAGCTGACTAGAAGGTAAGCAAGATGGGCATTATTCATAACTTGTTTTGACTTTATACTCTATCATAAACCAGGAAAAATAATGCAGGTAGAAGACCTCTTGTCCAAATGAGCAGATCATGAGATGGGAATAGACCTTGACAATATGAACTAGGTATTGCTAAAGCCTGAGTTCTTTGCTATTAACACATTAGAGGCTACTCATGAATCACCAATAAATGATGAGATAATCCTAAAGGAGGTCAAAGCTATACTCTTATCGGATGAAGTCAATAAAGACTATAAGTTGTTACTCAAGTCTGGTTTCAGAGAATTCGAAAAATCCTTACAAGACTGGAACTATGAGAATGGACTACTCCTGTACATAGGGAAGATATATATCCCTCATAGCATGGACAACACTTTGTGACAACAGATCATTCAGATGTACTATGATTTGCCATCTGCTAGACACCCAGGTCAGTAGAAGACCTATAAGTTAGTCTTCAGAAATTACTGGTAGCCTAGAATAACTACATTTGTCAAGAAATACGTTATGGATTGTGATATGTGTCAGTGGATGAAAAATTGCCTATAGCAACCTTTTGAACCACTTATGTCTAACAAGGTACCTAACAGACCTTGGGAAATAATCTCTATAGACTTAATCACTCAATTGCCAGAGTCAAACAGTTACAATGCTATCTGTGTAATTGTCGACAGGCTCACCAAAAAGGCTCACTTCATTCCTATTAATAATCAGTTTTCATTCAAAGATATAGTGCAATTACTTTATGACAAGGTTTATCCATTGCATAGACTGCTTCTACAAATTATTTCAGATAGAGGAGTACAATACTTGGCTGAGCTATTCTAAGAATGGTGTGAAATTTTAGGAATAGAATCTACTATGTCG
>Ga0157361_1001011_pt1 | contig 9977 bp, 5 predicted proteins | sample AttlaeALBM2_FD_111481 | JGI IMG/M metagenome (GOLD analysis project Ga0157361, IMG submission 111481) | Fungus gardens microbial communities from leaf cutter ant in Ribeirão Preto, State of São Paulo, Brazil - Atta laevigata ALBM2 | ecosystem: Host-associated > Fungi > Mycelium > Unclassified ...
ATTATAAAAGGAGGAGGGTTGTAATGATTAAATATTCCATTAAAATTCACTTAAATAAGGAGATAAAAACAAAAGTCAATCACTATTTTTCTTTAGAATTTACTGAATTTATTTGAATTTTGTAGAATTTATTGAGTTAACTGAAGGTGAAAAGCAGGGTCATGTGACAAAGTTGCTTGGTCAGTTCTGAGTCAGCAGCCATCATCCCACATGTGACGCAGTATACATACTAGACGAGGTTTTTATCTGGGCCTCCAGCCCATCCAGAACTCTCTACTAATTCTGTGTTATTAAGTTTGTGCTGAAGTCAGTCCACTATGCTCCCTTCCTACAACAGTCTGTGCAACAGTAAGTAGTGTTGTCTATCAGGTCGCTTTGCTCCCTTCCAATAACAGTCTATGACATAGTAAGTAATATTGTATGTCAGATTGCTCTGTTCTCTTCCTACACTAATAGTTTGCACTGTTGTAAGTCAGGTCGCTCTGCTCCCTTCCTACAACAGTAAAGCCACAGTCAGCTTGCTTTTCTCACTGCCTGTTCCAATTTTATTCCAATTTATTGTAATTTATTTGAATTTATTCTGAATTTTATTGAATTTTATAGAGTTTTTGAGTGAAAAGAGAGGGCATGTGAAAAGTTGAACTATGTGTCAGTGCCATCACTCCCATGTTCAGTCTCACATACATAGTAGACAAGGTTTTCATCTGGGCCTCTGGCCCTTCTGGAACCCTCTACTAAGTAAGTTTGTGCTGAAGTCAGTCTGCTACGCTCCCTTCCTACAACATTCTATGTAACAGTAAGTAGTGTTGTCTATCAGGTCTCTTTTCTCCCTTCCAACAACAGTCTGTGCAGCTGCAGATAGTGTTGTTGATCAGGTCGCTTTGCTCCCTTCCAACAACGGTCTGCGACACAGTGAGCAATATTGTGCGTCAGGTTGCTCTGCTCCCTTCCTTCACTGGTAATTTGCACTGTTGTAAGTCAGGTTGCTCTACTCCCTTCCTACAACAGTAAGGCCACAGTCAGCTCGCTTTGCTCACTGCCTGTTTTCCTGAATTTATTTGCATTTTTGAGTGGAAAGAGAGAGTGTGGGAACGCTTAGGTAAAATTTAGTCAGCAGTTAGTCAGTGGCATCACTCCCACATTCGGCGCAGCATACATACTAGATAAACTAGTATAAATGCTTAATGTATTATAGGCTCTCACTCAGTTATCTATTACACCAGGTGATGTCTGAGATAAGCTATAATTTTCTTATATACATATTGCATCTTACCATGTATTATAGATTATATTTTATTCTAGTTAATAAGTAGAGATTATATCAATAGTGTTCTACATGTAGAATATTATAGCTTTTCAAGATCATCATATTGAAACATGAAATAAGGGAATAGTACCCAAGAAGAATAACACCCCAAGCAAAGCAACTTGACAAGAGAGTATCCTAGACAGGAATTGAACCTATGACCTAAGGTAACTAGCCCATAGGTTCTACTACTGATCTACTGGACCATTATTAGCCCATGACATGCTCCAGGGTAAGCCCCAACCTATAAGACTTATCAAGATGACTTAAGTATCTGAGTTGACAAGAAGAACTCAATAGAGTTCCTGTTATTTTCTGTACACTACTTATATAACTACTACATGGTCTGTGCACTACTTTCCCACTTATCATGTGATGTAATGCTATGACTTTCTGTCATGTGACTGTGACTATGTGACACTTTCCTATACTCCTTCCTGTATAGTAAGTCCAAAAGAAAAGTAAAGTAAAGTAAATATAAATAATGACTTAGCCATTTTGCCAAGTCATAACAGAGAAGAAGAATGGGAGGTTGTGTTACAACCCCATGACAACAAGAGGTCATACCAGTCTGTTGCCATCAGAGTTAACTGTATAGTTCTTCAAATAATAATACTGCTAGCCTTACCATAGTCTTTAGTTTTGTTATCTCTAAGTAAATCCCACTTTTTTGCTTATTAATCCTTCTGAGTCCAGGTTGTACAGGGAAGAGACCCAAATGTCACTCTCTTCTGCTAAATTGAGGCTTGATAGGTTAAGAGAATTTTGAATAAACAATGAGTAAGAGAAAAAGATAAGTATTTAGTATAGTGGAAAGGATTTATAGCAGAGTCCAATACTTGGGAAAGAAGAAAAAACTTGGAGAACACAAAAGAGGTGATCAAAGAGTTTAAAAAAGAATATCAGTGAGACATAGAAGATATGGCAAAACAAGAAAAAGAGAAAGAACTATTTAATCAAAAGAAGAAAGTTGCTGGGAAATTTTCTGACAAAGAAATTATTTGGATAGTTGAATAAGAAGTACAACAAAGAATACTAGGGAAGATTAGAGAGAAACTGGAGGTAATAGAAAGAAAGTTGAGGAAAGAAAAAGAGAACTTTGAAGACAATCAAAGAAGAGAAAGAAATCAAGCAAGAATTGGAAGTTAAAGAGTAAACAAAAGAAGACAATGACAAAATGGGCAATATGGTTGACCCATATTATGAGCTATAAGAAATTCCTCAGAATAAGAAAACCTAAGAGGGGAGTAGTATTATGACTTAGCAAAAACAGCTAAGTGTAAGAAAGCTAAACTCCAAGCCAGAATTAAGCCAACTGCTCTTTGTTCAGTGATTGACAAAGAGAACTCAATAGAGTCCTCATTAGATTTGCTACACTATATATACAATTACTATTGTGGCTATGCATCTCATCTCCCACTGTGTAACATGACCATGATGTGACCATTCTGTGACATTTGTGACACTGTGACTGTTATGTGATGTTTCCCATGCTCCATCTTAGTAATAATCTAAAAATAAAAGAAAAAGAAAAGAAATATAAATATTAACTTAGCTATTTTGCCAAGTCATGACACTAAGTTATTATTTATATTTCTTTTCTTTTTCTTATCAATGGATGCACAAGAGTAAAGTGACTTATAAGAAAGTGCAGGATGATATAGTTGGGTTAGGGTTACTTCTCATATATATATATGGTGTACAAAATCTAATGGAAACTCCATTGAGTTCTCCTTGTCAACTTAGATAAGGAGTAGGGTTAAGCATTCATTGCTAAGCCTTACAAAGAATCTGAAATATTAGATAGTTAGGAAAAGAACAAAAAAGTTGACAAAGAGGTTTGTTAGCTCTTACAAAATAAAGAAAATAGTATTGTCAAATACAATAGAACTGGAATTACCTAGTATAGTAAGAATACATATAGTAGTAAATATTAGCAAAATATAAAAATATGTAAGGCAGATGGAAGAACAAAGGAAGGAGCAACTAGCTCTAGTTATAATAGAAAGTGTTGCAGAAACCTAGTCACACATTGGTTTGACTTAGAATAAAGTGTATTCTGTTGTAAACCAATGAGTAGATAACAACTAATTACAAACTTATATACTAATGAAATATTCCAGAAGCTTCCACCAGATCATAGCATTGGCTTAATTCCCCAACAGAAAGAGAAGAGGAGTAGAAGGTCAAAAGAATCTTGAACAAGTGGCAAATAAGGAAAAAGGACAAATACTTAGTAAGATAAAAAGGATTCATAGCAGAATCAGATACTTGGGAAAGAAAAGAGAACTTGGAAAATGCAAAGAAGACAGTTAAAGAATTTGAAAAGGAATATTGATGGAACATAAAGGACATTAGAAGATAGGAACAAGAAGAAGGAATGTTTAAGAGAGGAGAATTGCCAGGAAAGTTAACAGTAAAGAAACTATTTGGATAGTTAGATAAAAGTTACAACAAAGAATACTGGGAAAGATTAGAACAAAATTGGAGGCAATAAAAAGATAGACAATAAAGAGAAAGACAAACACTGGAGATAATCAAGAAAGAAGAAGAAATTGAGAAAAAGGATTGGAAATTAAAGAGTAGATAGAAGAAGATAAGGACAAAATGGGCAATATAGTTGACCCATACTATGAGTTGTAAAAATTCTCAGGATGAGGAAACTTAAGAGAGGGGTAGTATTATGACTTGGCAAAATGGCTCAAAGTCATTATTTTTTCTTTTCTTTTCTTTTGGACTTACTACACAAGGAAAAAGTATAGAAAAGTATTGCATAACAATGTCACATATCATGGTCACACACCAGGACATCACAGGTCATGTCACATGATGAGGTCACATGATGAGTATGGGAAAATAGTGCACAGACCATATAATAGTTGTATAAAGAGAGTGATTAAGTCGTCTTAGGCTAAGTCACTACATTCTCCCTTAATTATAACTAGAACTAGTTGCTCCTTTTTCTGCCTCTCCACTTGTTCTACATATCTATATATCCTACTCATGTTAACTACTGGATGTATTTTTATTATACTAGGTAGCTCTAATTTTACTGCATTTGACAATACAATTTTCTTTACTCTATAGAGACCAACAAACCTTTTGTCAACTTTTCTATTCTTCTTCTAACCATTTGATATTTCAGGTCTTGAGTACTCAGCATTACTAAGTCCTCTACTTTATACTTGTCAACCTCCTCTCTTTTCCTATTTATATACTTCTTTATTTCTTTTTACACTTTTTCCAGCACTGCTTTTGCCTTTTTCTGAATTCTTTTTATTTTCTCTATAAATCTCTCTGTTCCTTCATACTTTTTCTTTTTTCTTCCTTTGAACCCTATTCTAGGATCCTGCCTGTAATTTGCCTTAAACAGTGATGTTTTAGTACTTGAGTGTGCTTTTGTAAGGCTCTAGCCAAGATAACTTATACCTACTCCAAGTCCAAGTTGACAAGGAGAACTTAATAGAGTTCCCATTAGATTCTGAATACTATTTATACAACTACTACATAGTCTATGTACTATTTTCCCATACTCATCATATGACCTATTATATGATGTGAATGCTATGACACTTGTGATATAATACTTTCCCATACTCCTTCCTATATAGTAAGTCCAAAAGTAAAAGTAAAAGAAAAAAATATAAATAATGACCTAGCTGTTTAGCCAAGTCATAATAGCTTTATTATTGTAGGCAAACTCTGTTGTTCCCAACCATTCTGGCCACTGTTCTTGCCTATAATCAATAAATATACTCAAGTACTGTTCCAATTTTTAGTTAACCCTCTCTATTTGTCTGTCTATTTGGGAGTAAAATACCATTGATAATTTACTTTTGATCCCTAATATTTTATTTAACTTCCTTATTAATCCTGCTACAAATTGGGGTCCCTTATTGGAAATAATACTCTTGGGTAACCCATATAACTTCCATATATTATCTTTGAACAACCTAGCTAGTCCTTCTGCCAATGTCTTTTCTGTAGTTGATATAAAGTAGACTATCTTAGTCAGCCAGTCTACTACTACTGGGATAGAGTCATATTCTTGTGCTAAAGGTAACTTGGTGACAAAGTCTACCAATATATATGTTAAAGGCTTTTTAGATATTGAGTTGGGTATCAGCTTGCCCATTAGTTGTTCTGTGTGGTTTTTGTTTTGCTGACAGGTATCACATCCTTCCACATATCTCTTTACTTCCTTGGTAACTCCTGGTCACCAAAAATTTTGGGTAACCAATTCTACTATCTTCTACTGTCTCCCATGTTCTTCTACTGGTGTATTGTGATGTAACCTAATGATTTTTGCTCTCAGTTTGTTATCTTTAGGTACATAAACTTTTCTCTTCTTGTACATAATGTTATCTGCTTCTCTCTACTCTTTGTTTCTTAGCATTTTTACCCTTGCTTGCTTCATCTCTTCAACTGCTTTTACTACCTCATTGTCTTTTACTTTTGACTGCCTTACTTTCTCTAATAAATCCACTCCTTCTACTATAATTTCTACCTTCTTTGTCCTTCTAACTTTCAACTACTCAGGTTTCACCAGTATCTCATTCTCATTTTCATTCTCCACTCCTATTTTCCAGTTTGATCTCCTGCTCAGACTATTGACCTTCCCCATCTTACTCCCTAGAATGTATTTTAGCATAGTATTTAATCTAGATAGGTACAAGGCCTATCTAGCTTGTTTTCTATTTAATTTCTACACTTTCATGAAATATTTGAGGTTTTTATGGTCCATCCAGATCTCAAATTTGGTTGTTGTCTCTTCTAGGAAATGCCTCCAAGCTTCTAGACACCTGACTATGGCTAGCATTTCTTTATCATGGATTTCATAGTTACATTTTGTATTGCTTAATGACTTTGAGATAAAGACTACCAGTCTCTATAATTTATCTAAGTACTTCATTAATAGTACCCCTTCAGTTGCATAGTTAGAGGTATCTGTCTCTATCCTAAATTCTTTGTCTAAATCTGGGGCTGCTACTACTGGTTTCATTGTAAAGATTGTCTTGAGTTCATTAAATACTTTTTGTTGTTCTTGCCCCTACTGCCACTTCATATCCTTCCTTGTCAATAAGTTGTTTTCCTCTAGCCTCTTCAATATTTCTTTCACAATTTCATTATGTCCCTCCTCTGTTTCTGTTCCTATCAATATATTGTTTATAAATGCTACAACTTTTCCTTTGTTGATTAGGTCCCTTTGAATTTTATTTATTATTGCTTGAAACATAGCTGGTGAGTTTGTCATTCCAAAGAACATAATAGTTAGCTTGAAAAAGCCTACATGTGTTGTAAATACTCCCTTTCACTCATCTCTTTTCTTTATTCTCACATTGTTAAAACCCCACTGCAAGTCCATTTTTGTAAATATTTTCTTACTCCTTATATTGTTGATCAAGTCTGTTATCAACAGTAAAGGGTAGTTGTTCTTTATAGTTTATCTATTTTTCTTGCCTACAAAGAACACTGGTAATGTCTGAGAGGACTTTGAAGGCCTAATATACTCCTTCCTTAGTTGATCCTCCAAAAATTTCTGAACTTTCTCCCTCTCATCTTTAGAAAAAGGGTAGATTCTTCCTTTTTATGGTTAAAACATTTCTTTGAGATCTATAGTGTGGTCCCAAACCTTTCCTATCAGTATTTTCTCTGACTTTACCTTTCCAAACACTTCTCTACTTCAGGAAATTTTTAGGGACCATTTCTTCTATTTTTCTATGGTCTGCTTTGACTTCTTTCTCTTTTTCCTAGTTTTTTTTGTCATCTATTGCCTATCTTACAATTTTTTTCTTGTTACTTCTTTCATATAATGTAGGTATCTTGTCATTTTAACCTCTTTAGTTTCCCAATTAATGTCTGGGTTATGAGCCTATAACTATGGTATTTCCAAGATCATGTCTATTTTCCCTAAATTTCTATTTACTATTCTCTCAGGCTTATTGGCTTGATAGTATAACGAAACTAACCAAAACTCCCAGCTTTACCCACTATGTCCTAGAGTCCTACACCAGACCCTTGATTAGAACATCATATCAAAAAAAAGAATAGTCACCCAGTATCTGCCCTAAACTGAGCCTTAATTCTGGTAGAAAAACCTTTCACAGCTACTCAAGCCAGAAACCAATAGCTAGCTTCTTAGGAATCTCTTAAGGACATACCCAAGGACCTAATGGAGAAGAAAGCTATCATCCCAGAACCACTAATCACAGACTCAACTAAACTAGAAGTAAACTAGCAGAATGACATTTCTAATCTAAAACTCCACACAGCACTCCTAGCTCTGGTTAGGAATATCAACCCCCAGCTGTGAAAAAAATACCACACTACTAAAGAACCCAACCCATTTAGTGGTAGTAGCCCAGACAAGCTATGAGCCTTTATCTTCTAATGTCAGATCTACTTCAGAGCATTAGAAACCAAGTTTAAGGATGATTTGGAGAAGATATTTTTTGCAATTTTGTACCTCAGGGGTATAGTCCTAGACTACTTTGAACTATTTATCAATGAACTAGACCCATCCCAAAACCTTAACTTCTTAGAAGAATAGTCTACTCTTGTTCAACAATTATCTAATATATTTGGATCTTACTCACCTGAAGATGACAATGAGGATACTATTGTAGCCATTCCCTTTCCCTATGATGGGAAGGTGACAACCTATTTCATCCAATTTGCAAAATATCAGAATTGAATCCATTAGAATAATTGTTCTCTCCAAAAAGTAGTAAAAGATGCAATTCCTGCTAGGATCAGTAAGGAGTTGCAATATAGCAAAGAGGATCTGTCTTCTCTTGAAGACTACAAATGAGCCATAATGAGAATTGACAACAACTATTGGAAATACATCCAGGAGGAGAAAAACAAAATTTGGTTAGCATGCATCTTATAAAGTTATGTTCCTTGGGCCATCAGGCCTAATACTACTAGGACAACTACCAATGATAGAGGCTTAACCACTGAACAGCCTCCAAGAGAAAGAACTCAAATGATTAATCATCCTAACTACACATGAACCTCTGAACTGTCATCTTTCTTAGGAAGTAATATTCTCAGCCTAGATGGCAGATTAACAATCCTAGAATATTCACACCAGATAAATCTAGGGCTGTGCCTGCATTGTGGCCAATCAGGCCATCTGGCAAGATCCTGTTCATGACAATCTGGAAAAAACATAACTAGAGCTCAAGCAGTCTATATTAGTACCAACGTATCAGAGAAGAATAAAGCAAAAAACAAACCAGTGGTTGTACTAATCCCAGGGGGTTTGATCACCTAAATCAACTCTGGGAACCAGAATTATGCTTGGGGGTAGCTATGCTCTCAAAAACCAAGGCTCTACTCGTTGACCTTCATTCCAAATATATTCTGGGTATGTTTTAAGAGTTAGTAAACTTAGGCTTAACCAATTGTTTTATAGACTCATGGTTTGTTACTAAGAATAAAATTATAGCTCACAAGATCTTCTCCTGTCCCCTCACCCTGATAGATGGTACTGTGAACTGTTGTATAAATCAGACTGTAATATTACCAATTGAACTGTTTTGTAGCTTGTTATGTGTGATTGATTTCTATATGACTCCCTTGGATGGCTCTTGCAATGTGGTGTTAGGATATAACTGATTAAAAGCACAGAATCCAACCATTGACTAGCAATAGAACACTCTCTAGTTTTGTAAACTTCCCCAAGCATTGGCAGCTGGTAATACCTCCATATCCTTATCTTCAATGCCAAATATTGCTCTAGTAAATACTATTGCTTACCAATAAGCATACAGACAGAAAGAAGCTGTTACATTCCAACTACAAACTACTATGGAATTAACCATTTTGAGTCAGGCTATCCAACTAGGAGTTGACAATCCAGACCTAAGCAAAGTCCCTAAAGAATACCACCAATTTGCAGAAATATTCAGTAAAATAAATTCTAAGAAGCTATCCCCTTACTGACCATATAATCTGATGATCTAGTTGGAAGAAGGATTCACACTCCCATTGGGGTCTGTGTACTCATTGCCATACCACTAGAGAATTTTCTGCTGAATTGTAGCATGGGATACATATTATACCCTGGATTTCACTATTAGAACCTACTCTAGAGATCTCCTACAAGCCCTGGACATAATCTAGACCTAAGATTGGGTACTTCTATTAGGTAATGGCCAAGCTGCCATATGCTAGAATAGCTTATACCTCAGGAGGCAAGACTGATGAGCTAGCATCAGGTTTCTCAGATACAAACTATCAATGTTAAAGCTCTAGAAGTCAGAGGCTCAGGAATATCCTTGGAATGCAAGTGTCAAGGATAGGATGGAGTAGGGGTGAAATTACCCTAGAATTAGCAGGATTTGACAACAAAATGGGAACAACCTTGGTCTCAGCTTGTGCGCTGTGCCTCGATCTGCTGTCACATGTACAGTTGTGTATTTCAGAAGGATAGAATTGTTGCCAGGGGATTAGGAAAAGAGTGGTGTATAGATTGATAGGAATGGAGGTGGGTATTAAAGATATAAAATGACTTTAATCTACGAACTAAGGAACTAGGATGTAGCTACTGGAGTACTTATACTAAGTCTGGAATAGGAGGAGTACAAGTAACTAGTCTACATCGTGATCCTATAGGAGTAGACAACAGGAGTTTAGGAGCGAAAAATTAGTAATAATATAAAAT
>Ga0157361_1001014_pt1 | contig 9939 bp, 14 predicted proteins | sample AttlaeALBM2_FD_111481 | JGI IMG/M metagenome (GOLD analysis project Ga0157361, IMG submission 111481) | Fungus gardens microbial communities from leaf cutter ant in Ribeirão Preto, State of São Paulo, Brazil - Atta laevigata ALBM2 | ecosystem: Host-associated > Fungi > Mycelium > Unclassified ...
AAGGGATGTATATAATGTAGAATATCCCTCCAGGAGCCTCATCCTAATCTCTGAGGATTCTCCTGGAGGTAAGTTGTATCATAATTGTAGACTGTAATATTACTGAGGATTCTCCTGGAGTCTTGTGCCCCAGTTGCCCTTACAGGGATCTCCTTCATGGAGTGATTGTATAACCCTATTATTAAGGCAGTAGTTAGTAGGGCAGTAGGCACCTGGCTGGGTGAAGATCTTGCACCCTAGCAGACTTAAAAGTATATAGCAAGAATCAACATTATATCCATACCTTTGAGATATTGCCATGATGTCTCAACAATAATTCAATAACCTCATGAGTAACCTACTCAAAGAAAAGTGTGCTCTCACTTCACTAAGGACAAAGTTAGAAGGAAAAAGAGAAAGTGAATGTTGGAGTTGCAAAAGGTTTGAGCACCTGGCCTGAAATTGTAGGAATAGAGCAGAAGGAGAAAAAGAGAAGGCGGTCCTCCAAAATAAGTTTGAGGTGTTGAGTTATGCAGTGTGGAGTGGAAAAGAGAGGATGAGGAGAGGGAGGAGTGGCATGTGTAACAATACTACAAAAGGCGCAGCAGGAGAAAAGACCAGCACACTCCTTGTGGAGAAAGATGCAGGAACATAGCAGTACATGGGACATGCCTTAGAAAGGTACAATATTGGAGAAGGAAGAATAGAGGACCAAACGGGAAGTAGTAACATTTGTGGAGTGTAGAGGGTGCGAATATAAAGATATTAAGACAAAGGAAAATCGAGGACCAAGGATTCATTATAGGGAAGCAACTGAGGAATCTGTGGTATGGAAGGTGTTTGGAAGCATGGAAACAGAGAAAGAATAGAGGAGGAAGTAAAATAGAGTGTGCCAAGTGTGGAAGAGAAGATACAATCATAGAGAGAAAAATATCAAAAGAAGAAAAGGGAAAGATTTTGTGTCCTGAATGCAGGACAGGGAAAAGAAAGCCATGGTGGGACTAGGAAGTAGCAGTGCAGGCAAAAATACAGTAAAGCAGCACACAGATAAGAGCTCCAAAAAGTGCAGCCAAAGAGAGAGGTAGCCAGAGAGAAATAAGAAGGACATTTAAGATGTTAAGAGAGGTGTGACTAAACATTGGGGTGGAAAAAATAGATACCTATGAAGGGGTAACAGTAAAGGCGCTCCTAGATAGTGGTGCAACAGAGATGTTTATGAACAGGAAAATGGTAGCAAGACATAAGTTTAATCTACAAAAGCTAAAAAGACCAGTAGCAGTAAGGAATGTCAATGGCACTAGTAATAGTACAAGGGAAATTATGCATCAGGTGGAAGTGAATGTGTACTATAAAGGCCACATAGAAAGAATAAGGATAGACATATGTGACTTAGGAAAAACAGATATAATCTTGGGAATGCCATAGTTGACAGCACATAACCCTGAGATAAACTGGGAGACAGGAGAAGTCAAAATGATGAGATGTCTGCCCTTATGCAGTAGGACAAAAGTAAAAAGAGAAGAGAAGAACAAAAAGAGAAAAAGAGTGGCAACCCTAGAAGAGGAGAAAATAGTTAGATGGGCAATAGATGATAAAGAGGATTAGGGAAGAGAAGAAGAAGACCATATAAAAATTGAAGAAATGGTCCCAAGAAAGTTTTTGAAGTGGAGAAAGGTGTTTGGGAAGGTAGAATCAGAAAGAATGCTGACAAGAAAAATTTGGGATCACACTATAGATCTCAAAAAAATGTTCAAAACACAAAAAGGAAGAATTTACCCTCTCTCCAAGGATGGAAGAGAGGAGGTTCAAAAGTTTGTGGATGATTAGTTAAGAAAGAAATATATCAGACAATTAAAGTCCCCTCAAATGTTGCCAGTGTTTTTTGTAGAAAAAAAGGATGGGAGTAAGCAGATGGTAATAGACTACTGCAATCTAAATGACCAGACAGTGAAGAATAACTACCTGCTACCATTAATTACAAATTTAATTGACAATATGGGTAGCAAGAAAGTGTTCACTAAAATGGATCTGAGGTAGGGGTTCAACAACATGAGGATAAAAGAAGGAGATGAGTGGAAGAGAGCGTTTATAATGTATGTGAGCTCCTTTGAGCTAACAGTAATGTTTTTTGGGATGACAAACTCACCAGCTATATTTCAGGCAATAATGAATGAAATCTTAAGGGACTTAATAAACAAAGAAAAAGTTGCAGCATTTGTAAACAATGTGCTAGTAGAAACAGAAACAGAGAAAGGACATGACAAAATTGTAAAAGAAGTACTGAGGAGACTAGAAGAGAATGACTTATACATCAAACCAAAGAAGTATGTATGAAAAGTGAAGAAGATAGGATTCTTAGGGGTCGTTATAGGACCCAATGGGATAGAAATGGAAAGAGAAAAGGTAGACGGAGTACTCAGTTGGCCAGAACCAAAAAATGTGAAAGACATTAGGAAATTTTTGGGCCTCACAAATTATTACAGGAGGTTCATTAAAAACTTTGCTTGAGTAGCTAGGCTGATGATTATGTTGACAAGAAAGGATGTGAAATGGCAGTAGGGAAGTGAACAGCAAAAGGCGTTTGATGAGCTCAAACAAGTCTTTACTACCAGACCAGTATTAGTAGTCCTGACCTAGACAAAAAATTTCAGGTAGAGACAAATGTATAAGGGGACACCTCCATTTCCACCCCTAAACACCATGACAACCCTCTGGAGCTACCTTAGCCTGTTTACTAGTGATACTTAAACACACTAGTTTAGCTCCGATTCTGCTGACCCTGACACTAAGGGATGTATATAATGTAGAGTATCCCTCCAGGAGCCTTATCCTAATCTCTAAGGATTCTCCTGGAGGTGAGTTGTATTATAATTGTAGACTGTAATATTACTGAGGATTCTCCTGGAGTCTGGTGCTCCAGTTACCCTTACAGCAGATTAGGATCTTGAAAGCGGAGCCTTGGACTATCCCAGTGGACAGCCACCCCATAGGTTGCCCTCCCCTGTCATACCCAGCCCTCCAAAAAAATTCCACTCTCCAGATGTCATTGCCTCTGGACACCCCTCAAGGCATGGCCGACGCCTTAGGATACCTGTAACACCATCTTCAGGAGCTCATGGAGAGACAGCATATCTCTGAAAGCAACATCGACACTACCCTGGCAGCTCTGACTGTGCAGCTACAGCAGCTCACGCAGTTAGTAGCTAACCCCTCCCTTCCACCTGTACCAAACACACCTCCCCCGCCTGCACCGTCCCCTCCGACATCTCTGTCCCCCGCTCCGATGGCACGACGAACTCGTTCTAAGCTCTCTACTCCTCCGGACTTTACCGGAGAACGTTACAATGGTCGCGCGTTCTTAAACTCCTGTTCCCTTTACATCTGCCTAGCCCCAGAGCAGTTCTATGACGAGCAGGAAAAAATCCTCTGGGCTCTCACACTTTTCAAGGATGGTCGTGCCGCCAAATGGTCCGAGAATGTCTTCCGTCAGGAAGCGGACACCGGCGTTTTCCCCATACCAACCTGGGGGGACTTTGAGCAGCAATTCTGACTCCACTTCTTCCCGGTAAATGCGGAAGCGGATGCGATCAACACTCTGGAAGGAACCTCTTACCACCAAGGAGGTCGGACGGTAGATAACTATTTGGACAACTTCCAAACCCTGATCTCTAACGCGGGTTACACAGATCTCCAGACTCTGGTGGTAAACTTTCGACGAGGTCTCAAACTAGGTATCCAGAACCAAATTGCCACTATGCCCTATAGACGACCAGCCAACACTGATCCCGACACGTGGTATAGAGCAGCATGGAGGATCAACCAGGTGCGCCTTGCCAACGAGGCCTTTCAGTCTGTGTTGCGTTCCACTCCCTCTGGACCAACCAAAACCGTCTCCGCCCGACCTCCGCCTATGTCTGTGGTAATATTGCCCCCTGCTCCGCCTCTTCCAGTTACTCCAAAGCCTCCGCCATCCACTCCATCTATGGGAGTCCCTATGGACGTTGATGCGACTAGAAAAGCAAGATCTCTGCCTCCGCGAGGATGTTACCAATACGGAGACGCGAACCACCTAGTCCGTGACTGCTCCCACCGCATGGATATCTGCCAACTCACCTCAGAGCAGCGAAAGGAGCTGTTTGAAGATTTGCTGGCATTGAAAGATACGGTTCCAATTGAAGAGTCTTGTCCCCCGGAGGAAGAGGAGGATTTTGTGTAGCGCAGCCGGCGATAAGTGCGCCCCGGTCGCCAGTAAATAAGTTCACTGTATTGACTATAGAGGATCACAATACAATTGACAGTGAACTAATAGACGCATCGTCCCCTAACCCTCCAGTCTGCTCCGCTCCATAAACTCAAGTGGGAGAAGAGGCTGCCCAAGCTCTTTGCGATCAGCGCCTTGGACGCACGAGGAACTTCCCTCCTCCTGCCAGTAGAAATCAGAACTATGGACACAAGCAAACTCCACTCCATCAAGGCCCTCCTGGACTCTGGAGCGACCGGAAGTTTCATTGACAGAGATTTTGTCCGCTCAAAAGGGATGAACACTTGGACCCTCTCGCACAACATCCTGGTCTTCAACATTGACGGCTCTCCCAACGAGGCAGGACAGATTTCCGAGGTTGTGGATGTGGTTCTCCGGTACAAGACTCACTCCGAGAGGATGCTTTTGGCTGTCTCTGGACTTGGGAAACAAAGCCTGATCCTCGGCTACGACTGGCTCAAGGATCACAACCCCAAGATTGACTGGGAAAAGGGAGAAGTCGAAATGACCCGTTGTCTACTCCGATGTGAAGGAGGACGCGCCCTCCGGAAGGAACAGACCCACCAGAAAAGAACTGAACTCCGAGCCCTCCGATCGTGTTGAGACGGACCCACGCTCCTGCTCTAGGAAGAGCTAGAGATGGAAGGACTTGAAGAAACAACTCCACAACTGCATGCCCCTGACTGGGAGCCTGGGGACTGACTCTTCCTTATGCGTCTCCTCTCGGAGCTCACCCAGACCGGCCTCCGAGCTATGGCTATGACCTCCTAGCGTTTCGCGGAGGGAGCCAGATGTAGCAAAGAGACGTAGGCCGCCACCGCTCTGTTGCCTGCCTACATCATGGAGTTCCAATCTGCGTTCACCAAAGAAGACTTTGACATACTGCCGGAGCACTGCAAGTGGGATCATGCTATTGAACTGATCCCCGGAGTGGAGCCTAAGTTGTCAAAGGTCTACCCCCTGTCCCCGTTGGAGCAGACAGAGTTGGATGCCTTCCTAGAGGAGAACCTGTGTACCAGATGGATCTGACCCTCTAAGTCCCCCATCACAGCCCCAGTATTCTTCATTAAAAAGAAGGATGGCTCGCTCCGGTTGGTCCAAGACTATCGCGCACTGAACGCCGTAACCGTCAAGAACAGGTACCCCCTCCCCCTCATCTCCGAACTCGTCTCCCAACTCCGTGGAGCCAAGTACTTCACAAAGCTTGACATCCGATGGGGTTTCAATAACGTACGAATCAAGCCCGGAGATGAATGGAAGGCAACCTTCCATACCAATCACGGCCTCTTCAAACCCCTTGTAATGTTTTTTGGAATGACCAACAGTCCCGCTACCTTCCAAACTATGATGAACAACATCTTCAGGACCCTCATAGCTGAAGGGATCGTAGTAGTATACTTGGACGACATTCTAATCTTCACGGAGATAGAGGAAGAGCATGAACAAGCGGTCCGGAGGGTCTTGGAAGTACTGGCAGAACACAAGTTATTCCTCCGCCCGGAGAAGTATGAGTTCCATCGGAAACGGATTGAGTACCTCAGACTGGTCATCTCGGAGAACAAGGTTGAGATGGACCCCGTTAAGGTTGCTGGAGTCCGCGATTGGCCCACCCTAAAGAACCGGACTAACGTGCAGGCTTTCATAGGCTTTGTCAATTTCTACTGTCGCTTCATCCGAGACTTCTCAACCATCGCCAGGCCCCTCTTTGACCTCACCTGCTCCGACAAGGCCTGGAACTGGGACATCAAGGAACAGGAAGCCTTCAAACATCTCAAAACGGCGGTGACCACTGCTCCGGTCCTGGTGTTGCCTCAAGATTTGGAGCCCTTTCGCATCGAGGCTAACAGCTCCAACTTCGCCTCTGGAGCCATCCTCTCTCAGCAACTACCCAGAGAGGAGAAATGGCACCCGGTGGCCTTCTACAGCAAATTCCTGTCTCCGGTAGGATGGAACTATGAGATTCACGACAAAGAGATGCTCACTATCATCCGTGCACTGGAGGAGTGGAGACACTTCTTGGAAAGAGCCTGACACCCGGTAGAGATCTGGACGGACCACAAGAACCTGGAGTACTTCATGACGGCTAAGAAACTCAACCATCGCCAGGCTCGCTGGTCCCTGTACTTAGCCCATTTCGACTTCAAACTAACCCACTGCCCAGGATATTCCATGGGGAAGCCAGACACGCTGTTACAGAGACCAGACCATAGCAAGGGAACCTCCAATAATGAAAACGTAGTCCTCCTACGACCGGAGCTCTTAGCTATCTGAGCTCTCGAAGGGATTCAGTCGGAAGGGCCGGAGAGGGACATCCTCTGAGAAATTCGTCAAGGGAACCAGAAAGGCGACCAGGAAGAGCCAGTGGCAAAGGCGGCAAGAGAACTGCGGCAAGCATCGGGTAAGACAGTCTGTTCCGCAGAATGGTCGGAAGACGATGGAGTACTCTGGTTCAGAGGCAAGATCTACGTTTCCTGGAATGCGGACTTACGAAGGCGAGTAGTCTCCCTGTGCCATGACACGAAGGTTGCTGGACACCCCGGACGCTGGAAAACACTGGAGTTAGTCTCTAGGGATTATTGGTGGCCTCAAATGTCAAGGTACATCGGACAGTATGTCGGCACATATGATCTATGCCTCAGAACAAAACTGATAAGGCAGGCTCCGGTAGGCAAACTGCACCCTCTCCGGATCCCGGACTCGCGATGGGACACACTTAGTGTGGACTTTGTAGTAGAACTCCCCCTCTCCTCCGGACATGACGCAGTGATGACAGTGGTAGATTCAGTGTCAAAACGAGCACACTTCATTCTGACACACACGACGGTGACAGTGGAAGAAGCAGCTAGACTCTTTCTACACCAAGTCTGGAAGCTCCACGGCCTTCTGACGTGCATAGTCTTGGACCACGGACCCCAGTTTGTAGCTCGCTTCACCAGAGAACTTTACCACTTGTTAGGAATAAAGTTGGCATCTTCCACAGCCTGGCATCCTCAGACCGATGGACAGACAGAGCGCGTCAACCAGGAATTAGACCAGTACCTCCGGCTCTTTGTGAACGAAAGGCAAGACGATTGGTATGATCTGTTACCCCTGGTGGAGTTCCAGCATAACAATCACGTCCACTCCGCTACTCAACACCCTCCGTTCCTGCTCGACACTGGAAGGCTTCCTCGCATGGGCTTCGAACCCTGACAAAACCCCTCCAGTCTGGAGACAGTCAACGAATTCATGGAGAGAATAAGAACGGCAATCGAAGAAGCAAAATCTGCAATCCGCAAGGCACAGGACGACATGAAAAGGTACTATGATCGCAGAAGAACTCCAGCTCCGGTGTTCAACCCTGGCGACAAAGTCTTCCTTGACACATCAGACATCCGGATTGCGCGCCCTTCGCAGAAACTCTCACATTGACGACTCGGCCCCTTCGTAGTGGAACGACGGATCAGACCCATGGCCTACTGCTTAAAACTGCCACACTGGATGAAGCAACTCCACCCAGTGTTCAACGTAGTAAAGCTTACTCTGGCTCCGGACGACCTGATTCCAGGACGGAAACTGACGGATCGCCCACCGCCCATAATCATTGATGGAGAACTGGAATGGGAAGTGGAAGAGATACTCGACAGTCATTGGCACCGGAGAAGATTCCAGTATCTCGTTAAGTGGAAAAAATATAGCCGCGAACCCAATTCCTGGGAGTCCGCCCCTGAAGTCTTTGCTCTGGAACTAACAGCGGAATTCCACCACAAACACCCTGGTGCTCTGAGACACATCCGGCGTACAGAGTTTGACAGCATTTTTCATGTTAAGTCTATTGCTCCGAGACGTAGCAATCTTGAAGGGGGGGTGAATGTAAGGGGACACCTCTATTTCCACCCCTAAACACCATGACAACCCTCTGGAGCTACCTTAGCCTGTTTACTAGTGATACTTAAACACACTAGTTTAGCTCCGATCCTGCTGACCCTGACACTAAGAGATGTATATAATGTAGAGTATCCCTCCAGGAGCCTCATCCTAATCTCTAAGGATTCTCCTGGAGATGAGTTGTATCATAATTGTAGACTGTAATATTACTGAGGATTCTCCTGGAGTCTGGTGCCCCAGTCGCCCTTACAAAACGCTTCAAATTACACTACTGAAAGAGTATTATCAATGAAATGCCCCAATGAATTGTAGAGACTGGTCACTTTTATTTCTAAATTATTAAGTGATACAGTGTCATGACTTGGCAAAATGGCTAAGTCATTATTTATATTTCTTTTCTTTTCTTTTTCTTTTATCTTGGACTTACTACATAGAAGGGAGTGTGGGAAAGTGTCATATCACAAGTGTCACACATTTACAGTCATATGACAGGAAGTCACAACATCACATCACATAATAGGCATGGGAAAGTAGTGCACAGACCATGTAGTAGTTGTATAAGTAGTATAGAAAATCTAACAGGAACTCTATTGAGTTCTCTTTGTCAATTGCTGAACAAAGAGCAGTTGGCTTTATTCTGGCTTGGAGTTTAGCTTTCTTACATACAGAGAAATTACAAAATACACAATAAAGAGATGCTAGCAGTAGTCAGATGCCTAGAGGTGTGGAGGCACTTCCTGGAAGAAACAATGGCTAAATTTGAGATTTGGACAGACCACAAAAATCTCAAATATTTTATGAAGGCACAGAAGTTAAATCATAAACAAGCAAGATGGGCACTATACCTATCAAGATCCAATTTTACATTGAAACATGTTCCTGGAAATAAGATGAGTAAAGTGGATAGTCTGAGCAGGAGACCAGACTAGGAAATAGGAGTAGAAAGGGACAATGAAAATGAAATACTGGTAAAGCCAGAATGGTTAGAAGTAAGAAAAACAGAGGAAGTAGAAATTATAGTAAATGGAATAGATCTATTAAAGGAAGTTAGAAAGTCAAAAGTAAAAGATGAGGTAGTGAAAGCCATGGAAGAAATGAAGCAAGCAGGGGTAGGGATGAGAAATGGAGAGAAGTTGACAGTGTAATGTATAAGGAGGGAAAGGTGTATGTGCCAAAAAACAATAGATTAAGAACAGAAATTATCAGGCTATATTACAATATGCCAGTGGGAGGTCATAGAGGACAGTGGAAGACAGTGGAGTTGGTCACTAGGAATTTCTGGTGGCCAGGAGTTACAAAAGAAGTAAAGCAATATGTGGAGGGCTGTGATGCCTGCCAGTGCAATAAAAATTACATAGAACAACCAGCAGGGAAACTGATGCCAAATTCAATCCCAGAAAAGCCTTGGATGCATATATTGGCAGATTTTATTATAAAACTGCCTTTGGCTCAAGGATACAACTCGATCTTAGTAGTAGTCGATAGATTAACAAAAATAATGCACTTTATACCTACCACAGAAAAAACGTTAGTAGAGGGATTAACAAGATTATTCAGGGACAATGTGTGGAAGTTGCATGGCCTACCTGAAAGTATTATATTGGATAGGGGGCCACAATTTGCAGCAGGCTTAATATCACAAATAGTCACTTACTTGGTTTGTGATTGAAGATTGGATATTCAAAAGGCTTAGAAATGTGAAGGTAGACAGTGACAAAAGATGTTGTTAAGTCTGAGGTCTAATCCTCAGACTATGAGTCCTTAAATACAGAAAAGTGATGGTCTGTGCACTAGGACAGAGCATCACATGCTACTACCTATTGTTCTACATA
>Ga0157361_1001017_pt1 | contig 9919 bp, 6 predicted proteins | sample AttlaeALBM2_FD_111481 | JGI IMG/M metagenome (GOLD analysis project Ga0157361, IMG submission 111481) | Fungus gardens microbial communities from leaf cutter ant in Ribeirão Preto, State of São Paulo, Brazil - Atta laevigata ALBM2 | ecosystem: Host-associated > Fungi > Mycelium > Unclassified ...
ACTTGGAATAATGTATTCCGTTGCAAACCAGTGAGTACAAATAATGAACTATCAACTTAATATACTACGCAAAAAAAAGAAATGTTCTAGAAGGTTCTTGAACCTTCAGGCACATTATGACATCGACTCGATACTCTAACAAACCATGCTTGCCATCAGAAACACCACAAAAGACTTTTGCTGAATGTCTCTTGCTGAAATAGAAGAGTGCACCAAATAAGTCATTGCTGGAGAGAAAAGAAATTCCCACTCCATCTACGAAAATTCTACAAAAAAGCTTGTTAAAGCAGACTATTGCTAGCACAAAGTAGATAACTTCTATTTCACATCCTGTTCTCTAGAATTACATTTTCAAAAAAACAAAGAAATTATTACATAAAGGAGTACAAAGAACTCCTGAAACCCATCTTGGATCACATATCACTATTTTACCAAGATGAGTGAAAACAAGACCTGAGTAGAGGATTCATAGTATAACTCTCTGTAGAAATAGTTCAATAGACTATAGAATGTAATTATAAAAGCTAGAAGAAATTTGTCATGACTTGGCAAAATGGCTAAGTCATTATTTAATATTTCTTTTTCTTTTCTTTTCTTTTTAGTTTTGAATATTGTTTTTCTTTTTCTTTTTCTTTTCTTTTAATTTGTAATAATGGATGCATGAGAGCAAGTTGACTCATAGGGAAGTACGGGATAAAAGAACAGGGTTAGGGTTACTCTGCTTGTATAAATAGTATACAGAATCTAATGAGAACTCTATTGAGTTCTTCTTGTCAAATGCTGATAAAGGAGCAGTTGGCTTAATTCCAGCTTTGGAGTTAGCTAGTCCGACAAAATTGGTTGCAAACTCATAGCTTAAAAATAATATTAAGAGGTGCTTGTAAGCATCTTAAGAATATAGATTTTCTAAACCAGCTAGTAGAGTACCAGAAATTGTGAAGTTCTCCTAGAGCTTAACACTACACTTCCATAGACATAATATGACTGGGATAGTACTCAGTATAACATAATAGCATTAAGAGGCTAAAATTGGGTGTTTTTATCCTTTTACCTCAAAAACCATACTTAAGAACTGTAAACTACAAACAAGTCGACAAACACCAATATCACTGTTGCTATACTTTGCTACATATGACAAGATACAGGGTTGAATGTTAGTTTCTAGGGCGACTATGCCTAGGGACTCATAAAATAATACAGAAGAAGAGATGACAAGGAGAGAGATAAGAAGGAATTAACAAGTGCTCTATGTCAATAAAAGACCTAGCAAAGAAGAACTTTGTCAAGTTCATATAAACAAAAAAGGAGTTATCTCTGATAAGTGACGAAATGCGCTTATCACTTATAACAAATCAATCATCAAAAACATGGGACAATTACCTTAAAAACTATTGATAAAAGCATATAAAGCCTTACAAGACTCAAGACACAATATTTGGTACAGAGACAAAAGGAGAGAAAGTGGAAGAAAAGACCTGGATATAGTGAAAAATAGATGAGATTCAGAAAAAGGAAGAACTTGTGATATTGCCAAAATAAAGCACTGAAAAAGGCTTTAACCAAAATCACTGGACAGTTATGACAAATCTGGTAATAAAGACAAGTGTTCTTAAAAGAAACCTCTTCCAGAAACCATCTCTACCAGGTTCAAGCATAATAAATCAATCATGGCTAATAAAACCATTGGAGGAATAAAATGATGACCCAGACTCTGTAAGGGGACATCTAGGGTGATGCTTAGTCACTATTGAGGGTCTGATTTATTAGTGGTCCATTGACAGTACATGTATGCGTTCCCATGGTTCCTGTCTTCTCTCTGTCTGTGTTGTATGGTGCGACACCTTCTATTCTATATATAGGACATTGTGATTACTGATCCATGCACCCATGTGATAGTGCATGTGATTGTCTAGTATAGAATATATATACTAGCAAGTTGTCATAGATGTACTTCACTTGAATCTTAACTTAGCTTTTAGGACCTTTACCTAGCTTAAGGAGTGATTGCCTCTGAGTGGTTACCCTAACAGACTCCCCCCTAAGGTTGTTAATATAAAACAGCACATCAATTGAGGAAATCCTTAATTCTATTCTCCCAAGTGGGAAGGAAAAAAGGACTTCCAAATTGGATTATGTCAGACTAGCTAACTCCAAAGCTGGAATTAAGCCAACTGCTCCTTTATCAGCGTTTGACAAGGAGAACTCGATAGAGTTCTCGTTAGATTTGGTACACTATATATACATGTAGAGTAACCCTAACTCTGTCCTTTTATCCCGTACTTCCCTATGAATCAACTTGCTCTCACGCGTCTGTTATTTAAAAGAAAAGAAAAAGAAAAAGAATATTCAAAACTAAAAGAAAAGAAAAGGAAAAGAAATATTAAATAATGACTTAGCCGTTTTGCCAAGTCATAACAGATTATACCTTGAGACTGTAGAATATAATGTCTATGATCTACAGTCAGAGAACAGTATATCCTCTATTAGCCTACAAAGTCAGAAGTAGTACTGGAATCTTGTAACGTGTGACAAGACTACTTCCATTAGAATATTTCAGTTACACTTTGGGTATACAACACAAAAGAACAGACCGAGGCTTTAGTTGATTTGGGAGCTACCATGAACTTCATTGACAGAGTTGTCATGAAAAATAATAACCTGGAAATGCATAAACTAGCAAATTCATATTGTGTAATCAATGTGAATAACACCCCCAATAAGGCAGGACAAATAACAGAATATGTCCAAGCTTATGTAGAAATTGGATCTCATAAGACAACCCAACACCTTTTTGTCACCAAACTAGAGAATAAGGAGATGATGATTGGTTACTCATACTTGTATAAAGCATAATCCAAATATAGATTGGCAAAAAAGGTCAATGGAAGGTTACCAGATGCCCAGATATATGTGCTAGTAAAATCTGTAAAATATGAGATATAGAAGTAGGAGCTAATAAGCTTTACCTCAAAATAGATATTAGTGAATTTTCCTCATTGGATGACATAGGAAATGAGGACCCTGAAAACCACATTCTTAGCTAGGCAGACACAACTGACCCAGGCAATCATTAACAGGCAATGATGATTGCAACTATACTCAACAATCGAGACCAATATGGAGACTCAGATTGTGAAGACATGAAGACCTGGAAAGCTCATGTGCCAGAATGGTTACACAAGTATGGAAACATGTTTTCAAAATATAAGTCAGAGAGAATGCCATTACAGAAACCGTATGACTATGCTATTGACTTCATGGAAGGTGCAAAGCTTCCCAAGCCAGTAAAGGTTTATCTGCTATCTCTAGTGGAAAGAAACTCTCTTGACACATGGATCAATGAGAAACTTAGAAAAGGTTATATTCATCCATCTACTAGCTTAATAGCAGCTCTATTTTTTTTTGTGAAGAAACACGATGGTGTTACAAACTTTATTTGGCCATATCTCCACCAATTCTTCGAATATTCTCACGGTCTTAATGGCTCCCCAAAGCCCTTAAAAAGACCTTTTGATCTATACTAGTCACGTTTTGAAGCTATCAGTATTGGCCAAGATATTAGGCAGATCAACTGGTAACTTGTCAAAGTATGAGATATTATTCACCTCATTATCTTCATTTTGTCTATGTCATTGATATTTATATCCTCCAGTATCATGATGACAATTCTAGACATTTACCTAGTTACTTCCGTCTGCTTAGTTATGAGTTCAGTACTTAAAGTTCTCGTAGTGTAACCTAGGATTAACCTTCTTATTCTTGATCCTAGGTATATTTTTTATTCGTAGTACCAACTACTGTTACTAACCTTTCTATTCTTGATCCTAGTGATCATAAATATTATCTCGTCCCTATTTACCTCAAGTTACCTGTGTACATTCCTCTAGATAACTACTATGGTACCATTTCTTAAATCACCAATATCTCAAAAACCGCCATGATCTAAGCTTTGGTTCTAGGCTCAGCAGAAGCCCTCTTCATACTGCTCAGAATGAGCCTAGAAAAACCTCAAGGAGATTAGTATCAGTGGAGATATAAAGGCCTCAATGTTTGCATATGTACTTCATTAATTATCCATAGATAGTCATCTGTTCTTTTCTTAGAACAAAGAACAGCCTCCATAAGGTTATGTTATTGCTATTTCAAGTACAAAGGCACTACCATATATAGAACAATAGGTAGTAGCATGTAATGATCTGTCCTAGTGCACAGACCATCACTTTCATGTATATAAGGACTCATAGTCTGAGGATTAGACCTTAGACTTAATAACATCTTTTGTTACTTATCTAACTTCGCATTTTTGAACTCTTTGAAGTATCAAAGCACCTATCACAAATAGTAAGTAACTATTTGTGATAGATGAAAGCTTACGACTGTCATATGACGGAAAATACCCATTTAATAATATAATTTCCTTTTTATTTTATATTATTACTCATTTTTTGCTCCTAAACTCCTGTTGTCTACTTCTATAGGATCATGATGCCTTCTATTCCGGACTTAGTATAAGTACTCCAGTAGTTACATCCAATTTCTTAGTTCATAGATTAAAGTCATTTACGGCTTCTCCTTGTCCTATTCTCACTCCTATCAATCTATACCACTCCTCTCCAAAACTCCTGACAACAATTCAGTTCTCCTGAAATACACAACCACACATGCGACAGTAGATCAAAGCACAGCGCACAAGCTGAGGCCAAGGTTATTCCCTATTTTGCTGTCAAATCTCTCTATTCTAGAATAATTCCACTTGACTCCAGCCCACTCCGTCCTGTTCCGTCCCATACTTGACAACGACCTATCATGGATTATAGAGCCCTCAATGCAATTACTGTCAAAAATTGCTATCCAATTCCTAGAATAGCTGACTTGATTGAATCACTTAGTAAAGCCTTAATTTTTACCAAAATTGACTTGAGGTGGGAATACAACAATGTTCACATCAAAGAAAGAAATGAATGAAAAATGGCATTTATCATAAGACAAGGCCTCTTTGAGGCAACTGTTATGTATTTTGGGTTTTCCAATACACCAGCAACTTTCCAAAGTATGATGAATGATATACTTGGAAACTTGATTTGCATTAGACTAGTAATGGTGTATTTAGACAACATTCTAATATTTGGGACATGTTTAAAGGAACATAGGTAATTGGTCAAGGAAGTGCTGAAAAGGCTCCAATTTAATAACCTCTACGCTAAAGTAAAGAAATGTTTCTTTGAGCAAAGTAGTATCAAATATTTGGATGTAATAATATTGAAAAATAAAGTACAGATAGATGAAGAGAAACTTTCAGGAGTTCTAGAGTGACCAGTACCAACTAAAGTCAAGCAAGTGTAAGGGGACATCTAGGGTGACGCTTAGTCACTATTGAGGGTCTGTTCTATTAGTGGCCCTGTGACAGTATGTGTACACATTCCCATCGTTTCTGTTTTCTCTCTGTCTGTGTCATGTGGTGCAAGCCTTCTATTCTAATATTAGGACATTATGATTACTGATTCACACGCCCATGTGATAGTATGTGTGATTGTTTAGTGTAGGCTATATATACTAGCAAGCTGTGATAGATGTACCTCACTTGAATCTCAACTAAGCTTCCGGGACTCTTACCTAGCTTGAGGAGTAATCGCCTTTGAGTGGTTCCCTAACAGCAAGTATAAGCATTCTTAGGCTTTGCAAATTTCTATCATAGGTTCATTAAGAACTTTGCCAAGATATCAAAGCTACTCTCCGACTTGACCAAGAAGGATTGTACCTGGAATTGGGGTATTGAGCAACAAAGTACTTTTGAGGCACTGAAAAAAGCCTTTACCACGACCCCAGTTCTGAGAATACCAAATGACAAAGATCTCTTTAAGTTATCTGTAAGAGGACACCTTCATTTCCATCCCTGAACAGCATGACAACACTCTGGAGCTACCTTAGCCTGTTTTACTAGTAATACTTAAACATACTAGTTTAGCTCCAATCCTGCTAACTCTGACACTAAGGGATGTAAGCCTAGTATATAATGTAGAAGATTCCTCCAGGAGCCTCATCCTAATCTCTGAGGATTCTCCTGGAGGTGAGTTGTATTCTAACTACAATCTGTAATATCACTAAGGATTCTTCTGGAGTCTTGTGCCCAGTTGCCCTTACAGCAGATTAGAATCTTAAAGCAGAGCCTTGGACTATCCCAGTAAACAGCCACCCAATAGATTGCTCTTCTCTGTTATACCCAACCCTCTGAAAATTCCACTCTTCAGATGTTATTGCCCTCAGACACCCCTCAAGGCATAGCCGACACCTTAGGATACCTGCAACACCATCTGCAGGAGCTCATGGAGTGTTAGGGCACACTTCACATACAGGGCGAAGGCACTAAGAAGCTAATGAATAGATCCTGAAGCTAGGGTGATATTCAACTAAAGTAGATCTACTACAGAAGACTAGTACTTATATTACTAGACCACCAGGCACTGTTCTCATGGTACCTGACCAGTATTCTCACTAAGTCCAATAATAGGATTACAAGATACACACAAGATGTCAATCATGAGAGAGGAAGGAGAGAGTGGGAATACGATCGGAGAGACGACAGCTCTTAGGTGGGAACCTACTCACGTCACTAAGCACTACCCTAGGAGTATCCCCTTACATGGAGAAACAACATGTCTTCGAAAGTAACATTAACTCCACCCTGGTAGTCCTGACCGTACAGCTACAGTAGCTCACATAGTTAGTAGCTAACCCCCCTCTTCCAGCAATACCAAACATACCTCCCCCATCTGTACTATCCCCTCCAGCATCTTCATCCCCCGCTCCGCTGGCATGATAATCATGCCCCAAGCTCTCCTGCCCCCCAGACTTCAACGGAGAACGTCACAACGGCTGCACATTCCTGAACTCCTGCCCTTTTTATATATGCCTAGCCCTAGAGCAGTTCCACAATGAACAAGAAAGGATCCTCTGGGCTCTCACGTTCTTCAAAGGAGGTCGTGCCACCAAGTGGTCCAAAAACATATTCCGTCAAGAAGCAAACACTGGCGTTTTCCCCATCTAAACCTGGGGAGATTTTGAACAACAATTTTGGCTGCACTTCTTCTCTGCAAACACGGAAGCAAACGTGATTAATACTTTGGAAGGAACTTCCTATCACCAAGGAAATTGGACAGTAGATGACTATTTGGACAGCTTCCAAGCCCTGGTCTCCGACACAGGTTATACAGATCCCTGGACACTAGTAGTAAAATTTTGACAAGGTCTCAAATTAGGCATCCAAAACCAGATTGCCACCATGCCCTACAGACGACCAGCTGACACTGACCCTAACATGTAGTATGGAGCAGCACAGAGGATAGACCAGATGCACCTTACAAACAAAGCCTTCCAGTCCATGTTGCGCTCTGTCTCTTCTGCATTGCTCAAAACTATCTCCGGCTAACCCCCACCATTATATGTGGTAAAACTACCCCTCGCTCTGCCCCCTCTAGTCATTCCAAAGCCTTCGCTGACCACTCCGTCTATGGGAGTCCCCATGGACGTGGACGCTACTAGAAAAGCAAGGTCTTTGCCTCTGTAAGGATGTTACTGATGTAAAGACGCAAACCATGTAGTCCAGGATTGTCCCTACTGCATGGACGTCCGTCAACTCACCACAGAGCAATGGAAGGAGTTGATTGAAGATCTGTTGGTGTTGAAAGATGCAGTTCCGATAGAAGAGTCTTGTTCCCCAGAGGAAAAGGATTTTGCGTAGTGTGGCTGGTAATAAGTGTGCCCCGGTTACCAGTAAATAAGTTCACTGTATTGACTATAGAGGACCCCAATACAATTAACAATGAACTAGTAGACATACTGTCCCCTATCTCTCTCATCTCGGCTCTGCTCTGCAAACCCAAGTAGGAGAAGAGACTACCCAAACTCCTTTCAATCAGTGCTTTAGACACGCAAGAGACTTCCCTACTCCTGCCAGTGGAAATCGGAACTACAGATATGAGCGAACTATACTCCGTCGAAGCCCTTCTGGACTACAGAGCAACTGGAAGCCTCATTAACAGGGATTTTGTCTGTTTGAAAGGGATGAACACCCAGACCCTCTCACATAACATCCTAGTCTTTAATGTCGACAGTTTTCCTAACAAGGCAGGACAAATCTCTGAGATGGTGGACATAATTCTCTGCTACAAGACTTACTCCAAAAGGATGCTCTTGGCCATCTCTGGACTTGGGAAACAGAGTCTAATCCTAGGCTATGACTGGCTCAAGGACCACAACCCCAAGATTGACTGGGAAAAAGAAGAAGTTGAAATGACTCACTGTCCCCTCTACTGTGAGGGAGGACGTGCCCTATAGAAGGAACAGACTCATCAGAAGAGGATTAAACTCCGAGCCCTCCAATCTTGTCGTGACAGACCCATACCCCTGCTTCAAGAAGAGCTAAAGCCTGAGGAATGTAAGGGCACACTCAGTGAGGCGCCAGTCACACTGCAATGTAATAGAGCAGGCGTCTTAAGTTAGATCCATGGATAGCCCAGGAGATCAAACTAATGTTGAGGTAAGGTATTCTACCATACATCACTAGCTACTTATACTAGACTAGCTGGTCTGTGCACTAGTTGCCATAGTCATATGTACCAGACACTAATAACTACACTACCAGATATGGCTATGTAGCTCTATGATGGAGACCCGAACTAGAGGATAATAGAGATTATGTACCGTGGACTCTGAGGATCTGTGGGAACGCTAGATCATGCGAACCCTACCAGGTTATCTAAGCGACACCAGATGTCCTCTTACAATAACCCTTAAGCTAGGTACCACAAATGGCCACTTACTGATTTGTGATTTGATATTGGGATATTCAAAAAGGCTTAGAAAGCGAGGTTTAGACAGTGACAAGAGATGTTGTTAAGTCTGAGGTCTAATCCTCAGACTATGAGTCCTTAAATCCAGAAAAGTGATGGTCTGTGACTAGGATAGAGCATCACATGCTACTATCTATTGTTCTACATATAATAGTGTCTTTGTACTTGAAAATGCAATAACTTAACCATATGGAGGCTGTCCTTTGTTCTAAAAAAAGGACAGATGACTATCTATGGGTAATTAATAAAGTCCATGTGCAAACATTGAGGTCTTCATATCTTCACTAATATTAATTTCCTCGGCACTGTTTTAGGCTCATTTTGAGTGGTATAAAGAGGGCTTTTATGATGTCTAAAAGCAAAGCTTAGATCATGGCTTTTTCCGAGATATTGGCAATTGAATAAACAGTACCATAGTGATTACCAGTTGATCTGCCTAATATCTCAGCTATTATTGATTGCCTCAAGACATGACTGGTATCTATCAAAAGGTATTTTCAAGGGCTTTTTGTAGCTGTTAATACTGTGAAAATTGATGAAGAATTGATGGAGATATGGCTAAATGAAGTTTGTGACACTAGGTTGAAATTCAAATAAAGTATATCTACTACACTCTGCTAGTATATATACCCTATACTAGACAATCACATGAGCAGTCACATGGTCATGGATCAGTAATCTACAGAAGGTCCTAGAACAAGTTATTTAAGGAATTGCTTATGTGATATAAGACAAGAAAGGTAGAGAACGATGGGAATACAATCACGATCGGATATAGAACTATAGATATTAGCTCACCGACTTACTAAGCAGCACCCTAGATGTCCCTTTACAGATAGCCCAGGAGCTCTAATTAATGTTGAGGTAAGGTATTTTACTGTATATCACTAGCTACTTATACTAGACTAGCTGGTCTGTGCGCCAGTTGCTAAGGGAATGTTAGGGCACTAAGTCACTCAGAGGTGATAGACCCTTAGGCTAATGAATAGATCCTGAAGCCAAGGTGATATTCGACTGAGGTATATCTACGACAGCCAACTAGTATATATACTACTAGGTAGTCAGGCACC
>Ga0157361_1001018_pt1 | contig 9897 bp, 14 predicted proteins | sample AttlaeALBM2_FD_111481 | JGI IMG/M metagenome (GOLD analysis project Ga0157361, IMG submission 111481) | Fungus gardens microbial communities from leaf cutter ant in Ribeirão Preto, State of São Paulo, Brazil - Atta laevigata ALBM2 | ecosystem: Host-associated > Fungi > Mycelium > Unclassified ...
AGGTAGTAATCAGGTGATGATCTGTACTAGTGCACAGACCATCACTTTTCTGTATATAAGGACTCATAGTCTGAGGATTAGACCTCAGACTTAACAACATCTTTTGTCACTTGTCTAACTTTGTATTTTTGAACTCTTTAAAGTATAAAAGCACCCATCACAAATAGTAAGTGACCATTTGTGATAATATCTTTCTCTTATATTACTATCTTGATAAAGTGGTCTAGTAACAAAGATGTAGTTTGGTTAGCAATGAGGCTATGGTGACATAAATATAAGACTATTTCAATCTGAGATAGTCTAACTTTAGTTTCACAACTTGCATTATCTCTTGCTCTATATACTTATATGAACAACTCTTGTAGATATTCCCCTTAGTCATCTACCACTTGGGTGACGTCTGAGATATGTTATTATATTGTCTTACCAATACTGAACTCTCATTTGTTTTGTATAGCTACTTTATCTTTTAGGTTACAGGTTCCCATGCTCAATAAAGCCTTATATACCAATATGTCAGTAGTCACAACAGTCTTCTCTGAGACAAACAAATTTGATGGTACAAGCTGGTTCTTATGGCTAAGACTCATCTATACAGTAGCTATGTCAAAAGAAGTTTTTGGGTACTTAGATAAATCTATCAAATGTCTCTCCACTTTACCAGCTACGGCAACTACACTTGCTATACCTACCACAACAACTGTATCTACTGAGACACTGTGGGACTTTGAAACCTTATCACTCAAAGAATGGAAAATATATAATGCCTGGACATTAAGCTTACTCATGCTCAACACAAAAAACCCAGCTAGACTAGGAATCAACATTGATGGTATAGCTACTGAGGCCTGGACCTCATATATTAGCACTTACAAAAATGCATGTAATATAGCATGGTTGAATACAGAACAGATACTGCAAAACACACTTTACACAGATCATACTAACTTCACTGACTTCATCATTAACATGTGTACTAAATGGTCAGATGCTAGGGCTTTGGGGTCTAAAATTAACAATGAAGACTTTAAAGATATTATTATATCTGCTTTATCTGAATCCTGGAGCTCTACAACTGTACCACTTTACCTAGACAAGAGCAAAGATCTCAGCTTGTTTGCACCAACCCAAACTGTTGACATTGTGGTCATACCATTGAGATGTGCTACTGGCCAGGAGGAGGCAAAGAGAAACAGTTTCTCCCTGGTTTTGGAAAGAGAGATAGAATTAGAGGATTAGCAGCAAATACTCGACAAGAAAGCAATAAACCACTACCTACTATAAATTCTATCTCTATCAGTGAAGAAAATGATCAAGTTTTTACTTGCATAACAATGGGCAACTCCAAGTTCAAGGTACACACTACCCCAAACCTCCAACCAAACCACAGATCTGATGATTATACATCCCTCAGTTTTAGTATCTCCAACCAACAAATATACAATGCAAAGAAGGTGGTAAATAGTCATAGACATGTATCTGGAAAAATTTCATTAGTTTGCTGTACTAATCCTATTAATAAATCTGATATTCCTATACTTCTTGATTTTGGTGCAAATAACTATTGCTTTGCTGATATATTATTGTTTATGTCCTACACTCCCTTTGACCAACTATTACCTAGACTTACTGCTGAGAAAGGGCTGATGTTCAATATTGCTGGAGAAGGAAGTGTTAAACTCTAGACAAATGTTAATAGAGAAAGAAAAACAGTTACCTTTAATAACATCTTATACATATCTGGGTTAAGGTCTAACTTGATTTCAATGGCCAGATTAAGCATCAAAGGAGTAAAAGTGCACTTTAAGAACAACAAGGCTATTATAAGGACTAAAACTGGGATAGACTTTATATTAGTAACATGTTCAGGATTACTTTATGTGGTCAAAATGGACAAAATACAATCTACCACCTTCACAGCACAGTTAAAGCAAAAACATACTAGTTTTGCCACATGATACAGATGCCTAGCTTATACCAGGGCAGAAACCATTCAACAAATAATATCCAAAAACCTTGTGGATGAGCTCAATATCTGTGGGAAATCGTCAATAGGTGGATTATGTGAAGATTGCATATATGGCAAATATACTGCACATTCATACAATGATCACAAGTCAAAGGAAAAGAAAGTTCTTAAACATATGTATATTGACATATGGGGTCTATGCCAAGTACAATCTGCTAGTGGTACAATCTATTTCATGATAATCATGGATAGTTTTTCCTCATATAGAACAGCTATATTCTTAAAGTCCAAGTTAGCAGAAATTACACTGAAAGTCTTCAAAGGCTTTTATACTAAGATAGAATAGCAAACTAGAAAAAGACTAAAACATATAAGGTTGAACATGAGAAAGAAATGGTATAATACTGTATGGGAACAATACTATGTAGAACAGGACCTGGATTTTGAATTTACAACACCATATGCTCATCAACAAAATGGAGTAGCAGAACAATTAATGTGAACTATACTTGATAAAACTCGAACTGCTTTGGCTGAATCTGAATTACTAGTAAAGTACTGGGCAGATACTGTGTAGACAGTGATGTATATTTGGAATCTCTTACCTAATTCTTGACAAGACCTCTAGCTGTTTCTGACTTACATAAGGATAGTAATAGCAAGCAAACAATCTCCACTGCCAACAACACCACTTCTGGTATAGTATACAAAGAATTAAATAATAAACCCAATGACCTACCGTTAGCTCTTAGAAGATCCCATAGAACTATAAAACCAAGCACTCATCTACAGGAATCAATTGAATACCTCAATAGACCTATTGCAAATAATGTAGAAAGTGAAAACTAGATCTCTAGAACATTTAAAAAAGCAATGCGATGACCAGACCTATAGTGGGAACCTATGGCTGCAAAAATAGCAATGCTGAAAGCTAGGGAAGTTTATGAGGTAGTACCAAGACCAGTGGGTAGAAACATAGTTGGATCTAAATGGGTTTATGTAGTAAAGTGGAAAGAGAATAGAGGACTGGAAAAATGTAAGACAAGAACTGTAGCAAAGGAGTTTACTCAGGTTATAGGAGAAAATTATAAAGAAACATACATATCAGTGGATTGGCTAGAATCAGTCTGTCTTGTTTGTGTGGTTGCAGCATCTTGATGACTCTGTCTTTGGCAGATTGATTTCATGTTTGCTTTTCTCAATAGTGACAATGCATATGAGGTTTATATGGAATAACCGAAAGGATTTGAGGAAGGAAAAGATGATTATATATGAAGACTTAGGAAAACTCTCTATGAGACAATGCAAGGTGCACATGACTGGGCTGAAAACTTAGACAGAACATTTGAAGAACATGGATACTACAAGTTAAAAGCAGATCCTCAAATCCATTTTAGGGTTTATGGTGATGAATTCACATTAATGGCTACAAAATAAAGGATCTTGGAGAAGAAAAATTAATCCTAGGAATGCAAATAGATAGAAACCCTACTACTGGAGATATAACCTTGTCCAAAAGAGTATATTGTGAACACATGATAAAATGCTTCAATATGGAAAATTGCTCTCCAAAATTAACTCCACTTCCACCTGGCCTACTACTGACAACTGACAACTGTCCCAACATACCTGATAAAATTACTGAAATGAAAAACACATCCTATCGAGAGGTACTTGGATCACTAATATGGTTGCAAGTTATCACACAACCTGACATCTCTTATGCTGTTACCTTACTATCTCACTTTGTCCACAACCCTGAAAAATCACACTGGTCTGCAGTCAAACATGTCCTAGCTTATATCAAAGGGACTTTAAACTATGGGTGTTATGAACTCCCTTAAACCTGGTATTCAAGTTACAAAGGAATTATGTAAACCAGGATGAAACTAAGCTTCTACTATGCTATTGACTACTATATATACTATGCTTGGCCTTGTGTCTCCTTTCTATATCATTATCTCGTGTTCTTCTCTCTGTACTACATCACAAGTCTGTCATGAAACGAGGTGAATTCGTTACATTACCTCCCCTCTAAGATCACGTCTTCGTGATATTAGCATATGTTTTCCCAGGTAATCAAATGACAGAGACTCTAGGGGCATCTGGGTGTTTTTGGTGGAATTTCTTGCATGATCTTGGAGCTCCTTTGACTACTTTGGCTCTATTTTCCCAAGTTCTCTCTTCTAGTAGTTGACCTTTTCATTTGATGAGGTATTGTAATTTGTCTTCTCTCCATCTAGAGTCAAGTATCTCTTCTACTTTCTATATGTGAGTTTAGTCAATAGGATTAGTGACCCTATTATTGGATCTCTGTGACTGTTGCTCAAATATAGGTGTCACATAAGATATGAGATATAACTCGTTGATGACTGGATAAATGGATTTCCATATAGAGGGAATCTTGAGTTTGTAAGCCAATTTGCTGATTTTTCATATTATAGGAAATAGTCCCAATCATTTAGCTAACAATTTCTTTGAGGGTTAATTCATGTTGTAATGTGCTGCATCTACCCATACTAAGTCACTGCTTTTTTGTTCAACCTCTGGTTTCTTCTTTGCATCCTACTTTTTCTTCATTACTTTGTTTGTTTTTCTTAGTGCTATTTCTACTCCACTCCTAATCTCTTTGATTGTTTTGAGAAATTGTTCCATCCCCAGAGAGTCTTCTGTTGATGAATTCATATTCTCTCCAATGTTTGGATGATGACCTAGATTGATTATGAAAGGTGATTGTCCTGTACTAGAGTGAATCTAGTTATTGTATGAGAATTCTGTGATTAATAGCCATTCTGCCCAGTCATTTTGTCTATAATTACAGTAGAGTCAGAGATATTGTTCAAGTTCTTGATTAACTCTTTCTGTTTGGCTGTCGGTTTGGGGATGGTAAGTAGTCGAGGGATTTCTTTCTATTCCAAGTTGTGAGCATAGTTCTTTCATAAACCTTGACACAAACTGTGGTCCTCGATTACTAATAACCTTTTGGGGAATTCCTACATCCTTGAAGACTTGATTCCATGATACTTTGGCTACTCCTTGAGCAGTAATGTTCATGTTGATTGGTGTATAGCGAGCCATTTAGAGAAGCAATCTACTATTACTAGTATTTTATTATATTCTACTAGCTCTGGCAGTAGACCTATTAGATCGACGCTAATAATTTCCCAAGAACCTTTTGGAATTTCATTGGGATAGAGATTATTTGTCTTGGGTTATCGATTAGGTTTATTTGCCTAATACTTTTCATATCCTGCGACATATCGTTTTATGTCCTCTAGCATTTGAGGCCACCAGTAATTTCTTGTAATTAGTTCATGTGTCTTGGTATAGCCTAGGTGTTCTGCTAGTTCAAAGTTGTGGTGCTTAGTAATGATTTCTTCTCTAAGTATAGCTGAGTCTGGGACATAAATTCTCTTCTTTTACAGTATCACCTTTCCTTCTCGTCTCCAACCTTCTTCTGATCTTTCTATTGCTCCTTGCACTTCCTCTTCTGTGAACTCCTCTGCTTCCTCTATCTCTTTCCAAAACTCTCTCTCCTGAATCGTGAGATTTCTAAACCACTCTTTCTTTAATACTGTTTGATCTTTGTTGTCGTCTTTTCTTTGACTATGGTCTGGTCTTCTAGATAGCGTGTCTACTTTCTTCTGAGAGTTACTGGGTTTGTGTACTAGCTGGAAGTCGTACTCTTAGAGTTCTATCATCTATTGAGCTTGGCAATAATTAAGCTTTTGCAGTTTCTTGAAATATCCTAAGTTTTTGTGATCAGTCTATATTTTGAACCAATCACTCCCTATAAGATATTGTCACCATTGTTTGAGTCCTTCTATGATGGCTAACAGTTCTCAGTCATAAATCTCATAATTTCTCTTTGTTTCATTCATTGCCTTGGATAGATAAGCAACAAGTCTCCAGGAATTATCTTCTTGTAGTTGCGATAATACTCCTCTTATGGCATATCCTAAGGCGTTGGTCTCTAGTTGCATCTTTTATTTGGGGTAAGGAATGGCTAGCATTGGAGGATTTGTTATCTTGTTTTTGAGTTTGTTGAAGGCATTCTTTTCTTTTTCTTGCCACTTCCATTTCTTCTTTTTCATTAACTCTGTTAGTGGTTTGGCTATTCGTGTGAACCCAGGGATGAATCTGCAATAGAAATTACAGAATCCCAGGAATTATTGTACTTTTCTCTTATCTCAAGATTCTGGCCATTGAGCTACTCCTTTAATTTTGGTGGGATCAGCTTCTACACTATCTTGTGACAAGACAGCTCCAAGGTATTCAATTTTTGTTTGATAGAATTTGCATTTCTTAGGGTAAAGCAATAATTTGTTGTTGGCTAGTATCTATAAGACTTGTCATATTATGCTCCTATGTTCTTTCATTGTTTGGGTGAAGATGAGGATATCATCCATATAAATTACGATGTTTCCTAACATTATCAGCTCACAGAATAGCGTGTCCATCATGACTTGAAAGGTTGTGGGTAAGTTGCACATGTCAAAGTACATGACTAGAGGCTCAAACAGATCTCTGGTCATTCAGAAGGCTGTCTTCCACTCGTCTCTCTCCTTTATTCTCACATTGTTATATCCCCATCAAATGTCAAGTTTGGTGAAGTATTTTACTCTCTGTACTTTATCAATTAACTCTTGAATCAATAGTAGTTGATACTTGTTTTTTATTGTCACTTCATTGAGTTGCTGATAATCTTGTACTGGTCAAAGAGATTTATTTTTCTTTTTTACAAAGAAAAAGGGGGCCATGCATGGTAACTTAGAGGGTCAGATTTGTCCTGACTTCAGATGTTTTTCAAGGAACCTATCAAGTTCTTCTTGTTCCTTGATGTTTAGAGGATACACCTTACAATCTTTCAGTATTGCATTCAGTATTAATTCAATGGTGTGGTCCTATTTAGATTGGTCTGGTAGTTTCTCAAAAACAGCTTTGTTAAAGACTCAATCATTGAAATCTTTGTATTCTTTGGGAATATCTTCCTCTTTTTCTTTCATCTTTGTACTTCTAATGTTCAGTTTCTCTCTTTTCCAGGCTTCTTCTTCTAGATTAACAAATAGCACTTTTTCTCCATCTTCTATTGTATCCTCTTCTATTTTTTCCTCTACTTCTTCTTCTGGTTCTCTTGCAACATATATTTTCCTACACCATTGTCAACAGTTTTAAAGGTTTATCAAAGAGTCTTTCCAGTTGATAGTTAGGTTATGCTTCTGTAACCAGTCATATCCTAGGAATAGGTCATAGTTGTTGAGATTTGTTACCGATAGTTGAATTAACTCCTGATGATTGCCGATAGTCATGTTCATCTTGACAATTTCTGTGATGTTTCCATCTCTATTGGTAGAACCATTGGCATTGTAGCAAGTGATTGGGAATAGTAGTTGGTGAGTGTTGATGAGTAAAGAAAGTAAACTCAGTGACAACGAGATTACAGTTGTTCACTGTATCTATTTACCTAAAGAAAGTAAACTATTTACAAGTGAGTAATAAGTACATAGTCAATATAAGATAGACAGAGACTCACCTCAGTGACAACAAGATTACAGTTGTTCACTGAGGTGAAAATTTATGGTGGCTGTAGATAAAAGGTCCTCGGCATGAGTGGTATATAAAAACTATATAGTAGAAGAAGTGAAACTATATAGTTGAGTTAACAATGGAATGTGGAAGAGACAGAAATGTAGAGGAGGAAAGTAAAAATAGAGATTGCCATGACACTATAGTATAGCGTCACCTAAAGCCCCTTCAATAATGAGGTTCTTCTTTACAAATTTTTGACTTATACAAGAGATTGAACTTCCTGAGTCAATTAAGGCCTGTTTGCAGAACATTCTGTGAGTATCTGTTGTTGATAATTTGACTCAAATGTTTAGCTGCTTATCTTCCATTTTTCTGAGTATTGGAGATTCCTCTAGTACCTTTAATGCCATCAGGACTTCATCATTGGTCATTCTATTTAACTCTTTCAACTTCTCTTTTGTACACTCCTCTGCTCTTGAACTGTGAGTCCACACTTTCAGTATGCCAATTGCTTTCTCTTTGTTACTCTATTGGATCTTCTTTGCTACCCATTCTGTTGAGTAGCCTTTGTTTGTCTTGTATTTCCTTGCACCAAAATAGTCCAAAAAGTCTTTTATTACATTATTAGGTAATCAGACTTTTAAGTCTACTATGGCAGGTGAGTTGGTGCTTACTCCCTGCCCAAGGAAAAACCCTTCTTCACTCCTTTGACTATCCTCACTTTCTCACTTTTCACTTTTCTTGGTTTGGAGCACCTTGCAGCGAGATGACCTGTTTCTCTACAATTGTAGCACCTTCTTGTCTCTCTGCACCTGTTCATATCCATTACATTGGGGTCTTGCCTCGGAACATCCAAAACTGGTTTCTTCCTCACATCCCCTGAATTCTCTAAGGTTTTCCTTCTTCCAAATTCTTCAATTGCCTCTCTCCTCGACCTCTCAAAACTTAACACCTTCTCATACCATTTGTCTAATGAGTCCAAGTTTTTCATCTGACCAATCTCAACTAGTTTTCATGCCAGTGCTGGGTGAACTCCTTTTTTGAATAGGCCTACTAGCACAACTTTGTTATAACCAGAGAGTTCTTTCCAGGTGACAAATTCCAACCAAAAATCTTCAAGTAATCAATTTTCTTGTTTTAACTTGGTTAGTTTCTCAATTGTATGGGTCTGAGTTTCCGTTGATATAAAGAACTGTGCCATTTCATTAACCATCTCTTTCCAAGTTCCAAATGGGAGCTTGTTGGTCATAGTTGATATGTTGAGTTCTCCATCAGTTTCCTTCCATTCCTTTTGAAAGGGTAGGAACTTCCTGATTTGCATGTTTGCCCATCGTTGGGCTCAATTTTCTTTTTCTTCCTTGATTTTTCCTAAAGCTATTTTGATCCTTTCCCATTCTTTTGAGATATTGTTGCTTTGAAAAAATAACGTCATTCTTCAGCACCAAGCCTTTACTTTGTCTGGACTTCCTTCAAAGTTGTCAGGTTCTTTTGCTCTCCTTTTAGCTGGCTTATCTGCAAAATTCTTCTTGATTTCTTCCACAAAGTTCTGTACACTCATTGTGTAGACATTCTTGGTTTCCTTTCCAAGATCCTTCTATGTGTCAGCTAGAGAGTTGAAGAAGAGAGTTATAATGGTACCCAGAAATGCCGTGATGACAGCAAGTGGAATCATGATGGTGGAATAAAATTGATATGAGTGTTAGTAGTTTTGTCCTTATGTTATGAACTCCCTTAAACCCAGTGTTTGAGTTACAAAGGAATTATATAAACCAGGACGAAACTAAGCTTCTACTACACTATTGACTACTATATATACTATGCTCAGCCTCATGTCTCCTTCCTACGTCATCATCTCGTGTCCTCCTCTCTGTACTATGTCACCAGTCTGTCATGAAACGAGGCAAATTTGTTACAATGGGATAACATATAGGGCAGATGGTGAGCTAAGTCCTACTGGATACGTCGACTCCAATTTTGCAGAATGCAAAGACACACACCACTCCATAGAGGGGAATATTTTTATAGTTGCAGGAGGACCAGTATCATGGGAAAGCAAGAGGCAAGAAACAATTGCATTATCAACAGTAGAAGCAGAATACATGGGTTTTTCGAGGGCAGCTACACAAGCTCTATGGATCTCTAAATATCTTAGCAAAATCGAACTGCCAACATTAAGACCGATCATGATACATGCAGACAACAATGGATCTATCTCCCACAGTTTAAATAACAAGAACCATTGGAGAACGAAACATATCGATGTACGACACCACTTCGTTAAAGATCAGGTGAAGTGGGGAAACATTACCTTCCAATACATACCCTCTTCCAACAACATAGCTGACCTCTTTACCAAACCCTTTCCCTGAGAGAAGATCTGTCAATTCACTTCAGAACTC
>Ga0157361_1001019_pt1 | contig 9886 bp, 7 predicted proteins | sample AttlaeALBM2_FD_111481 | JGI IMG/M metagenome (GOLD analysis project Ga0157361, IMG submission 111481) | Fungus gardens microbial communities from leaf cutter ant in Ribeirão Preto, State of São Paulo, Brazil - Atta laevigata ALBM2 | ecosystem: Host-associated > Fungi > Mycelium > Unclassified ...
AGTCCATGTACAAACATTGAGGTCTTCATATCTCCACTAATATTAATTGCCTTGAGGTTGTTCTAGGCACATTCTGAGTGTTATGAAGAAGGCTTCTGCTGAGCCTAGAACCAAAGCATTGATCACAGCGGTTTCTGAGATATTAGTGATTTAATAAATGGTAACATGGTAGTTACCAGTTGATCTGCTTAATATCTTGGCCAATATTAATTTCCTTGAGACATGACTGGTATCAATTGAAAGGTCTTTTTAAGGGCTTTAAGCTGGCTTTAAGACCGTGGGAATATTTGAAGAATTGGTGGAGATATGACCAAATGAAGTTTTTGACAGTGAAGATATCAAGTATTAGATATAGGCTTTTTCTGTTAACTTTTCTGTTTTCTTTTCAATTATTTGATATTTCAAATCCTTAGTACTAGGCATTATCAAGACTCCTACTTTATACTTATTAACCTCTGCTCTCTTCCTATTGTCATAACTTAGTAAAACAGCTAAGTTAATATTTATTTCTTTTCTATTAGTTTCTAAAGATCAGACACATGGGATAGTTGGATAAATTAGAGCAGATGAGACTTTATAAATAGAAGTAAATAGTAAAAGCTATATATAAGGTTCTAGACAAGATGACTTAAACCCGCTTCAAGTCTAAGTTGACAAGAAGTATTAGAACCAACTCTTGGGTTCTCTCTGGTAGAGGTTAGCCTCAACTATCAGCTGTGCCTACTTCTACACCTGTTTCCCTTTTAGTAATTCAGGGAGGTTTGTCACAAAATGAAACCCTTGTTATTGAATAACATCGAGTTGTCTTGGAAACTCCACTTGCTAGAGCATTTGTTTCAGATATTTACATATAAATATGGGATTGTAGTTACATTTTAATTAAGTCTTTCTATCTTTCCCTCTTTTCCCCTGTGCTCAATTTATTTTGCTGCGTCAAGGTTTATTGAGGAGAGAGAGAGTAAGGAAAACAAGAAGAAATCTTTTTAGAGAAGAACAAAACTAGGGAACTATAACTAATGATAGTAAATAAATACTATAGAGAATTTTGGAATGAAAAGATACTAAACTATTAGCTGATTCAGGTAAGGCTAAAACTTTATATATATCACGATGCCACAAAGCATAATAAAGAAAACTCAATAGAGTTATCACAAATGGTCACTTACTGATTTGTGATTATAGATGCTAGAGCTTAAAAGGGCTTAGAAATAAAGTTTAGATAGTGACAAAAGATATTGTTAAGTCTGAGGTCTAATTCTTAGACAAGAAGTCCTTATATATAGAATTATGATAGTCTATATACTAGAATAGGCCATTATATGCTACTACCTATTGCTCTATATATAGTAGTGCCTTTGTACTCTAAAATGCAATAACTTAACCATATGGAGGCTATCCTTTGTTCTAAGAAAAGGACAGATGACTATCTATAAGTAATTAATAAAGTCTATGTACAAACATTGAGGCCTTTATATCTCCACTAATATTAATTGCCTTGAAGTTATTCTAGGCTCATTCTGAGCATTATGAAGAAGGCTTCTGCTGAGCCTAGAACCAAAGCATTGATTGTGGCAGTTTCTGAGATATTAGTGATTTAATAAACAGTAACATAGTGGTTACCAGTTGATCTGCTTAATATCTTGGCCAATATTGATTGCCTTGAGACATGACTGGTATCAATCAAAAGGTCTTTTTGAGGGCTTTCCATAGCCTTTAAGACTGTGAGAATCGTTGAAGAATTAATGGAGATATGGTCGAATAAAGTTTGTGACATTACTCTCTCTCTTAGTTCGAGCTCTGTTGAGAAGTTATCTTGTTTTTGGTATACTCTGAAAATATTCCTGCAGCTTTTCACCTGCATTTTGTAAATTTTTTTCAATTTCCCATGTGTCGTCTCCTTGAGTATATCCTTTTCATCTAACAAGGTATTTGTTCTTCCTATACCTTTGTTGTAGGTCCAGAATTTTTTCTACCTCCTATTCTTCCCAGCCCTGTATCAAGGTTAGTGGTAGGGGAGTGGCTTTTTGGCCACAAATGGTGAATTCAAAGTACTGAGTTAACTTACTTGTGTGAAAGACTAGGTGTAGTGCTCAGTAGCAAGGTGACATCCTAAGCCAGAATGTAACCAAGAACAACTTTTCTATTATTTTGAATGGTCCTTTGTACCAGGATGTAGATAGCTCTTTGTCATAGATTTCATAGTTCCTTTCATGGACATCTAACAACTTGGAAAAGAAAGCTACTAGGTGCTATAGGTTGGTTTGCATATCTTTTTGTGATAAGACTATACCTGTTGCAAAGTTGCTAGCATTAGTGGATAACTTAAAGAAATCTTTGTCATTTGGTATTCTCAGGATTGGAGCCATGGTAAAGGCCTTTTTCAGTGGCTCAAAAGCATTTTGTTGCTCAATGCCCTAATTCCAGATACAATCCTTCTTGGTCAAGTTGAAGAGTGGTTTTGATATCTTGGCAAAGTTCTCAATAAACCTACAATAGAAATTTGCAAAGCCTAAGAATACTTGTAATTGTTTGAATTTTGTTAGTACTGGCCACTCTAGAACTTCTAAAAGTTTCTCTTTATCCATCTATACTTTATTTTCTGATATTATTATGCCTAAATATTTGATACTACTTTGTTCAAAGAAACATTTCTCTGCTTTGGTGTAGAGGTCATTAAATTAAAGTCTTTTTAGCACTTTTTTAACCAATTGCCTATGTTCCTTCAAACATGTCCTAAATATTAAAATGTCATCTAAATACACTATTACTAGTCTAATACAAATCAAATCTCCAAGTATATCGTTTATCATACTTTGAAAAGTCACTGGTACATTAGAGAATCCAAAATACATAATAGTTGCCTCAAAGCCTTGTCTTGTAATAAATGCCGTTTTCCATTCATTTCTTTCTCTGATGTGAACATTGTTGTATCCCTATCTCAAATCAATTTTGGTAAAGATTGAGGCTTTGCTGAGTGATTCAATCAAGTCAGCTATTCTAGGGATTGGATAGTGATTTTTGATAGTAATTGCATTAAGGGCTCTATAGTCTATGATGGATCGTAAGCTTTTATTATGTTTCTTTACAAAGAAGAATAAAGTTGCTATCGGGCTAGTAGATGAACAGATATAACCTTTTCTAAGTTCCTCATTAATTCATATATCAAGAGAGTTTCTTTCTGCTAGAGATAGTAGATAGACCTTTGCTGGCTTAGGAAGCTTTGTGCCTTCCATGAAGTCAATAGCATGGTCGTATAGTTTCTGTAATAACATTCTCTTTGATTTATGCTTTGAAAACACATTCCTATACTCATGTAACCATTCTGGTACATGAGCCTTCCAGGTCTTTGTGTCTTCACAATCTGAGTCCCCATACTGGTCTCAATTGTTGAGAATAGTTGCAATCATCATTGCCTATTGATGACTGCCTGGGTCAGTCGTGTCTGCTCAGCTAAGAATATGGTTGTCAGGGTTCTCATTTTCTATGTCATCTAATAAGGGAAATCTACTGACATCCATTTTGAGATAAAGCTCATTAGCTTCTTATCATGACTTGGCAAAACAGCTAAGTTATTATTTATATTTCTTTTCCTTTTCTTTTCTTTTAGATTATTACTAAGGTGGAGTACAGGAAATATCATGTGACTAGTCACAAAGTCATAAAAAGGTATGACTACTATCACAGAAATGGTCATATCACAGTCACAGCATGTGACAAAGAAGTCACCTAATGGACATAAGGACTGTGGGAGACAAGGTGCATAGCCACAATAGTAATTGTATATATAGTATAGCAAATTTAATGAGAACTCTATCAAGTTTTCCTTGTCAAATGCTGATAAAGGAGCAGTTGGCTTTATTCCAGCTCAGGAGTTAGCTATTCTGACACTTTTACTTCTATATTTCATGTTTTATGAACTTTATTAGCACATGTATCTGAATATCTGGTAAACTCCCATTGATCTTTTTGCCAATTGATATTTGGATTATACTTATACAAGTATGAGTAGCTAATCATCATCTCCTTATTTCCTAGGTCAGTGACAAAGAGATATTAGGTCATCTTATATGATCCAATTTCTACATAAGCTTGGATGTATTCAGTTATTTGTTTTGCCTTGTTGGGAGTGCCTTCTACATTGATTACATGATACAGATTTGCTAGTTTATGTATTGCCATGTTATTATTTTCTATAACAACTCTATCAACAAAGTTCGTAGTAGCTCCCAAATCAACTAAAGCCTCAGTCTGTACTTTTTTGCCATATACCCAAAGTATAACTGGAATTTTAAAGAAGGTAGTCTTGTTACATGCTATATTATTACAAGTTTCCAGTACTACTTCTAATCTTTGCAGGCTAATAGGGGGTATACTATCCTCTGACTATAGATCATAGACGTTATACTCTACAGTCCCAAGGGAAAATCCAATTTGGGAGTTCCCTTTCCCTTTCTACTTGGAGGAACAGGATTAGGGATTTTCTCAATTGATACACTATTTATATTGATGTCCTCAGAAAGGGATTCTGGGTCATTACTTTCTTCCTCCAACAGCTTTATCAGCTGTGCTCTAAACAACTGATTTTTGCTTGGACCTGGTAGAGATGGTTTCTGAGAAGAGGTCTTATGAGGGCATTTGTCCTCATTGCCAGGCTTATTGTAACAGTCTACAGTATTATGTGATTTTGCCTTATTTTTAAAGCCTTTTCCAGCATATATCTGGTAGTATTGCAAGTTCTTTCCTTTTTTTTTCTGAATTTCATCTATTTCCATTGCATCCAGGTCTTTTTTTCCTCCACTTTTCTCTTCATTTGCCTCTGGACCAAATATTGTGCCCTGGGCCTTATTTAGATATAAGGCCTTATATGCTTGCATCAACAGTTTAAGATAGTTATCCTATGTTTTTGGAGATTGATTTGTGATCTCATATATGATAAGTGCATTTCACAACTCATCAGAAATAACCTCTTTTATCTTGTCAATGTGAACTTTGTCACTATAGCTGACAATTCTTGCCAACATCCTGTATCGTTCTGTGTACTTGACAAAGTTTTTTTTTGCTAGGTCCTTGTTAACCCAGAGTGCTGTTAATTCCTTCTTTGCTCCCTCCTTGTCATCTCTTTGTCCATAAATATTTTTTAATTCCTGGACAAAGTTGCTCCAGGATCTAACACTTTGTCCTGCTTGCACTGTTAGGGGACAACGCTAGAGGTATGCTTAGTGATGTGAGTAGATTCCCATCTAAGAGCCGCCATCTCTCCAATCGCATTCTCACTCTCTCCTGCTTTCCCTTCTGTAACATACTGTGTGAGCCTCTAAATCTATTATTGGACTTTGTGGGAATATATGTCAGGTACCCTGAGAATGGTGCCTTGACTATCTAGTAGTATAAATACTAGTCTTCCATTGTAGATATACTTCAGTTGAATCTCACCTTAGCTTCAGGATCTCTACATTAGCTTAAGGGTCATTTACCTTGTGTGTGAACTAGTGCCCTAACATACACTTTATCATAGTATGACTTTATGTATGTGCTGGCAAGAGCATATAATCAGGTAAGGGCACATACAATTTTCTGATTATCTGCAATTATACCAGATGCCAAACAGTATAGAGCAATTTGGCTCAACCAATCATGTAGTTGCATTTTATTATCAGAGCTTGCAAATGTTGGTGGCTTTAGTACCTTAGTTTTAGAGGTGATGTTTCCTCCAGGGAGCCTTAACAGCTCTCCCCAAAGACAGATGACCTTTGCCTCCAGAGTGGCAATTCTATTATATGCTGTAGAAAGGGTGCCATTGTAATGATTAATTGCTCCATTGAGCACCTGATCCACATAGTTCTTGAGGGTATGGGTGGTGTCTCAATGTGCATTTCATAGTATCAATATCTCAACCTTATTCCAAGAAATATTTTCAGGGTTGGTACTATCCCTAACGAGTGCTTCCCAGTTCTCAGTACTGAAATCAGCAAAGGGAACAGTGATGGTAAAGTTGGTGAAAGTCGACATGTCTATTTACAAGTAGTTAATTACAGTTCTTAAGTATGTTTTCAAGGGGATGAAAGGAAAAAATACCCAATTTTAGCCTTTTAATGCCATTATGTTACACCTGAATACCATTCCCATCATATTATGTCTATGGAATAGTAATGTTGAGCTCTAGAAGAGCTTTACAAAATTTCTGGTATTCTAGTAGCTAGTTTTAAAAAATTTACATTTTTGAGGCACTTGCAAGTGCCTTTTAATACTCTCCACTCTTTAGCTGTAAGCTTGTGACCAATTTCATTTAGCTCTATAATTATGTCCTACAGTCAATTGAACTATTTCATAGAGAATCATACTGTGGATCCTCAGCCCAGGTCTTGTTTTCACTCATTTTAGTGAAAAATAGTGATATACAATCCAAGGTAGGTTGTAAAAAAGCTAAACTCCAAGCTGGAGTAAAGCCAACTACTCTTTGCTCAGTGATTGACAAAGAGAACTCAATAGAGTCCCCATTAGATTTTGCTATACTATATATATAATTACTATTGTGGCTATGCACCTTGCCTCCCATAGTCCTTATGTCCATCAGCTGACTTCTTTGTCACATTCTGTGACTATGACTTGTGACTCTATGTGACATGACCATTCTGTGACCTCAGTCACACCTTTTGTGATGCTATGACTGTCATGTGATATTTCCCATACTCCACCTTAGTAATAATCTAAAGAAAAAGAAAAAGAAAAGAAAAGAAATATAAATATTGACTTAGCCATTTTGCCAAGTCATGACATGGGTTCCAGGAGTTCTTTGTACTCCTTTATGCATAATAATTTCTATATTTTTGCAAAAATGTAGTTCTAGGGGACAGGATGCAAAGTAAAAGTTATTTACTTTGTGCCAGCAAGGGTCTACTTCAACAAGTTTGTTGTATAATTTAGTAGATGAAGTGGGGTCTATTTCAATTCTCTCCAGTAATGACTTGTTCTTCATACTCTCCTGTTTCAGTGAGAGGCATTCAACAAGACTTTTCTTGATGTTTCTGATAGTGGACATAGCTTGGGGGCAAAAGTGAGCACAATATCCCTATTTCAGCAAATGAAGTGTATGGGCAGAAAGACTACACTATACTACTCTAAAAGTGTCCTTTTAATATCGATGAGAAGTTTTGTCTTGAGGGGGTAGAGTCAATGTCATGTCCAGTTTCTTTCACTAGCTCATGAAAGAGGAATAGGAATCTCAGAGTGGTTCCAGCCACCTGCAAGGGTTTTTTAGAAATGTTTACACAAATCTGAAGTCTTTCAGGACTAGCTATGATACACAAGCTAGCCTGCTCTCATCATTCTGAGAGACAGACCTTCCCCTTTATACCTAGGGTCTAGCCTACTATAGAGATAGGTCCTTGACAGAAACCTACTCTGAGCCCTCAGTAAGTCTTCTGTTCTTTTACAGAAACAGAGACACCCTCATAGTCCCCAGGACCCTCATCTAGAATGAACACAACCCCTAAGTTCTTTGCAGAAACAAAGGGGACAGAAAACAGTAGACTTAACAAACTATTACAAATAGTTACTTACTATTTGTGATGGGTACTTTGATACTTTAAAGAGTTCAAAAATGCAAAGCTAGACAAGTGACAAAAGATGTTGTTAAGTCTGAGGTCTAATCCTTAGACTATGAGTCCTTATATATATAATTGTGATAGTCTGTATACTAGAACAGATTATCACATGCTACTACCTATTTTTCTATATATGGTAGTGCCTTTGTACTTAATATAGTGATAACTTAACCTTATGGAGGCTGTCCTTTGTTCTAAGAAAAGGACAGATGATTATCTATGGGTAATTAACGAAGTCTATGTACAAACATTGAGGCCTTCATATTTCCACTAATATTAATTGCCTTAAGGTTGTTCTAGGCTCATTCTGAGCATTATGAAGAAGGCTTTTGCTAAGCCTAGAACCAAAGCATTGATTGTGGCGGTTTCTGAGATATTAGCAATTTAATAAACAGTAACATAGTGGTTACTAGTTGATCTGCTTAATATCTTGGCCAATATTGATTGCCTTGAGATGTGACTAGTATCAATCAAAAGGTCTTTTTGAGGACTTTCCATAGCTTTTGAGACTATGAGAATTGTTGAAGAATTGATGGAGATATGACCAAATAAAGTTTGTGACAAAAGTAGTAAAAGGACTAGAGAGGTCAGGCAGAGAGGTCAAATAAAGAGATAGAGAAAGAGGCGTTTGATGAAGACAATGTGCTCAAGAACAAGACAACTTGAGATCACCACCTCTCTCTATGGCCTAGCAAAAGGCTTGAGAGCCATCTATTGTTTAGAGAAGAATCCCAGGAGTAGGATTAGAGGAGTAGGAAATGGTAGCCAAGTAATTGGAAAAGGTGCTATCTTATTATTTCACTCTTACTATCTTTAGAAATTTGGAAGTTTTCTTTGTTTCTTTTCTTTTGTTGTATTATTGCTTTGTAATCCTAATAAAATACTCTAGGGCACAGAAGGAACAAAAATACTCTTCCTCCTATCATCTTTCCCTCTGTTGCTCTAGAGCTGAAAGGCTATTTGAGTAATTTAAGGTTTTTCTTTTGTGTCTGCTTTATGAAAACTCTATAAAACTTCCCTTAAAGGAATACTCAAGTCTCAATGGACTTGGGCATTTGCTTATACTAGAAGCTAACCACTTGCTACATATTTTTGGAGTAGGCTTCCAGTTGTATAGTCAGCTAAAGTAGAGCTTGCATAATAGCACAGGAGTTCTAGGTAGTACTGCTATATCAATGGCAAGCCAGGCTACTAAACTAGATAAGGGTAGTAGTATCATAGCACAAGATGAACATATGCCTTAGGGATCCTATTATGGTGAGGGTTTACTCAAGTGGATACTAAAAACATTTCTTTTCTTCTTAGGTTTTTATTTAATATGTTTTGGTTATTCTTTGGACCTTTACCTTCAATAAGCTCTCTATTATTTGATTTATCTCCCCAGTACCTACTTGTTTAATGTACAATTGTGAAGCAGTTTGGAGATTTCACCTCTCTAACCTTGCTTTCACCTTTGTTTTATGATCAAACCTTCTGATCCCCATTACTGCAAAAATATTTGGAAGCTACACAGGCTACCAGAGAGTATTATTATGGACAGAGAGGCACAATTTGCAGCAGGAATGATAAAAGAGTTGAATCACATATTAGGAATAGATACAAAATTGTCAACAGTATACTATCCACAAACTTGTCATGACTTGGCAAAATGGCTAAGTCATTATTTATGTTTCTTTTTCTTTTTCTTTTCTTTTCTTATTAGACTTATAACTACAAGATAGAGCATGGGAAAGTATCACATGACTTTGTCACAATGTCACAATTGGTGTGATGGATAGTCACAGATGTCATGGGTCACAGTATGTCACATGACTAAGAGTAACATGAGGACCATAGGAGAATAAACGCATAGCTACAGTAGTAAAATGTATAAGTAATAGAGAATTAAGCAAGAACTCCATTGAGTTCTCTTTGTCAAATGCTGAACAAAGAGACAGTTGGCTTAATTCCGGTCATCAGACTTTAGCTGCTGACAAAACTGATGGACAAATGAAAAGAATGAACCAAGATCTTGAGCAATATCTTAGAATGTTCATAGACTATCAATAGGAACAATGGCTAGATTGGTTAGCAACAGCAAAGTTTGCCTATAATAATAAGGTGCAGACAAGTACAAAAGTATTGTCGTTCAAAGCAAATAATGAATGGGATCTATGCATGGTATCACAAATGGTCACTTACTATTTGTGATGGGTGCTTTGATACTTTAAAGAGTTCAAAAATGCGAAGTTAGATAAGTGACAAAAGATGTTGTTAAGTCTGAGGTCTAATCCTCAGACTAT
>Ga0157361_1001022_pt1 | contig 9864 bp, 9 predicted proteins | sample AttlaeALBM2_FD_111481 | JGI IMG/M metagenome (GOLD analysis project Ga0157361, IMG submission 111481) | Fungus gardens microbial communities from leaf cutter ant in Ribeirão Preto, State of São Paulo, Brazil - Atta laevigata ALBM2 | ecosystem: Host-associated > Fungi > Mycelium > Unclassified ...
GCTTGCTAAGCAACGAGTGCGAGGGAAAAGCCATATTCTGGCACTCTTCAGCCTGCACGCACCGATAGCCACAATTTTCAGCCCCCCAAATGTAGACCAGACAGGGGGCTGATGTGAAGCCTCCAGGCGCGCTAATTCGGGCCTGAAGTCACGTTTTCTCGCCTTATTGCTGAAAAACTATACCGATGTTACTGATTCCGTCTTCGCGCAGGTCAGAACGTAGCCCTTTGATCAGCTCCAGGTCCCGCTCCTCGCAGTCTGCCAGCAGGCGAAAAATCTCCCACTGCTGGTCCCACTCGTCAATCACGGCCTGATTTTCACGCAGCTCTTCATCGCTCATTTCGCGACCGGCCTGCGTCATCTCCAGGATAGCCACCGTCGTAATGGAGGTACGACTGACTTCGATGGCGTGCTCAAGGGTTTCACCGCTGAGCTGCGCATGTACGACTTCGCTCAGCGCCACGCAGGCGTCGATAGCCGGATGCACGCCGTAGATATCAAAATCATCGCCGTTGGGGATCGCTGCTTCCAGTTTCTCCAGCTGGCTGTCGAAATTGATTTTGGCATCCTTCACCGTCAGGCTCTCCCACACCAGGTCAAGAATGCGGCGATAGAGCTGCGGATCGGCAAACGCAGTCTGCTGGCAGAAGGCCCAGTAGTTCGGGTACATCCGCTCACACAAACAGGCCATAAAAGTCATGTGCTGCCAGCTTTCCAGCTTCGCCAGACGCAAATGGACGGGGTTCTGTAACATCAAACTTACTCTCGGTAGATTAGCTGGCGGCAGTGTACCGCAAAAGCCACATACAAACAGCGTTAGCGCGCATTTTGCCACTTCACAAAAGCGGGACGGCCAGAGGCGACGGCATCCGCCCAGCGCGTAGGTTCGGGTAAGCGATAGCCGCCCATGCAGGCTTCCACCCACTGCAGCGCACTGTCCATGCTGACGCGGTGCCCGGTAGAGACAAACAGTGGGTTACAACGCGCTTTGCTGCGCCATACCCAGCCAATTTGCTCACCTTTGTCGATCAACGGCTGACGGCTGCCAGGCGCAGCGTCCAGCTCGGCAAAACGCCCGCAGAGGCGCTTCTTCGCCACGCCAATCGTGGGCACATCCACCATCGAGCCAAAATGCGCCGCTACGCCGAGACGGCGCGGATGGGAGATGCCGTGCCCGTCAACAAACAGCAAATCCGGCTGCTGCGAAAGCTGCTGCCAGGCTGCCTGTAGCGCAGGCATTTCACGAAACGAGAGAAAACCGGGAATATAGGGCATAATGGTAGGAATACGCGCAATGCGGTGTTCCACCAGCCTTAACGAAGGGTATTCAAGGATCACCAGCGCAGCGCGCGTGACTTCACCGCCCTGTTCAAAGCCGACATCTGCGCCGCCGATAAAGCGCGGCGGCAGCACATCGAAATCATCCTGCCGCACTACACTGGCGGCGCGTTGTAACTGTTCCTGACGTAGTGCGGCTAAATCCATACTTATCCCTGATGATATTGGCGTGACAAACGATGCACGGCCTCGACAAACACGCCCGCATGCTCTGGCGGTACATCCTGATGGATACCATGTCCGAGGTTAAATACGTGCCCTTCGCCTGCGCCAAAACCTTGCAGAATACCAGCGACTTCCTGCTCAATACGCGCAGGCGGTGCATACAGCATAGACGGGTCCATGTTGCCTTGCAGCGCCACTTTGTCACCCACGCGGCGACGCGCATCCGCGATATCCGTGGTCCAGTCCAGGCCCAGCGCATCACAGCCGGTTGCAGCGATCTCTTCCAGCCACTGACCACCGCCTTTGGTGAACAGCGTAATCGGCACGCGACGGCCTTCATTCTCATGCAGCACGCTATCAACGATTTTATGCATGTAGTACAGCGAGAATTCGCGGTAATCACGGCCGGTCAGCACGCCGCCCCAGGTATCAAATACCATTACCGACTGCGCACCCGCTTTAATCTGTGCGTTGAGGTAGAGAATGACGCTATCGGCCAGCTTATCCAGCAGCGCATGCAGCGTCTGCGGCTCTGCGTACATCATCTTTTTAATTTTGGTGAAGGCTTTGCTACTGCCACCTTCAATCATATAGGTCGCCAGCGTCCAGGGACTGCCGGAGAAGCCGATCAGCGGCACTTCGCCCTTCAGGTTATGACGAATGGTGCGTACCGCATTCATCACATAACCCAGCTCCTGCTCCGGATCGGGCACCGGCAGCTTGTCGACATCCGCACGGCAGGTAATGGGATTAGAGAAACGCGGGCCTTCTCCGGTTTCAAAGTAGAGCCCAAGGCCCATCGCATCCGGAATCGTCAGGATATCGCTGAAGAGGATCGCGGCGTCCAGCGCATAGCGGCGCAGCGGTTGCAGGGTGACTTCACACGCCAGCTCAGCATTCTTACACAGCGACATAAAATCACCGGCCTCAGCGCGCGTGGCTTTGTACTCCGGCAAATAACGCCCGGCTTGTCGCATCATCCACACGGGGGTGACATCTACCGGCTGGCGCAACAGGGCGCGCAGATAACGATCGTTCTTCAGTTCACTCATAATGGGCTCTCAACAGGCTAAGGGCGGCAGTGTAACATTTTTCACGCCGCGCTGGCGCGACACAGCGCTACCGTATCTTCAATCAGCCGACGCGCTACCGTGCCGGGTGGCGGCAGCAGAGGCAGATCATCATAACGATACCAGCCGGCATCCAGCAGCTCTTTACCGTCATGCTGCAACTCACCACCGTCATACTCCGCCATAAACGCCATCATCAGCGAATGGGGGAACGGCCACGGCTGCGACGTTACGTAACGCACGTTTTTCACCCGTACGTTGCTCTCCTCCATCACCTCCCGCGCGACCGCCTGCTCCAGGGTTTCGCCCACTTCGACAAATCCGGCCAGTACGGTGTAAATGCTGTTACGGTGACGGGCATGATTCGCCAGCAGGATCTCATCGCCACGACGGATCGCGACAATGATGCACGGCGCAATCTGCGGATAGTAACGTTCACGGCAGTGGTTACACAGACAGGCGAACTCGCGCTTGCTGAGGTGCATTTCGTGACCGCAGTAGCCACACCAGCGATGCGCGCGATAGAATTCCGCCAGCTGTACGCCACGTCCGGCAAGCTGAAACAGCCCAACATCTTCATCGATCAACTGGCGCACCGAGCCCATATGGTTCGGACGCGATTCACGCACCAGCCAGACATTTTCGCCCTGCCACTCACCGATCAGGATGCCACTGCTGCCCGCCAGGCCAAAATCGCCGGATAAGCCATGCGGCAACGTCCCCTGCGGTAACCAAAGTTTCTGTTCAGAGCTGACAATCCACCAGCCAGCGTCTACGCTTGAGATCTCACGTTGCATCTTAATCGTTGTCCTTAGCGTCAAATGACACGCTGAAATCCTGATATTAAGGGTGTAATGAACAACTATAACTCACCAGGAGCCCCGTATGCTTACCCAGTTAGACACCCTGACCGAGCGTGTTGGTGGCGGTAATGAATTAGTCGATTCGTGGTTGCGCGCCAGACGGCAGTTGCTCGTCACTTACTACGAGTTAATCGGCATGAAGCCGAACAAAGAGGCGCTGACGGCGCTGGATGAGCAGGCGCTGGATGCGTTTTGTCACAACCTGGTGGATTATCTCTCCACCGGTCATTTCAGCGTCTATGAGCGCATTATCAGCGAAATGGAAGGTGACAGCCCGCTGATTGCTGCGGCACAAATCTATCCGTCGCTGGAGAGCAACACTGACCGCATCATGCAGCTGTATGACAGCCATCTGCAGCAGGCCATCAATGATGAAAACTGCGTTGATTTTCAGCAGGCCCTGTCTGAAGTCGGCGAAGCGCTGGAGTCGCGTTTCACCCTTGAGGACAAGCTGATTCAGCTCGCCTGGGATAATAAACTGGCGCGCCCACCGGTTGCTAACGATAGCGCCATTGCCCGCCCGGCATAATCTCACGCAGTTGTAAAAAACTTGTTATTCCCGAAAAGCCCTCTTATGCTGAGTGGGCTTTTTTAATGCCTCTTCAAATGCGAAGAGCCCGGTTTTGCGATATAAGCGTAGCGTGTGGTCAGTTGGTGTTCGGACAGCGCGCAGTGACCGATGTATCGTGAAACCCAACCCTTGTCGGAGTGCCCTCACGGGCTGAGACCGTTAATTCGGGATCCGCGGAACCTGATCAGGTTAGTACCTGCGAAGGGAACAAGAGTAGATATCATCAGCACGGTGCAGGTTTGCCCGGCACCGTAACTGTTACTCCTTCCGGACTCCGGACAAGCAACTTCCCACTGATTTCAGGAAACTTGCTATGTCTGTTACTAAAACTTCCCGTCGTGAACAGCGCGCCCAGGCGCAGGAATTTATCGATTCACTGCAGGGAACCGCTTTCCCCAACTCGCAACGCATCTGGATCACCGGCAATCGCCCGGATATTCGCGTTCCAATGCGCGAAATTCAGCTCAGCCCGACTCACACGGGCGGCAGCAAAGAGAACCCGCAGTACGAAGCTAATGAACCGGTGCCGGTCTATGACACCGCCGGCGCGTATGGCGATCCGGCTGCGACCATCGATGTGCACCGGGGACTGGAAAAATTACGTGCCGCATGGATTGATGAGCGTGGCGACAGCGAAACCGTTGCGCAGGTCAGCTCCTCTTACACCCAACAACGTCTTGCCGACGATGGCCTGGATCACCTACGTTTTGAGCACCTGCCACAGCCGCGCCGCGCCAAAGCCGGCCGCTGTGTCACGCAGCTCCATTACGCGCGTCAGGGCATTATCACACCGGAGATGGAGTTCATCGCTATCCGCGAGAATATGGGGCGCGAACGTATTCGCAGCGAAGTGCTGTTACAGCAGCATCCGGGCCACAGTTTTGGCGCGCATCTGCCGGAAAACATTACTGCGGAGTTCGTGCGTCAGGAAGTGGCCAGCGGCCGCGCCATCATCCCGTCCAACATCAACCATCCTGAATCGGAGCCGATGATCATTGGCCGTAACTTTCTGGTGAAGGTTAACGCCAATATCGGTAACTCTGCAGTGAGCTCCTCCATTGAGGAGGAGGTAGAGAAGCTGGTGTGGTCGACGCGCTGGGGCGCCGATACCGTGATGGATCTCTCCACCGGCCGCTATATCCATGAAACGCGCGAGTGGATTTTGCGTAACAGTCCGGTGCCCATTGGTACTGTACCGATCTATCAGGCGCTGGAGAAGGTGAACGGTGTTGCCGAAGATCTCAACTGGGCGATCTTCCGCGATACGCTGCTGGAGCAGGCCGAGCAAGGCGTTGACTACTTTACTATCCACGCTGGCGTGCTGCTGCGCTACGTGCCGATGACGGCAAAACGCCTGACCGGTATTGTGTCACGCGGTGGCTCCATCATGGCGAAATGGTGCCTGTCGCACCATCAGGAGAGTTTCCTGTATCAGCACTTCCGCGAGATTTGCGAAATCTGCGCCGCCTACGATGTGGCGCTCTCGCTGGGCGACGGTCTGCGCCCGGGCTCCATTCAGGATGCCAACGACGAGGCGCAGTTTGCTGAACTGCGTACGCTCGGTGAGCTGACGCAAATTGCCTGGGAGTATGACGTGCAGGTGATGATTGAAGGCCCCGGCCATGTGCCGATGCAGATGATCCGCCGCAACATGACGGAACAGCTGGAGCACTGCCACGAAGCGCCCTTCTACACGCTTGGCCCGCTCACCACCGATATTGCCCCCGGCTACGATCACTTCACCTCCGGGATTGGCGCCGCGATGATCGGCTGGTTTGGCTGCGCCATGCTGTGCTACGTCACGCCAAAAGAGCACCTCGGCCTGCCCAACAAAGAGGATGTGAAGCAAGGACTGATCACTTACAAGATCGCCGCCCACGCTGCGGATCTGGCGAAAGGGCATCCCGGTGCGCAGATCCGCGATAACGCGATGTCGAAAGCGCGCTTTGAATTCCGTTGGGAGGATCAGTTCAACCTAGCGCTTGATCCGCACACCGCGCGCGCTTATCACGATGAGACGCTGCCGCAGGAGTCCGGCAAAGTCGCTCACTTCTGCTCTATGTGCGGCCCAAAATTCTGCTCGATGAAAATTACCCAGGAGGTGCGTGAATTTGCTGCCCGCCAGCAGGCTGAAGCGCAGCCGATCGAGTTGGGCATGGCGCAAATGTCGGACGCCTTCCGTAGCCGTGGCGGCGAGCTCTACCATGCCGCCGACACCCTGAAAGAGGAAAAAATATGACCAACGCCTTTCCTGCCACCGCCGCGAAGCTGGGACTGTATCCGGTTGTGGATAGCGTGGAGTGGATTGAACGCCTGCTGGATGCCGGCGTGCGCACTATTCAGCTGCGTATCAAGGATTCTCAGGATCATGAAGTTGAAGAGGCGGTACGTGATGCCATTGCCCTCGGCAAGCGGTACCGCGCCCGCCTGTTCATTAATGATTACTGGCGCTTAGCGATTAAGTATCACGCTTATGGGGTGCATCTTGGTCAGGAGGATTTAGACGTGGCCGATCTGGAGGCGATTCGCCAGGCCGGTTTGCGGCTGGGGCTATCGACGCACGATGATGCAGAGTTGGATCGCGCACTGGGGCTGCGTCCCTCCTACATCGCACTGGGCCATATCTTCCCGACACAGACCAAAGAGATGCCCTCGGCTCCACAGGGCACCACTGAACTTAAACGCCATCTGGCGCGTCTGCAGGATATCTCCACCGTAGCAATTGGCGGTATTTCTCTGGCGCGCGTGCCGGAAGTGCTGGCCACGGGCGTGGGCAGCGTTGCCGTTGTCAGCGCGATCACGCAGGCGGCAGACTGGCGTGAAGCAACGAAACAGCTGCTGGACATGGTTGAATCCGGAATCCAGCCCGCAGAAGTTCTGTAATACTCTGCCCCCTCATGCGATCCCCTGGAATCTGTCGCTCAGCCTGATATATCAGCGCTGGCACAGATTCCGGCACACGCTAAAGTGAGCCTGCCCGCTGTCGCTTGCAGTGGGCCAGGGCTGGCTTCCCCGACTCTCTGTCCGGCCCTGCCTTTCCACTTTACTCTGCCAGGGAGGAGATATGCCGGCTTTCATTACTGCAACTCTGCATCGCGCGCTCTACCGCAGCGCCCAGATGCGCGATGGCCTGCTCGGTTTGATCACTCATTGGCAGGCCATAATTCAGGCGCAGGCAGTTGCGGTATTTACCCGAGGCCGAAAACAGCGAACCTGGCGCCACCTGAAGCTTCAACGCCTGAAGTTCAGTGTTGAGCCGCACCGCATCAAAGGCCTCCGGCAGCTCAATCCACATCAGGAAACTGCCCTGTGGCCGCGAGACGCAAATAGCGCCGGGAAAATAGTGGCGTATCCAGCAGCTAAAGGTCTCGTAGTTGCGCTGATACATCTGGCGCATGCGGCGCAGGTGCGGCAGGTAGTACCCAAGCCGAATAAACTCCGCCACCGCGTGCTGCGGCTGGGTGGCTGTCGAGCCGGTGCCGATATATTTCATGTGCAGCACGCGATCGCGATAACGACCCGGGGCAACCCAGCCGACGCGCAAGCCTGGCGCCAGGGTTTTAGAGAACGAACTGCACAGCAGCACGCGGCCATCCATGTCCAGCGATTTAATGGTTATCGGGCGCGGATAGTCCCATGCCAGCTCACCGTATACATCATCTTCAATGATGGCAGCATCAAAACGCTGCGCCAGCGTCAGCAGGGCCCGCTTGCGCGCTTCCGGCATGATAAAGCCCAGAGGATTATTACAGTTGGGCACGACCACCACCGCTTTGATCGGCCACTGTTCAAACGCCAGCTCCAGCGCTTCAAGGCTGATGCCGGTAACCGAATCCGTCGGGATCTCAATCACCCGGATACCGAATCCCCGCAGCGTCTGCATGGTGCCATGAAACGTGGGCGACTCCACTGCAATAATATCACCGGGTTCACACACTGCCCGGATCGAGACCGAGAGCGCTTCATGGCAGCCAGTGGTAATCACAATGTCTTCTGCCGTCAGCTGACACCCGCTGTCGATCGTCAGCCGGGCCACCTGTTCACGCAGCGTGGTTACCCCAAGCAGGCTGTCATAGTTAAGCATGCTGACATCCTGCTTCTGCGCCATGCGCCCGAGGATTTTCCATAGCGGCTTGAGGGTGGGCTGAGTCACATCCGGCATCCCGCTGCCCAGCTGCAATACATCGCCACAGCCACGGCTACTAAGCAGTTCCAGCACCGATTCCCACTGCGTGATCTCTACCGGACGCTGTACCGGGCGCGTCAGCGCCGGCACTGGCGGCGTTGCTTTACGCGTGGCAACGAAATAGCCCGAGCGCGGCTGCGGCACGATCAGCTGCTTCTCCTCCAGCAGATGATAAGCCTGTTGCACAGTGCTGATACTGACGCCGTGTTCAAGGCTCAGCGTGCGGACCGAAGGCAGTCGCTCGCCGCTGCGGTAAAGCCCCTGTTCAATGCGGTCTGACAGTAAGCAGGCAAGATGTTGATAACGGGTCATTGTGTGCCTCACTTAGCCGGGGCTTGAGCAGAAACCAGTACAGATGAGATCCCTTTCTACCATTCAGATCCCAATAAGATCAATCTGTATGTTAAAGATAAGTGATTTTTGAATCTGTATTGTAATGTGCAGGAAACCGACAATGTTGCTCAGATACCTTACTGAGGACAGGATGATGGAATTTGATCAAAACCGGGCAGCGAAACCTTTTAGCGTTACCCTGCCGGACGTCTTTCGCGCGGCTATAAGCGCCCTGAAAAACTGGCGTGCACGCCGCGAAACGCGTGAAATTTTGTCGCATCTTAGCGATGCACAGCTGCGCGATATCGGCCTGACGCGAAACGATATCAAACGTAAGTGCTGACGTTTTCAGGACGAAAAAAAACCCTGCCGAGGCAGGGTTTTTTACAGGTCAGCAGAGCGGACGATTACTCGTCGTCGCTACCACCCAGGCCTGCGTTCAGCAGTTCAGCCAGGCTGGCAGAGGCTTCATCCGCAGTAACCTGCGGTGCAACCGGTGCTTCACCCGCCTGACGGCGACGCATACGATCCTGGTGGTACGCATAACCGGTACCAGCCGGGATCAGACGACCCACGATGACGTTCTCTTTCAGGCCGCGCAGTTCATCACGCTTACCTGCTACTGCTGCTTCGGTCAGGACACGTGTGGTCTCCTGGAACGATGCTGCAGAGATGAACGACTCGGTTGCCAGAGACGCTTTGGTGATACCCAGCAGATCGCGCATATAGGTTGCGCCGATTTTGCCGTTGGTCTCCAGATCGCGGTTGGAGATCTTGATACGAGAGACTTCCGCCTGCTCGCCTTCCAGGAACTCCGAGCTACCCGCGTTCATGATGGTCGCTTTACGCAGCATCTGACGCACGATGACTTCAATGTGCTTATCGTTAATCTTAACGCCTTGCAGACGGTAAACTTCCTGCACTTCGTTAGTGATATAACGGGTCACCGCATGCACGCCACGCAGACGCAGGATGTCGTGTGGAGATTCCGGGCCGTCAGATACGACGTCACCACGCTCTACGCGCTCACCTTCGAATACGTTCAGCTGACGCCATTTTGGAATCATCTCTTCGTACGGATCGCTACCATCAACCGGTGTAATCACCAGACGACGCTTGCCTTTGGTCTCTTTACCGAAGGAGATAATACCGCTGATCTCCGCCAGGATTGCTGGCTCTTTCGGACGACGCGCTTCGAACAGATCCGCAACGCGTGGCAGACCACCGGTGATGTCCTTGGTACCGCCAGATTCCTGCGGAACACGCGCCAGGGTATCACCCGAGCTGATCTTCACGCCATCTTCCAGCTGCACAATCGCTTTACCTGGCAGGAAGTAC
>Ga0157361_1001025_pt1 | contig 9847 bp, 14 predicted proteins | sample AttlaeALBM2_FD_111481 | JGI IMG/M metagenome (GOLD analysis project Ga0157361, IMG submission 111481) | Fungus gardens microbial communities from leaf cutter ant in Ribeirão Preto, State of São Paulo, Brazil - Atta laevigata ALBM2 | ecosystem: Host-associated > Fungi > Mycelium > Unclassified ...
ATTGCCTCGAGACGTGACTGGCATCAATCGAAAGGTCTTCTTAAGGGCTTTAAGCTGGCTTTGAGACCGTGTGAATCGTCGAAGATTTGGTGGAGATATGACCAAATGAAGTTTGTGACACAGATGCTAGAAATAAAGAGTAAATTGTCAACAGCATTCTATCTACAGACAGATAGACAAATAGAGAGAGTCAATCAAGAGCTGGAATAGTACTTAAGGATTGTAAGACTCTAGTCACGATGACTTAAGCCCACTCCAAGTCAGAGTTGACAAAAAGAACTTAATAGAGTTCCCATTTAATTTTGTATACTACTTATACATTTTACTACTGTGGCTATGCAACATCCTCCTATGGCTCTCATATTATTCCTGTTATGTGTTTACTTCCTCACATGTTGTGACTGTGACTTTGTAACATGACAACATGTGACCAATGTCATGCTTTTTGTGACTATGTGACTGTCATATGATGCTTTCCCACACTCCACCTTAGTAATGATCAAACTAAATAAAAGAAAAAAAAAGAAAAGAAAAATAGAAAATAACTTAGCCATTTTGCCAAGTCATGATAAGGATATTCATTGATCATAGGCAAGAACAGTGGCCAGAATGGTTGGGAATAGCAGAGTTTGCATATAATAACAAAATATACTTAAGTACTTGGATATCGTCTTTCAAGGCAAATTATGAACAAAATCCCAGGATGGGGTTCGAGGAAAGAAAGAAGAGGAAATATGAGAGAGTAGATAAATTCATTGAGAAAATGAAGCAAATACAAGAGGAAGCAAAAGCAGTGCTAAGCAAAGCACAAGAAGAGATAAAAAGATATGTAGATAGGAAGAGAGCAGAAGTCAATGACTATAAAGTAGGAGACTTAGTAATGCTAAGCACTAAGGATCTGAAGTATCAGATGGTCAGGAAGAGAACAGAGAAGCTGACAGAAAGATTTGTTAAGCCTTACAAGATAAAAAAATCATATCATCATATGTAGTAGAATTGGAACTACCTAGTACAGTAAAGGTACATCCAGTAGTAATATCAGTAGAATACAATGGTATATAGTACAAGTGAAAGGACAGAGGAAGGAGCAACTGGCTCCAGTAATAATCAAAGAGGAAAAAGAATGGGAGATAGAAAGCATATTGAATAAACAGCAAGTAAAGGGAAAAGACAAGTATTTAGTACAGTAGAAAGAGTTCACAGTAGAGTCCGATACTTGGGAAGGAAGAGAAAATTTAAAGAACACAAAAGAAGCAATTCAAGAATTCAAGAAAGAGTACTGGCAAGATATAGAAGATATGGCAAAACAAGAACATTCAAAAGGGAAGAGCTACCAGGACAATTCACAACAAGAAAACTATTTGGATAGTCAGACAAGAGGTACAACCAAGAATATTGGGGAAGACTGGAGAGAAATTGGAGATAGTGAAAAGAAAAATGATCAGAGGGAAGAAAAATAGAAACAATCATGGAGAAAAAAGAAATCAAAAAAGAAAAATCAGGAGTTAGAGAATAGACAGAAAAAAATGACGATGAGATAGGTAACATAGTTGACCCATACTACAAGTTGTAAGAAAATTCCTCAAGACAAGGAAACTTAAGAAAGGGGTAGTATTATGACTTGACAAAATGGCTAAGTTATTATTTAATATTTCTTTTTGTTCTTTTATTACTAAGGTGGAGCATGGGAAGATATCATGTGACAAGTCATAGAGTCACAAAAGGTGTGATAGATGTCACAGAATGGTCACAAGTTACAGTCACAATATATGACAAAAGAGTCAGTTGATGAGTAACATGGAGACCATGGGAGATAAGGAGCATAGCCACATAGTAATTGTATATATAGTATAGTAAATCTAATGGAAACTCTATCGAGTTCTCTTTGTCAAATGCTAATAAAGAGTAGTTAGCTTTATTCTGGCTTAGAAGTTGGTTCACTGATATCTTCCATGTCTCGTCAGTATTCTTTTTTGAACTCTTTGATTGCTTCTTCTGTGTTCTTCAAGTTTTTCCTTTCTTCCTATGTGTCCAATTCTACTGTGAATCTATTCTAGCATACTAAATACTTGTCTTTTCCTCTTACTCACCGCTTATTCAATATTCTCTTTATCTCCCATTCTTCTTCCTCTTTGATCATTACTAGAGCTAGTTGCTCCTTTCTCTGTCCTTCTACTTGCCCTACGTATCCATGTATTCTACTAACATTTACTACTAGGTGTATTTTTACCATGCTGGATAACTATAATTCTATTGTGTTTGATAATATGATTTTCTTGATCTTGTAAGGGCCAACAAACCTTTTTGTTAGCTTTTCTGTTCTTCTCCTGACCATCTGATACTTCATATCCTTAGTACTTAGCATTACTAAGTCTTCTATTTTATAGTCATCAACTTCTCCTCTCCTTCTGTCTGCATACTTTCTCATCTCTTCTTGTGCTTTTCCTAGCACCACTTTAGCTTTTTCTTATATCTCCTTCATTTTCTTAATGAATTTCTCTGCTCCTTTGTATTTCCCCTTCTTTCTTCCCTTGAATCCCATTCTGGGATCTTGTTTATAATTTGCCTTAAAAGGCAATATTTGTGTACTCAAGTACACTTTGTTATTATATATGAACTCTGCTGTCCCTAACCATTTAGACTATTGCTCCTATCTATGATCGATAAACATTCTGAGGTACTGTTCTAACTTGTGATTGATCCTCTCTGTTTGTCTGTCTGTCTGAGAGTAGAATACCGTCAACAATTTACTTTTTATTCCCAGCATCTGATTCAACTCTCTTATTAATCCTGCTGTGAACTGTGGTCCTTTGTCTAAAATAATGCTTTTTGGTAACCTATGCAGTTTTCACATGTTGTCTCTAAATAACCTTACTAATCCTTCTGCCAATGTTTTCTCTATAGTAGGTATAAAATGTACTATTTTAGTTAATCTATCAACTACTACTAAGATCGAGTCATATCCCTGTGCTAATAGCAATTTAGTGATGAAATCTACTAATATGTGTGCCCAAGATTTCTCTAGAATAGAATTAGGTATTAATTTGCCAGCTGGTTGCTCTGTGTGATTTTTGTTTTGCTAGCAGACATTGTATCCTTCTATATACTGTTTCACCTACTTTGTTACTCTTGACCACTAGAAGTTCCTAGTGATCAACTCTACCATTTTCTACTGTCCCCTTGTCACAAACTTCATTTGGTCATATCTCTACCAATTCTTTGATGATTCCCACAGCCTCAAAGCCAGCTTAAAGCCCTTAAGAAGACCTTTTGATCGATACTAGTCATGTCTCAAGGTAATCAATAATGGCCAAGATATTAAGCAGATCAACTGGTAACTACTATGTTACTGTTTATTAAATCACTAATATCTCAGAAACCACTATGATCAATGCTTTGGTTCTAGGCTCAGCAGAAGCCTTTTTCATAATGCTCAGAATGAGCCACGACCTTAAGGCGATTAATATTAGTAAAGATATAAAAACCTCAATGTTTGCATATGAACTTCATTAATTACCCATAGATAGTCATCTGTCCTTTTCTTAGAACAAAGGACAGCCTCCATATAGTTAGGTTATCATTATTCTAGTACAAAGACACTACTATATGTAGAACAATAGGTAGTAATCAGGTAATAATCTGTACTAGTGCACAGACTATCACAATTGTGTATATAAGGACTCATAGTCTGAGGATTAAACCTCAGACTTAACAACATCTTTGCTACTTGTCTAAACTTTGCTTTTTTGAGCTTTTTGAATATTAAACCAACCAACCACAAATCAGTAAGTAGCCATTTGTGATATCTCTGTGACCTCCTACTAGCATATTGTGATGTAACTAGATGATTTCTGCTTTTAGCTTTTTGTTCTTTGGTACATATACTTTTTGTTTTTTATATATTATGCTGTTAACTTCTCTCTATTCTCTATCTCTTAGTATTTTCACCTTTTCTCTTTTTATTTCTTCTACTGCCTTTACCACTTCATCATTTTTTACCTTTGACTTTCTTACTTTCTCTAGTAGATTTACCCTATCTACCATTATTTTTACTACTTCAGTCCTTCTCGCCTCTAACCACTTTGGTTTCACCAACGTCTCATCCTTGTTGTCCTTTTATACACTTATCTTCTAGTCTAGTCTCCTACTTAGACTATCCACCTTCTCCACCTTACTTCCTAGAACATGTTTTAGTATCAAACTAAATCTAGATAGGTACAATACCTATCTTGCTTGTCTTTGATTTAATTTTTGTACCTTCATAAAGTATTTGAGATTCTTATAGTTTGTCTAGATCTCAAACTTTTCTGTTGCTCCTTCTAGGAAGTGCCTCCATGCTTTTAGGCATCTAATAACTGCTAACATTTCCTTGTCATATATCTCGTAATTTTGTTCTGTATCACTAAGAGACTTAGAAATAAAAGCAACTAGTCTCTACTTTTTGTCTAAGCATTTCATTGATAGTACTTCTCTAGTGGCATAATTTGATGCATTAGCTTCTACTCTGAACTCCTTATCTAAGTCCAGTGCTGCTAATACTGGTTTCATTATAAAAACTTACTTTAGCTTATCAGATGCCTTTTACTATTCCTCTCCTTACTGTCATTTTTTATCCTTTCTTGTCAGCATATTCATTGGTCTCACTACTCAAGCAAAATCCTTAACAAACCTCCTATAATAATTTGTGAGGCCCTAAGAATTTTCTAATATCTTTTATGTTCTTAGGTTCTAGCCAACTAAGTACTCCCTCTACCTTTTCCACTTCTATTTCTATTCCATTGGGTCTAATAACAACTCCCAGGAATTCTATCTTTCTTGCCTTCCATACACATTTCTCCAGTTTGACATACAGGTCATTCTCCTCTAGCCTCTTCAGTATTTTCTCCATAATTTTGTTATGCCTCTTTTTTATTTCTATTCCTACCAATACATTGTCTACAAATACTACGACTTTTCCTTTATTTATTAAATCCCTTAAGATTTTGTTTATCATCACCTGGAATGTAGCTAGCAAGTTTATTATCCCAAAGAATATTACTATTGACTCAAAGAAATCTATATGCATTATAAATACTCCTTTCCACTCATCTTCTTTTTTTATCCTTACGTTGTTGAACCCCTACCTGAGATCTATCTTAGTGAACACTTTCTTGCTCTCCATGTTGTTGATTAACTCTATAATTAATAGGAGTAGATAGTTGTTCTTTATCATTTGATTGTTCAGATTACAGTAGTCTATCATCATCCTCTTGCTACTATCCTTCTTGCCCACAAAAAACACCAACGATGTTTGAAATAATTTTGAGGGTCTGATATACCCTTTCCTCAACTGATCTTCCATGAACTTCTGGACTTCTTCTCTTTTATTTTTTGATAATGAGTAAATCCTTTCTTTTTGTAATTTGAATGTCTTCTTAAGATCTATAGCATGATCCCAAGTTTTCCTGGTGTCATATTCCAGAAATATGATAATTATGTAATTTCTTTCTCCTAATAATTCCCCTAAAATTAATAATAGTAGGATAGCGTAGTAGACTACTCTTCTCCTATTCCGCACTTACTATAAGTACTGAGTAGTTACAGTATAATTTCTCAGTCTGTAAATTAACGTCATTTGGTCCTAATCTTTTTTTTGTCTACTCCGACTCCTTCACTCAACTCCTTAGGACCTCTGTCTTGGCGACTTCCCTCACTCCGAAATATGCGACCAACCTCACGATCAGAGACCAGGGCGCAACACATAAGTTAAAGCCAAGGTCGTTCCATAAGTTGCTCTCCGCCCCGACGTCCTTGCTCCATTTCCGGTATTTTATTTCTATCATTGCAAAGTACAGTCCTCTCCAACGTTGTACATTACTCCGGAATGGAGTATAGTTTCTATTCTACTACCCTTCACTTCCATTCCTCCGGACTCTGTTCTTGACAGAATTTACAGACTGCCACCAGTTCCTGTCGTGTTTTTAAACTCTGATGTCTCACCAGTCTGCAGCTTCCTCCTCCGGGAGTAATTCCATTCCCCTTGCCGACCGAACTATCAGTCGCTTCACTTCTGACCTCCCAAGGAGGTCTAGATGTCTCCAATCGGGGATACCTCGTACTCCGGTGTGACCCCGCTCATCCCCACTTCCAGTAGAACCTTCAGAATTCCATAGTGTGGATCCTTCCACTGTCCCTCATGTCGACGCCCCTATACCTGTTTCTACTCCTGTGTTCCAAACTCCACCTATTGCTGACCATAACCCCGTTAACAATCAACTAGCTGAGGCTCTCCAACAACTATTGGACAACCTTAACAAAGGATTAGCACCAAAACCTCACCAATCAAAGGCCCGCATTCCGGATATCTTCGACAGCTCTGATCCTCACAAGCTCAACCATTTCCTATTCCAATGCCGACTCTTCTTCCATGCAAATCCTTTGCAATTCTCCACCGACGAAGAAAAAATCAATTTCGCGTTGACTTACCTCTCCAGTGTAGCGCAAGATTGGTTTGAAGTCGCATTACAACAAGAAGATCTCGGCTATACGCAACCCTGGCTCTCTACCTGGCACCTCTTTGTGGACAAACTCCAGGTACATTTTGGACTTTTGGACCCAGTAGGGGATGCCGCCAACCTTATCGACAATCTCCATATGAAGCCAGGAGATAAAATTGCCACTTATAACATGGAATTTATGCGGTACGTAGCACAGCTAAATTGGGGTGATTCAGTCCTATGCCATTGTTTCTACCAGGGGTTGCCAAATCGCCTCCAGGATCTGATAGCAAACCGGAAACAGAGTAAACCCAATTCCTTCCAAACCATGTATTAATTGGCAATCACCTTTGACAATCGCTATTGGGAACGAAACCGCAAACTAGATCATTTCCGGAATACGGAAAAGGATGCAGCAGACAGCCATAACCAAAGACAAGGGAAAACGACCCACTATGCTGCCTCCTCACAAAACTCCGTTCCGTCTCGTCCCCAATCATCTACAGCTCCGCCACAGACCGCACCCTCTCAAAACTCTCAAAAACCCCCCAGAGCATCATCTTCCATCGCCAAATTGCCATCTCCATCCACTCCGCGTATTGACCTCTCTGACAAATTAGGCAGAGACAGAAAGCTAAACAGTAATGAGTATAAGTGCCATATCGATAATAATCTCTGCCTATATTGTGGATCGAAGGACCACAAGGTAGATGGATGCCCTAGGAAACAACCGGTAAGGGCATGCCTAACCACTCTGGAGGAACAAGAGACTCCACCCTCCGAGAACCTCTCAGAAAACTAGAGCGCGGCTCCCAAGACTCAACACAAACTGGGAGTCGTGTTGAACTCGTTTGTGCAACTACAAGTCCAATGCGTCTCAATGCATCTGCTCTTTCCAATCCGAATTCTCTCTGTATACCCCTTATCTCTCCCCTGGTGTGTGCTTCGGACTGGCTCCAGCCTATATTCATCTGAACGCTGGTAGACTCCAGATCTACGCACTATTTTCTGGACTCTGCTTTTACTCATGGACATTCTCTGCCTACTATTCCTACTCCTCCTGTGGAACTGCGCTTGTTTGATGGAACCTCAAATAATATTATCTCCGAGGTAGTATCGTTGCCTGTAAAATTTCCTTCTGGTGAATGCATAACTCTTGACTTCTACGTCACCCTGCTTGATTCTTGCTGTTCACTGGTATTAGGTCACTCTTGGCTCACCCACTACAATCCATTGATTGACTGGGTTTCCAGGTCAATATCCTTTTGACCACTATTTGTACTCCAAAGTCCGGCTTCTGTTCCCCCTGTTGAAACCTTGGTAAATCCTCCGTTCTCTCCAACAGAAAACCCTCTGCAGTTCACCCCATCTGAGACACCTCTGTCTAACCCCAAGCGACCTCATATTGCGATTATCAGCGCACTGGCCCTACTCTGGGCATCGCGCCTTTTAGGCTCAAAAACATTCTCCCTCCAATTCTGTTCCACATTAAAGGCCAAATCCACCACCATCTCTAAGAAAATTGACCTCTCTACTATTCTGGAAGAATACCACGAATACGCCGACGTCTTTAGCTAGTCCAAAGCAGAAACACTTGCCCCCCACCATCCTTACGACCTCCGAATTGATTTAGAAAAAGACTCTCATCCTCCGGTAGGAACCATCTACTCGTTATCCAAATTTGAACAGGAAGCGCTGAAAGAATTCATCGACGAAAACCTTACCAATGGATTCATCCGCTCAACGTCTTTACCTCATGGAGCTCCAGTCCTGTTCGTAAAAAAGAAAGACGGTTCCCTCCGGCTCTGCGTAGATTTTCGCGGTCTCAACAAGATCACGAAGAAAGATTGATACCCACTTCCCCTCATTTCCGACCTCTTAGATTCCCCCCTCAAAGCTCGTATCTATACCAAAATCGACCTCTGGCATGCGTATCATTTAGTCCACATCACCAAAGGGGACAAATGGAAGACTGCCTTCCGGACTCACTATGGTGCCTTCGAATGGTCAGTAATGCCGTTCAGACTAACTAACGCTCCAGCCGCATTCCAACATTTCATAAACGACATGTTCTCTGATCTCCTGGATGTGTGCATAGTAGTCTACTTGGACGACATCCTGATTTACTCCGATAACATCACGCAACACCAGAAGCATGTCAAAGAGGTACTAAAAAGACTCCGGAAAGCGGGATTGTACGTGAAAGCAGAGAAATGCGAGTTCCACTCGGATTCCGTCGAGTATCTAGGCTATGTTCTATCTCCATCTGGTTTGACCATGTCCAATGCTAAAGTTAAAACAATTCAGGAGTGGCCGGAACCAAAGAAAGTAAAGGACATTCAGTCCTTCTTAGGATTCGCTAACTTCTACAGATGTTTCATCTTTAACTATTCCGACATAGTCATTCCACTCACTCGTCTTACTAGAAAAGACACCCCTTGGAATTTCGACGAGAATTGTAGAAAAGCATTCAACACCCTAAAACAAGCTTTCACCTCCGCTCCTATCCTTACGCATTGGGTTCCAGATGCACAACTCGTCATGGAAACTGATGCCTCAGACTACACTCTTGCTGCTATTCTTTCCATTGTGACTAAAGATAATGAGATTCACCCTGTAGCCTTCTACTCCAGGATGTTCTCCGCCCCAGAGCTCAACTACGATGTCCACGACAAAGAATTACTTGCAATATTTGAGGCCTTCAAGATGTGGCGACACTACTTAGAAGGATCCGCTTCATCAATTGACGTCATAATGGACCACAAGAACTTGGAATATTTTTCAACAACAAAAGTTCTAACATGCCGGCAAGCAAGATGGTCGGAGTACCTCTTGCAATTAACCTCGTAATTTGTTTCCGTCCTGGACATCTTGGCACCAAACCGGACACTCTAACTAGACAATGGGACATCTACCCAAAAGGGGGAGATAATGGCTATGCTTCAGTGAACCCTCACAATTTTCGCCTAGTCTTTACTCATGAACAAATTACAGCATCTGTCACAAACTTCATTCGGTCATATCTCCACCAAATCTTCGACGATTCCCACGGTCTCAAAGCCAGCTTAAAGCCCTTAAGAAAACCTTTCGATCGATACCAGTCACGTCTCGAGGCGATCAATAATGGCCGAGATATTAAGCAGATCAACTGGTAACTACCATGTTACCGTTTATTAAATCGCTAATATCTCGGAAACCGCTGTGATCAATGCTTCGGTTCTAGGCTCAGCAGAAGCCTTCTTCATAATGCTCAGAATGAGCCTAGAACGACCTCAAGGCGATCAATATTAGTGGAGATATGAAGACCTCAATGTTTGCACATGGACTTTATTAATTACTCATAGATAGTCATCTGTCCTTTTCTTAGAACA
>Ga0157361_1001026_pt1 | contig 9830 bp, 17 predicted proteins | sample AttlaeALBM2_FD_111481 | JGI IMG/M metagenome (GOLD analysis project Ga0157361, IMG submission 111481) | Fungus gardens microbial communities from leaf cutter ant in Ribeirão Preto, State of São Paulo, Brazil - Atta laevigata ALBM2 | ecosystem: Host-associated > Fungi > Mycelium > Unclassified ...
ACACTGCCGCAGGTCGGCTACGGGACCCTGCACGGAGCCGTGCAACAGGTCACGGGCGCGAACGGCCTGACCGTTGTCGTCTACGCACAGGACGAGAACCTGGTGTTCTCACACATCCTGTTCCGGGCCGCCGCGACCGCCGCCGGTGTCCTGTTCGACATACCGCTCACACCACGCCCGGTCACGCTCGTGCTGTCGAACACCAGCGCGGGCGGGATAACCGTCGATTACGGCCTATCCATGGTCGCCTGACAAGGAGTGCCACGTGCCCAACCGTTTCGCCGATCTTCAGCACACCATCCTGGCCGTTGTCGCTATCGCGGCGATCACGGTCCTGTCCGCGACCGGTAAATGCTCGCAGGTGGAGGCCGTGACGGTGATCCTCGCCGCGTCAGGCATCGGTGCCACAGGCATCGTCGCCAGTCGGGGCGGACCGACCCGCAGTGGCAACGGAACTGACGCGGTGTCAGAAGCGGGCGACGAGGGCACGGGTGACCCCGGCGCGCCCGGCGTGGACGAGTAGGACACAGCGATGGCGAGCGGATCGAGCCGTGACGGACTGGCCGTGGCATACGCCGCGATCAGACAGTCCGGCTATGAGGACTGGGACATCAGGCTCATGCTCGCCATTGCCGGGGCTGAGTCGTCCTGGATCCACGATTCGATCAGCTCGACGCACGACTACGGCATGTGGCAGATCAACAGCCACTACTGGGGAGATCTATTCAAGACCTGGCAGTGGGACGACCCCTGGCAGAACGTGATCATGGCCCACGCCGTGTGGAAGGCGCAAGGAAACACGGCTTGGGTCACTTACAACACCGGTGCCTACACTCGCTACCTGCCGACCGTGGACAAGTACCTGGACTCCCGGCCGCAGTACGTCCCCCAACGGCCCGCACCGACCGGGGGGGTCGCGCAACCGGTCTCCGGCGACGGCGACTACTCGCAAGGCATCAACGCACATGGCCGACGATGGCAACAGCACGGTCAGGCAATGAGCAAGCTGCGCAACCTCATCAACGGAATCTAACGGAGGCTCAGAAACCATGGCAGACATGTGGGTCGTCGTCCCGCAGGGACAGCGCCAGACCACCGAGCTCGCACCCAACGGCACCGGTTTCGTATCCGTGTGGGAGATCACCTACCGGGTCACCAGCGGCCCCGCAGCCGGGACCGTCGGCACCTTCCGCATCCCGGCCGACCTCTACACAGCCGACGCCGTCCGTGACGGCATCGATGCGGCCGTGGCAGCACTGCACGACGTGGCGTCGCTGTGATGAGCAGTTACCTGCTCGCGCTGACCTGTGCCGCGACGTGGGCACCTTACCTCATCGTGCGCTTGCGTCGCCGGTAACGGACCATGGGCGTACTTGGGGCCGTCGGCAAGCTGTTCGGGAAGGCCGGTGGCAAGGTCTGGGATGCCGTCAAGGCACCCGTCACGGGCGCGATCAACCTCGCGGTGTCCCTCATTACGGGCATCATGCACCTGGTCGGCGTCGCGTGGGTCAAGACGTTCGGCTTCGTCGGGTCCGCGCTCGACATGGCCGAAGGTGCGATGCAGTCCGTCTACACCGTGCTACGCAAGATCGTGCGGGTCACCATCCCGAACATCGTCTCCGACCTCAAGCGCCTGGCCAGCCAAGTCGCACAGCTCGCGAAAGGCCTGGCCTCCGACCTCGGCAAGCTGGCACTCAGGCTTGAGCACAAGATTGCGGACGCGGTCAAGAAAGTGACCACGTGGGCGTGGGATCACATCTACCGCCCGCTCTGGGGGCTGCTCGGCGACCTCTGGCGCTGGGTGCATGACAAGGGCGAATACGTCTACCACCTGCTCACCCACCCTGAGCTGCTCGCGAAGATGTTGCTCCTGCCGTTGATACACGCGTTTCTTGCGCTGTCCGAGGACGCGTTGCTCGCGATCTTCGAACCCGTGACGAAGCTCTATCTCAAGGCGCTTCCCCGGCTGCTGCACTTGGCGGAGAAGTTCATCGCCGACGTATTCTGACGACCCCTCAGGAGACCCCGTGGACACTGACAAGCTCGGAGCCAAGCTCGGCCCCCGACTGGCCGACCTCATGGCCAAAGCCACCATCGCCACGCGCCAGAACCTCACCGACCATGAGGTGAAGCTGCGCACGCACTCGGCCTGGACGACTATCACCCAGATGGGCAACGAAGCGGCATCGTTTCTGGCGCCGTTCCGCGCCGGTGTCCTCGGCAATGACAAGGCCCATCCCGAGTTTGCGAACTGGTTTGAGCGCATCACCTCCGGCCGTAACCAGATCGAGTCGCTGATCACCAGCTCGGCCGTGTCAACGGCCACGGGCACCAGTGTGGGCGCACTGCTGGCCAACTACCTCGCGCCCACGTTGCGGGTCATGATTGGGGCCGACCCGCAGGTCGATCCGGCCGTGGCCGACATGGCGAGCCTGGCTGCGAAGGGCATCGATCCCAAGGGTTACCTCGCCGGGCGCGCCAAAGGTCAGGGCATCAACGGGGCATGGTTCGAATCCCTGACCGAACTGGCATCGTCCTACCCGGACCCGGGCTCCGCCAATGAAATGCTGAACCGGGGCGCACTCGACTACGCCGACTACCAGACGGCGCTGACGCGTGCCGGGGTTCCCGTGGCCTGGCAGGCGATGTTTGAGTCCCTGCGTCACGCGCTGCGCTCAGGCATGGAGCTGGCGGAGAACGTCGCGCGGGGCATCATCGGGGAGGCCGAGGGCAGGCGCGAGGCTGCCAAGGGCGGATGGTCGGCCGACCAGTTCGCCGAGATGATCGAGTCATCGCACGCATGGCTACCGCTAGAGGCGGTCAACCGGCTCCGGCTGCGCGGAAAGATGACGGAGGCTCAGTTCAGCAAGGCCCTCAAGCGGTTGGGCCTCGCGCCCGAGCAGGCCGACCTTGCTGCCGAGGCCGCGATTCAGCCGCCCTCGCCCGCGGAAGTGCTCAATGGCTGGCTTGAGGGTCAGATCACCGAGGAAACCGCGAAGCGCCGGTGGGCCGAAGGTGGCGGGGACCCGACGTGGCTGCAGGACGCATACAACTCCAGCGGTCAGGCACCGACGCCCATGGAAGCGATCGAGATGCTGCGTCGGGGCATCATTCCCCGGGAGGGTGTCGGCCCGCACGAGACTTCTTATCACCAGGCCTTTCTTGAGGGTCCGTGGCGGAACAAGTGGCTGGAGCCTTTCCTCGGCCTGGCCGAGTATCTCCCTCCGCCGCGAACCGTCACCGCACTTGTCCGCTCCGGCGCGATCAGTGAGGCACTCGGCCTTGAGTTACTGAAAAAGCAAGGGCTGCGCCCCGAGCTGGCGGCCGCCTACGTCGTCAACCTCAAGCATGAGACGACCGCGAAGCACCGGGATCTGACGATCGCTCAGATCGAGACGGCGTACGAAAGCCATGAGTTGACCGAGGCCGAGGCCCTCTCCCATCTTCGGACCCTCGGCTACTCCGACGAGGATGCGAACGTCGTCCTCACAGCCTCTCACACACGCCGCGTGGTGACGGAACGCTCGCGGGCGATCTCCGCCGTGCGCAAGGCCTACCTGGACCGGGAGCTGGTCGCGGCCGACGCCCGGACGCAGTTGGTCGCCCTCGGCATGGACGTCCCGCAGGTGGAGGCACTGCTGCCGATCTGGGACGTGGAGCGGGCGCTTGACGTGCGCCGCCTGACGCCCGCTCAGGTCGTGCATGCAGTCAAGGTCGGACTCATGGAACAAGGGCAAGGGGAGGGTTACCTGGCGATGCTCGGCTACGGCGATTTCGAGGTGTCGATCCTGCTGCCCCGGCCGGAGACCGCGGCGTGAGCGCCCGAATTACATCGGTGATTTTACTCGGGGGTCCTCGCAATCGGCCCGCCCCGGGGGTAGCTTCTCTAGTGCGTGCCCTTGGGCACCGGGCGGAGAAGCAATGACCGGCAAGAAAGAGTCCACGCTGTCCGACGTGATTGTCGTTGGCTACCAGTGGCGCGATGACGGGCACGTTACCGTCACCGTGTCATGGGCTCCCGGTCGTCGCTGTACCTACTCCGTCCCGGCGCCCGAGTTTAACGACAGGACAGTTGACGAACTGCGCAGGGCGACCCTGACGCGGCTACAGAGAGGCGAGATCAAATGACGACGGACATTGGCCCGGGCACCGCGCCTGGCCCGCTCATGTGCGATGACGGGTGCGGCCGGGAGGCGGCCGTGGCTGTGCTTTCCTTGGCCGACAGGGAGGCCGACTACTGCTGCTGGCCGTGCCTGATCGGCCGCTGCGTCCAGATCGTGGGGCAGATGGACCCTGAGACGGCCACGGCCGACGCGGGGGACTCGCAGGGCAGGTCCTGACGTGCCGGGCGGGGCACGTCAGGCCGGACCGGACATGGCCGGTTGGGCGCTCGAGGTGGCCAAGGGCATGGCGCCCCGTCACTTCGCGCTGGAGATGGTCGCCGCGTGCAACGTCGTCGATTTCCACCCGTGCACGGAGACGCTCTGGCGCTGGGGGTGGCCGCACGAGCTTGACGAGCTGGTCTCGGCGATCGACTACCTGGAGACGGGTGCGTTCCTCGAGTGGGGCCGGATACCCGCGTCGAAGTCGATATCCGGTTGGGTGCTCACCGACACGGGACGGTCTCTTCTGCACGACCTACGCCGTGAGCACGAGTGCCGCGAGTGGCCGACCCCGGACGTCGTGCTGGTCTGCTCGGCGAAAGGACGGTGGGGCAAGTGAATCTCGCACCCGTCACCTGCCACACCCACGGTGTCCAGGGCGAAACCCTGTGCCATTGCGGGGTCGCCACCGCCAAGATGCTCCAGGCCATGGCCGACATGGAATGGTTCGACGTACCGGCGACCCGGCCTCACTTCACCGAGTGGTTGACCGACGTCCCGGAACGGTTCATTACCCCGATGATCTGCGCGCTGATCAAAGGCGGGCTGATCGAAGAGGAGACCGGCCCGCAGCGTGGGTACTGGACGGCCTACGCGATCACGGAGGCTGGCCGGGATCTGTTCCTCCGCCTGCTGCCGCGCATGGGGCACGCGCTGGACGAGATCTGCGCGGAGCACCTGCAGCACGAATTCGACCCCCCGGCCTGATCTGCCGGGCGCCTGACTACTACTCAGAAAGGACATGGCCAATGAGTAACTGGACGCTCGCACCGTGCCTGCGTCAACTCTTCCGCGAGATCGACACGGTCTGGCCGCACCGCGACCGCGAGGTGGACGGCACGATCGGCGACCCCAAGCATGCGGCTAGCAGGAGTGAACACAACCCGAACACGGACCCGTCCGATGACGTGCCCGATGGGATGGTGACCGCGATCGACGTCACCGCCGCCGGGATCAACGTTCAGCGGCTCCTGTCCCACGTCATCGGCGACGACCGGGTGTGGTACGTGATCTGGGACCGGCGGATCTGCTCGCGCACCCACGGATGGAACTGGCTACCCTACACGGGCGAGTCCCCTCACACCGATCACGTCCACATCTCCGCCACCCAGTCGGCGGCGACGCTGCGCAGCACGAGGGGATGGGGGCTGGCCGTCACGAGCGAACCGAAGGCTGTGCCGACCTACGCGCAGCTCAAGGCGATCGCCCATCGCCGCCTGATTCGCATCCGCAAGCTCCTGCGGAGAGGCTGAGCCGATGTATGTCGAGGTATACACGAGCGACCTGGACGGCGCGCAGCGACGCGTCGGGAACGCCGGGGCGGGCGGGGTCACCTACATTCAGGCACCGCCGCTAGTGGGCGGTGTGCAGCTTCCCGTGCCCGTTCCCGGGCCAGACGGAGTAGCCCCGGTGCAAGTTCACCTGCCGCACGGGATCGTCCCGGACGGGGCGTCGCTGGCGTGCGCGCTGCGGGTCCTGGCCGACTTGGTGGACAATGTCCCGCCCCCCCCCGCGGGCGTCGCGGCGGACGTCGCGGCGGAGGTGTAGGCACCGATGCCGTACACCATGGCCATCGAGGTCCACCGTCTCGCACCGTCGCTCATGGCGGCAGTGTGGCTCTACTTCGCGGTAGTCGGGCCGTGGTCACCCATCATCCTGCCGCTGCACAAGGGCACCGACAGGGAGCCGCAACACCGCAACATCGAACAGTGAGTCAACCAACCATGCAAGACGACCTGAGAGGGAACACCATGGCAGTCAAGAGCGACACCCCCGCCGAGACCGAGTCCGTCAGGGCGGCAGAGGCCCCGGTCAAGACCGGGACCGTCGTCAAGTCCGAGGCCGGGCAGGTCAATGACCTGCTCTCCGCCCTGCTCGCGGACGGCGTGAACCCGCAACCCGACCCGCTCGCCATCGCCAAGGCAATCATGGGCGAGGCGACCATCGACGGCGGCAACCCCGAGGACGCGGGCAAGGCGATCGTTGCCCGCCTGCTCATGGCCGAGAGTATTGATGAGGTGCTCTCGACGAACAACGTGATCGGAGCCGAGGCACTGCTCAATGCCACGATCGAGGTGCACGGGGTCAAGTGGCAACCTTCTGGCTATGACCAGGGGCCGAAGGTGTATGCGCTGATCGACTGCACCGACGTCATCACGGGGCAGCGTCAGCTGGTCTCCTGCGGCGGGCAGAACGTCATGGCCCAGCTGCTGCGGATTCAGGTGGACAACGGTTTCCCGCAGCGAGTGAAGATCGTGCAGTCGGCGCGCGCTACCGCGGCGGGCAACTACCCCATGTGGCTGGAAAAGGGGGACGCTCCGGCCGCACAGGAGTCCATGCCGTACTGACGGTCCGTCACTAATGCTGCTGCGACCCCGGCGAATCCCCCCACTCCCCGCCGGGGTCGCAGCGTCTAGAGGGGAAATCAGGCATGGGCGTCGATAACGTGAAACCGGTAGCGACCCTCTGGGTCGATGAGGGCACCAGGATCGGCGAACACCTCTCGGCCGTCGTCGTGCACCGGCAGAAGTGCCACATCTGCGCGACGCGCGCGACCAAAGCGGGGAACACGCGGTTGTGCACGGTCGGGGAGATGCATCTGCAAAAGCTGTGCGCCGAGTGGGTCATGCAGGGCCATCATCGGATGACGGAATGGATGGTGCACAACTGTGTCTAGGGACCGGGGCAAGTATCCGACGCGGGCACCGATGACCGTGAGTGAGCACGCGTGCTACCAGTTCGGCAAGCTGTACCGGCACGCGGTCGAGATCCCGGACCCGGGCTCAGCGGAGCTGGAGTTTTGGTGGACGGAGAACACGTCGCCCGCGATGGTTGAGATGGCCCGGGGGCTTGGTTGGCGTCACGTGTGGTACTGGACGAAGCGCGGCCTTGCCGCGCGTGGGGTCGAGACTGTTGACCTGCCGCACCCTGACGAGTGCTCAGATGGCTGACCTCGGCGCGTTCACGGGCGCGGCGGCGCGAGCGGCCCGCGAGGGCCTGTCCGCCAACGCTGCGCTGAAGAGGTTGCGGGAGGCGGGTCTCGGTATCCGGCGGGCCGATTTCCTGCGGGCCTACAGGGACCTGCGCGGCGCGCTGGAGTCGCAGTACTCCCTGCTCGGGTTGCCCTTGGCGGGCCGCCCGTCGCAGGACATGATCCGTACGGTCGGCAATGCGAAGCGCGACGGTTTTCATCACGTGGTCAACATGATGTACAGGTCCCGCGACACGGGCGACGTCGTGACGCGCCGCACAACCGTGGTCTCTCACACGCTGCTGACGAAGATCGAAGCCGAAGAGGCGGCGATGGGGTTGCACGTCGCGGGGGGCTACAGTCAGGGCGCTCCACTGATCGGCATCTCACTTGAGTCCGTCAAGCATTTCTCGACCGGGACGGAGGGGGTCTAGGTGTCCTACAGCGGCACGACGCGGCCCCGCTTTGAGCACACGATCAAGGCCAACGATCAGGAGCGGATCCCGCACCAGTTCGTAGCGTTCGACACTGAGACCCGACCGGAGCGGGACGGAAAGACGCTCACTCATCGGTGGCGACTCGGGTGCGCGGTCGGCTGGCGCAATGACACGAAGCGGAGCAACGCCCCAGAGTGGATTGACGCCGAGTCCCCGGCACAGCTTTGGGAGTGGATCACGGCTCGGGCGAACACGGCGGGCAGGTTGTGGGTGTTCGCGCACAACCTCGGTTTTGACGCGGCCGTCTCCGACGCCTTCAATATCCTGCCCGGCCTTGGGTGGGAGCTGACCCGGTTGCACATGGGCGACAGCCTGACCCGCGCAGACTGGTCGAACGGCAACCGCAGAATGATCTTGATCGACACCTTGTCCTACTTCCCCAAGGCGTTGCAGTCGATCGCCGAGACGATGGGGATGGACAAGCCATCCCTGCCGGAGTCTGACGCGGAGTCAGACGCTTGGGCTCACCGTTGTCGCGAGGACGTCCGGATCCTCAAGGCTGCCATGGATACCTTGATCGGATGGTGGCGGGAGAACGGGTGCGGCAACTTTCAACCGACGGGCTCCGGCCTGGCGTGGTCAATGTGGCGACACAAGTTCATGCCGCACAAGGTGAAGTGTCACGCGGACCCAGAGACGCTCGCGGCGGAGCGGGAGTCGATCTACATGGGCCGGTGCGAGGCGCTGATCAAGGGCAAGCGACTTAAGGGTCCGTGGGTGCAGTGGGATATGCACGCGGCCTATTGCAGGATCGCGGCACGGAGTCTGCTGCCGGTCCGGTTGGCGGAGAGTACGCGGCAGATCCTTCCGTCGCGGCGGGCGCATGTGCACGAGAACCGTCGGGTGCTCTATGACGTGACCGTTGCAACGGAGGTCCCGGTGTTGCCCTGGCAGGACAAGGTGGGGATCTGCTGGCCGGTCGGAGAATTCCGGACACTCATCTGGGACTGCGAGTATGACCTCGCGGTCGAGGTCGGCGCGAAACTGACTGTGCATCACGTTTGGCTCTATGACGCAGCTCCGGCATTGGCGGAGTGGGGGGAGTGGACATTGAGCGCCATGGAGGCGGGTGACGACCAGTTTCCGGGGCCTGTGCCGATCTGGGTGAAGCACCAGAGTCGGGCGCTCATCGGGAAGTTCGCCACTACGGTGCCGACGTGGGTCGAGTGGGGCGCGACGCCGGACCTGGTGCCGGACACTCAGGAGGCGATCAACGCCGACACAGGGCACAGGGGGCACCTGTTCACACTCGGGGGTGCCGTCTACTCGACGGAAGGACGCGAGCTGGGTCATGACGCGTTCCCGGCCTTGACGAGCTGGGTGACAGCGCAGGGTCGGGTGCGGTTGTGGCGGGCACTAGCGGCCTGCCCTGAGGGCTCCGTTGCCTACTGCGACACGGACGGACTCTGGGTAAGCAAGGCGGGTAGTGAGGCGATGGTGGCCCACGCCGAGGCGAACCCAGGTCACGGGTGGCGGGTGAAGGACGAGAGCAGGCACCTGACGATCTACGGCCCACGGCAGATCGTGACCGACTCCGACCATGCCGTTGCCGGAGTGCCGAAGCGTGCGATCCCGGCAGGTCCGGGCAAATGGCGCGGGGAACAGTGGGAGGGCTTCGTCAGCGCCATGCAGCGCGACGGCGGCGGCTCCGTGCGCGTCGTCGAGCGAGCCTGGCAGGCCCGTGGCGTCGACAACAGGCGCGGCCCCAACGGTGAACCCGTCCGGGTTGCCGACGGGCTCAGAGCGGCGTTCTAGCCCCAAAGAGAAGGACCCCCACGCTGACCGGAGCGTGGGGGTCCTTGTGTGCCTGGCCACGTACGGCGGGCGGGGCCAGACGGTGCGAGCGGCCGGGCGGGGCTCGTGCCGACCATTCTGGCACACCCGGGCGACGAAATGCGCGCAGCGGCGCGCGCAGGCCCACGCAGACGGCATCCACGGTTGCCCCGGAAATGTATGAGTCGCTTCGGGGGGCGGGCCGGG
>Ga0157361_1001027_pt1 | contig 9829 bp, 8 predicted proteins | sample AttlaeALBM2_FD_111481 | JGI IMG/M metagenome (GOLD analysis project Ga0157361, IMG submission 111481) | Fungus gardens microbial communities from leaf cutter ant in Ribeirão Preto, State of São Paulo, Brazil - Atta laevigata ALBM2 | ecosystem: Host-associated > Fungi > Mycelium > Unclassified ...
TGGTCTGTGCACTAGGACAGATCATCACATGCTACTACCTATTGTTTTACATATGGTAGTGCCTTTGTACTTGAAATAGCAATAACTTAACCTTATGGAGGCTGTCCTTTGTTCTAAGAAAAGAACAGATGACTATCTATGTGTAATTAATGAAGTCCATGTGCAAACATTGAGGCCTTCATATCTCTACTGATACTGATCACCTTGAGGTTTTTCTAGGCTCATTCTGAGTAGTATAAAGAGGGCTTTTACTGAGCCCAGAACCAAAGCTTAGATCCTGGCGGTATTTGAGACATTGGCGATTTAATAAATGGTACCATGGTGGTTACCTGTTGATCTGCCTAATATCTCGGCCAATACTGATTGCTTCAAAACATGACTGGTATCGATCAAAAGGTCTTTTCAAGGGCTTTTGGAAGCCATTAAGACTGTGAGAATCATCAAAGAATTGGTGGAGATATGGCCAAATGAAGTTTGTAACAGCTATACTCCATAACGAGACCAGCATCGAGAAGTATTTTGGATATAATATTGTAGCTACAGAGAAGAAAGGAAGAAGATAATGAATAGCTTTTTTCCTGAGAAATTAAAAGACTATCATTTACAAAAGAAAAAATGTCAGTTAGAATATTTTCTTTTAGATTTTTTATTCTTTTTTTGAATATTTTAATGATTGGAGCGAGGTAAATAGTAGAAAGGATAGAGAAAAGAGCTGAGCCTTGGTCTACTCCGACATTGGTGTTGAATACAGGTGATAAGAAGTTGTTCCAAGTATATGTGGTGGATCGATTAGAATGGTAGCTGTTAAAGAAGCCTATAATGTTAGTGTTAAGTTCAGCTTTTTTTAGGCAAGTAGAGAGGAACTTGTGATTGAGAGAAGGGAAGAACTAGGCAATGTCAAACACTATAACACTGGTATGGCACTGTCTGAGCCATCCTGTATGAATGAGATGAGTAAGGTATATTCCTGCATCAGTAGTAGATTTTTGTCTGATGTCTCCTAATTGATTAGAGTCCAAGAAGCCATTGGCTATCATATGAAATTGAAGTCTGTTGCTGATAATTTTCTCAACTAATTTGCCAGTTGTGTTGAGAAGTACAATTGGTCTGAAAGAGCTAGGTGTGTTATGCAATGTCTTATTTGGTTTGGGAATAACAATAGTGTTAGCAGATTTGAAGTGGAAGGGCTAGTACTCTAATGTGATGCAAGTGTTAGCAATGTGCACCAATTTCTCAAGGCATGTATTATATAAAATTAGGGCTTTGAGATGCCTCTATGATATATGATCTAGTCTAGGGGTAGAGGATGACAAGCACTTAGCTATCGCGTCTTTGAATTCTTGGTGTTATGACTTGGCAAAATGGCTAAGTCAATATTTATATTTCTTTTCTTTTTCTTTTCTTTTCTTTTAGATTATTACTAAGGTAGAGCATGGGAAATATCACATGATAGTCACAGAGTCACAGAATGGTCATGTCACACATAGTCACATCATGGTCACAGCATGTGACCAAGAAGTCAGCTGACAGACATGAGGACTGTAGGAGACAAGGTGCATAGCCACGATAGTAATTGTACATATAGTGTAGCAAAATCTAATGGGGACTCTATCGAGTTTTCTTTGTCAATCGCTGAACAAAGAGTAGTTGGCTTTATTCCAGCTTGGAGTTTAGCTTCCTTATACTAGAACTCGATTCCATACCCAGAGTACTGTCCACCTTGGACCTTGCTCAATCTTATTCTCATTTCACATCAACCCTTGGTCGCTGATCATCACGATCAGTAACCACCTCCATACATAGCCAAACCCTTGGCTTAAGGGGACTTTGCAGTCAGTTAGGGACTGCAGGTAGAAGTGTAGTACCAAGCTTGGGTATTGCCACTAAGACCTGACCTCACAATCAAGTAGTGTTTAATAGAATACTTGTCTTTTTCTTAGTATAAACCTTATACTGCACTCCATTGTGAGTTGGTACACACAAAGGATTGACAGTTACCACTAGTGAGCTGTCTAGATTAGGGATCTCCCCCGTGAAGTGATAGTCTAACCATACTATTAGGGTAGTAGTCAGTAGGACAGTAGGTGTCTAGTTGGGTGAAGATCTTGTGTCCCAACAGACATAGCATTAAGTAAGATCGAACCATTAATTCTGTACCCTCTTGAGATGTTATCATTATGTCTCAAGAACAATACAATACTTTGTTGAGCAACCTGCTCAGAGAAAAACACACTCTCACCAAACTGAGGGTAGAATTAGAGGAAAGAAAGAGAAAACTCTGTAAAAGCTACAAAAGGTTTGGGCACCTGGCCCAAAATTGCAGGAATAGAAGAAAGAAACAAAAAAGGACAGAGACGCCTCAAAATAAATTTGAAGTTTTAAAGAGCTAAGTAATGCAGTGTGGTGTGGAGGAAAGAGTAATAAGAAGCATGAGAACAATAGCTGTAAGGTGTTTCAAGTGTGGAGAGAAAGAGCACAAGTGTAGAGAGTGCCCTCTATGGGAAAGGAAGGTGAAAAGGGTGGCGTGCCCCAAGGAGGAAAAAGCACACCAAGAAAAGAAGAGGCCAGCGTGTCCCATTAGGGAAAAGGTGCAGGAAAGAGAGAAGAGGCTGAGAAGGATGGAAAAAGGAAAGGCGGCGCGCCTTGTAAAGGGAAAAGCACAGCAAGAATGGAGGAGGAGCTCGATGGAAGAGCGAAGAAAGAGAGCAGAGAAGCATTGTGGAAAAGGCGTCCCGGAAGAGGCACAATTATTAGAGATAGGGTGGATGACAAAAGAAATAGTAGTGTCGTACTTGACTTGCAAGTGCGGAGAGAAGAGGTCTCATGTAGAAAACAACCAGGGGCAAGGAGTGATCCCCTTCTGGAAGTGGAAAGAATTAAGTTGGTGTAGATGCAAAGGGAAGACAGAGGGGAAGGTGGTGCGGCCCAGAGAGGCAAAAGCACAGCAAAGTAGCACACAGTCAGAAGAACTGGAAAACGCAGCAAGAGAGGGGGGTAGTCAAAAGGAGGTCAGGAGAACCTTCAATATGTTAAGAGAAGTGTGGATGAATATTGGGGTAGAAAAGATAGATACGCATGAAGGCGTAATGATAAAAGCACTCTTGGATAGTGGTACGACGGGGATGTTCATGGATAGGCAGATGACAGCTAGGCATGGGTTCAAGCTGCAGAAGTTAGATAGACCAATAGCCATTAGAAATGTAAACAGCACAAACAATAGTGGAGGGGCTATCACGCACCAAGTAGAGTGCAATGTGTTCTATAAAGGCCATGTAGAAAGAATGAGGATAGACATATGTGACTTGGGGAAGACAGAGGTGATATTAGGCATGCCATGGTTAGCAGCCCACAACCCAGAGATAAATTGGGAAACAAGGAAAGTTAAGATGACAAAATGCCCACCCTTGTGTGGTGGAAGAAGTCAAAAGAAAGAAAAGGTCAAAAGGATAGCCACAAAGGAAGAAGAGAAAATTGTCCATTGGATGATAGATGACAAGGAAGACTGGGGAAGAGAGAAAGAAATGGAGGAGGACCACAGGAAAATTGAAGTGATGATCCCAAAGAAATTCTTGAAGTGGAGGAAAGTGTTTGGGAAGGTAGAGTCAGAGAGGATGCCAATGAGAAAAGTTTGGGATCATGCTATAGATCTCAAGGAGATGTTTAAACCATGAAAGGGAAGGATTTATCCTCTATCCAAAAATGAGAGGAAAGAAGTCTAGAATTTCATGGAAGACCAGTTGAGAAAGGGGTATATCAGACCATCAAAATCCCCTCAGACATCACCAGTGTTCTTTGTAGGCAAGAAGGATGGTAGTAAGAGAATGGTGATGGACTATCGTAACCTGAATAATCAAACAATAAAGAATAACTACCTGCTCCCATTAATTACAGAATTAATTGATAATATGGGAAGTAAGAAAGTGTTCACAAAAATGGATCTCAGGTGGGGGTTCAACAATGTCAGGATAAAAAAGGGGGATAAGTGAAAGAGAGTATTCACAATACATATCGGTTCCTTTGAACCAACTGTTATGTTTTTCAGGATGACAAATTCACCAGCAACCTTTCAAGCAATAATGAATGAAATCCTGAGGGACCTGATAAACGAAGAAAAAGTAGCAGCATTTGTGGATGATGTGTTAGTTGGAACAGAGAAGGAGAAGGGACACGATGAAATTGTGGAGGAAATATTAAGGAGGTTAGAGGAGAACGACTTGTACATCAAGCCAGAAAAATGTGTGTGAAAGGCAAGAAAGATAGGATTCCTAGGGATTGTCATAGGACCTAATAAGATAGAAATGGAAGTGGAGAAAGTGGACGGAGTACTTAGTTGGCCACAACCAAAAAATGTGAAAGATATCAGAAAGTTTTTGGGCCTTGCAAATTATTACAGGAGGTTCATTAAAGACTTCGCTTGAGTAGCAAGACCGATGAATGTACTTACGCGAAAAGATGAGAAGTGGCAGTAGGAGAAAGTGCAACAGAAGACATTTGACGAGCTGAAAGGAATCTTCACCAGTAAACCAGTATTAGCAGCCCCAGATTTAGACAAGGAATTTAGAGTAGAAGCTGATACTTCAAATTATGCTACTAGAGGAGTACTCTCAATGAAGTGCTCAGATGAAAAATGGAAACCAGTCGCCTTTATTTCAAAATCTCTAAGTGACACAGAACGAAACTATGAGATTTACGACAAGGAGATGTTAGTAGTAATCAGATGCTTAGAAGCGTGGAGACACTTCCTAGAAGGAGTAGCAGTTAAATTTGAGATTTGGACAGACTACAAGAATCTTGAATATTTTATGAAAGCACAGAAATTAAATCGGAGACAAGCACGATGGGCCCTGTACCTATCTAAATTTGACTTTACATTAAAACATGTCCCGGGAAGTAAGATAGGAAAGGCAGACAGTTTGAGCAGAAGACCAGACTGGGAGGTTGGAGTGGATAAAGACAATGAGGACGAGATGTTGGTAAAACTGGAGTGGCTGGAAGTGAGAAAGATGGAAGTAGTAGAAATTATAGTAGACAAGGTAGATCTACTAGAGGAAGTTAGAAAGTCAAAAGTAAAGAATGACAAAGTAGTGAAGGCAGTAGAAGAAATGAAGCAGGCAAGAGTAAAAATGTTGAGAGATGAGGAATGGAGAGAGGTAGACGGTATCATGTATAAAGAAGAGAAAGTCTACGTGCCAAAAGACGAGAAATTAAAGGCAGAGATAATTAGACTACATTATGATACACCAATAGGAGGGCACGGGGAACAGTGGAAAACAGTAGAACTGGTAACCAGGAACTTTTGGTGGCCAGGAGTAACCAAGGAGGTGAAGAGATATGTGGAAGGGTGCGATGCCTGCCAACGAAACAAGAATTGCACAGAGCAACCAGCCAGCAAATTAATGCCAAACTCAATACCAGAGAAGCCTTGGATGCATATATCAGCAGACTTCATGACAAAGTTGCCCTTAGCTCAGGGATATGACTCGATCTTAGTAGTAGTTGACAAATTGATGAAAATGGTACATTTCATACCTACTACAGAGAAAATGTCAGCAGAAGGACTAGCTAGGTTATTCAGGGATAATGTGTGGAAGTTGCATGGTTTACCTGAAAGTATTATATCAGATAGGGGATCACAATTCACAGCAGGGTTAATGCGAGAGTTAAACGAGATGTTGGGGATCAAAAGTAAATTGTCAACGGCATTTCACCCACAAACGGATGGACAGACAGAAAGGATAAGCCAAGAGTTAGAGCAGTACCTGAGAATGTTCATCGACCATAGGCAAGAACAATGGCCTGAATGGTTAGGAACAACAGAATTTGCGTACAATAATAAAACGTACTCTAGCACTAAAACATCGCCCTTCAAGGCAAATTACGGGCAAGATCCTAGAATGGAGTTCGAGGGTAGAAAGAAAGGAAAATATCAGGGAGCAGAGAAATTTATTGAGAAAATGAAAGAAATACAGGAGGAGGCAAAAGCAGCGCTAGGGAAAGCGCAAGAAGAGATGAAGAAGTACGCAGACAGAAGGAGAGGAGAAGTAGATGACTATAAAGTAGGGGACTTAGTGATATTGAGTACTAAGGATCTGAAATACCAAATGGTCGGGAGAAGGACAGAGAAGTTGACAGAGAGATTTGTAGGCCCTTATAAAATTAAGAAGATCGTATCATCAAACGCAGTGGAATTAGAACTACCTAGTACAGTAAAAATATACCCGGTAGTAAATGTCAGTAGAATACGACGGTATGTAGGGCAAGTAGAAGGACAGAGGAAGGAGCAACCAGCTCTAGTAATAATTGAAGGGGAAGAAGAGTGGGAGGTGGAGAGAATTCTGAATAAGCGATGAGTGAGAGAGAAGGATAAATACTTGGTACGCTGGAAAGGATTTACAGTGGAATCTGATACTTGGGAAGGAAGAGAGAATTTAAAGAATGCAAAAGAAGCAATCGAGGAATTTGAGAGGGAATATCGGCAAGATATAGAAGATATAGCAAAACAAGAACGTGAGAAAGGAACATTTAGAAGGGGAGAGTTGCCAGGAAGATTTATGGCAATAAAATTATTTGGGTAGTCGGATAAACAGTATGACCAAGAATATTAGGGAAGGTTGGAGAGGAATTGGAAAAGATAGAAAGGTAAACAACCAAGAAGAATGATAGAGATGACTGAAGAAGAGGAGGAAACCAAGCAAGGAGACTCAGGATTGAGGGAGTGGACAGAAGAAGATGACGATGAAATGGGCAATATGGTTGACCCAGAGTACGAGTTGTAAGGAAAATCCTCAGGACGAGGAAACTTAAAAGAGGGGTAGTGTTATGACTTAGCAAAATGGCTAAGTCAATATTTATATTTCTTTTCTTTTTCTTTTCTTTTCTTTTAGATTATTACTAAGGTAGAGCATGGGAAATATCATGTGACAGTCACAGAGTCACAAATGGTCACATTATATATAGTTACAAGTCATGGTCACAGCATGTGACAGAGAAGTCAGCTGACAGGCATGAGGACTGAGAGACAAGGTGCATAGCCACGATAGTAATTGTATATATAGTGTAGCAAAATCTAACGGAGACTCTATTGAGTTCCCTTTGTCAATTGCTGAACAAAGAGCAGTTGGCTTTATTCCGGCTTGGAGTTTAGCTTCTTTACACTTGGTTGGAGAATGGGGACCATTCAATACTATTTGCTTGGGGAAGTTTATTGAAAAACCTGGTGTTGACAAGTCTATTTTCTGTGGAGTTGTAAGAGTTGTGTAGTGTGTTCCACAGATCAGAGAGAGTATTGCACAAATGATTTTCATACAAGATAGATTCAATGGCTAGCAGGAATTTTTTCCTAACCCAGTTCATTAGGTTCTAGGGCCTCTTGTTTGATGATGCAATTTCGTGAATCTTGTTATCGAAAAATGTCCTCTTGGCTGTACGTACCACCAATTTAAATTCTTTCCAGTGTTGTAGGTTACTGTAAGGGGATATCCTAGGGCAATGCTTAGTGACGTGAGTAAGTTCCCATCTAGAGCTGTCATCTCTCAGATCGCATTCCCACTCTCTCCTTCCTTCTCTCATGGTTGACAAGTCGTGTATTCCTGTACATCAAATATTAGACTTAATGAGAACGTAGCTCAGGTACCATGAGAACGGTGCCTGACTACCTAGTAGTATATATACTAGTTGGCTGTCGTAGATATACCTCAGTTGAATATCACCTTGGCTTCCGGATTTATTCATTAGCCTAAGGGTCTATCGCCTCTGAGTGACTTAGTGCCCTAACAGTTACCTGATTCACAGTATCTATTGAGATAGTCAGTGCAGTCTTGATTCCACCACTTTTTAGAGTGTTTTGTGATACACTTCTGTTTGGCGTGAGTACTCCACACATTTTTGAAGACATTAGCCAATTACTGGACTGAGGTCTCAAGGTTCTCTTTACTCCTAATTGCTGATGTGTTGAGGCTTTGTACACCTTGAACTAGTGAAGTGATGAAATTCTTCTCTTCTTCGTAGTCTTTCTTAATAGACCATATATTGACGTCAGTATTTATTTCTCCAATGCCAATTTCAATGATAAGTAGGACATGGTCAGATGGTTTATGGATTTTGGGGTGAAGTGTATGTTGACCAAATCCTGTGTTGCTTAGGGGAAGGAAAACTAGGTCTATGACAGAGGAAGTATCATGTGGGTTATCTATGAACCTAGTGGGGCCAGAGTTTGAGGGGGGAGAAAGTTTAAGGTCTAAGCTATCTGCAATGGTAATAAGGTCATCAGTATGAGAGAAGTGATGTCTGAAATTGGGGTCCCAGTTGCTGTCTCTTATGTTGAAGTCCCCTGTTAGGATTATTGTGTTATCTATATTTGCTATGTTTTGCTGGAGAACTTGGAGGGCAGTTTAATTGCTATCTGAGTATATGTTGATCATGTAGTTTGTATTCTGATCATTGTGGAAGGCCAAGACATTGATATCGCGGTAGTTGATGATATCCAGTCGCAGAGTGAATTTCATCCTTATGAGGCATTTGTTGATGTAAGTGGTAACTCTTGTATAGTTTTCTTGTGTTGGGTTCTGGCAGATGAACAAGGTCTATTCTGGGTGATTAGGGGTGCCATAAAGTAAGTCTTCCATGGGATTTGAGTGGCTAGGGATGCGTCACATGAGAAACCTAGGAGATTCCTGAATGAAAATAATATCAGCTAAGTTTTTTTGAGTTTCTAAAATGATATTGGTTAAGACTTTGTTTTTCCTAACATTCTGTGAGAAGATTTTTAGGTTGTGTTTAATTATACTTTGTTACCACCTACAGCTAGGTAGGTTAAGTTGGCCTTGGTTTTCTTAGCTTCTTGAGCTTTCTTTGAGTGCCATTTGTGATTGAATCTATGTTTCCAAAAGGAGCACTTTGTAATGATTGACCTCATTTCATATAGGTATTCACTATGAGGCAACCATATGGACTACTTCTTTCTTTGCTATTACTTCATACATCTAATGGTTTAGTCAGCACCTTACTGGTAGGGCATGTTCTTTACTTGGCAGACCTTATGTCTGCCATATGTTCACCTCATTTACTCCACATGGTACATAGGTATAAATACTCTCCTGTATTCTCTACACTTTACTAATTGTATCATTCCCTTCCTTTCTCAACTCTCATATTATCCTCAAGTCTTTACTTAAAGTTGTAACCTGAGTTACTTCTCAAGGTTGTAATACACTTGTTGTTGTCTGTTGTCACAAACTTTATTTGGTCATATCTCCACCAATTCTTCAACGATTCCCATGGTCTTAAAACCAGCTTAAAGCCCTTAAGAAGACCTTTCAATTGATACCAGTCACGTCTTGAAGTGATCAATAATAACCAAGATATTAGGCAAATCAACTGGTAACTATCATAGTACTGTTTATTAAATCACCAATATCTCAGAAACCGCCAGGATCTAAGCTTCAGTTCTAGGCTCAGTAGAAGCCCTCTTCATACCACTCAGAATGAGCCTAGAACGACCTAAAGGCAATTGGTATTAGTGGAGATATAAAGGCCTCAATGTTTGCACATGGACTTTATTAATTATTCATAGATAGTCATCTGTTCTTTTCTTAGAACAAAGGACAGCCTCCATATGGTTAAGTTATCACTATTTCTAACACAAAGGCACTACCATATGTAGAACAATAGGTAGTAACATGTGATAATCTATCCTAGTGCACAAACCATTACTTTCATGTATATAAGAACTCATAGTCTGAGGATTAGACCTCAGACTTAACAACATCTTTTGTCACTTGCCTTACTTTGCATTTTTGAACTCTTTAAAGTATCAAAGCACCCATCACAA
>Ga0157361_1001028_pt1 | contig 9818 bp, 7 predicted proteins | sample AttlaeALBM2_FD_111481 | JGI IMG/M metagenome (GOLD analysis project Ga0157361, IMG submission 111481) | Fungus gardens microbial communities from leaf cutter ant in Ribeirão Preto, State of São Paulo, Brazil - Atta laevigata ALBM2 | ecosystem: Host-associated > Fungi > Mycelium > Unclassified ...
GCACTATCCCGCTCAATGCGTTCAATATCTCTTTTCATCGCCACATAAACGCAGATCCTTCCGCCCCCGTTGCGCTGTGTGACCAAAGCCTCCGCCCCGCCAAAGCTGAAAGCGGTTCCTTTCCCAGCGATACCATCGATTCGTCGGGAGGGGCGATCTATCCAGCCTTCAAAAAAGGTGATGCCCGTGTATTCAGGACGCGTCTGGGTCAGGTAGCTTCTTACCCGTGACCAGGCCCCATCCGCACCGATGATAATATCTGCCTCAGAATCTCTTCCGTTTCCGAAAATCAGCCTGTACCTGCCATTCAGGCCAGTATCGACGTGATGAAGCTTATGCCCCCACTGGAGGGACTCTGGCGCAAGGGCACTTAGCAGCAAATTGATTAACTCACCGCGGTCAATTTCGGGTTTATCGATTTCACCTTCCGGCATCAGGCTGTCATCTACCGCCTCTCCGGTGCGGTAATCCAGCATCCGGCTTTCCTGATCCTCATGTCTGGCTATTTTTATGAAGGGTTCCAGCAGGCCCGCTCTGCGCAGAGCTTCCTGACCGCTGTCAGGATGCAAATCCAGCGATCCTCCCTGGTTTCGTTCAGCATCCCCTGACTTATATTCAAACACCTGGACGTTAAAACCATTGCGCTGAAGTATGACGGCCGCAGTGAGTCCGGCTGGACCACCACCAACAATCGCGATATTCGGTTTGTTCGGCATAGGGATTTCTCTCAGCTGTGGAGTGTATACTCTATAATCACAAAGTTGACATATCAACATGAAGGGTCAGACAGAGATGGATAGCACCGGGATTTCAGATAAAGAGTGGATGGCATGGCGGGGTTACCGCCGGCTTGCAGAAGTCATAACGGGTCGTATTGTCAAAAATATTACTGAGGCAACCGGTCTTTCCGGCGCGGATTTCATGATTCTGATGGAAATCAGTAAAAGTCCGCAGGGCGCACTGCTTCAGCGTGAGTTGCTGGAATACCTTGAGTGGGACAAGTCCCGGCTTTCACACCAGCTTTCACGTATGGCTTCCCGGCAACTTGTGCTGAGAAATCGTCATGACCCGGCTGGCATTTCGGTCAGCCTGACAGATACAGGGCGTCAGACGCTCGCAAAAGCGCGACCGGTGCATGCTGAGAGTGTCAGGCAACATTTTCTCGACAGGCTGACACCTGAAGATGTCGATTTGCTGATCGGGATCACGGGGCGATTGCGGCACTCTGGCAGTGGCTTCATCGAATAATCCTGTTATGACCCTGCTGAGCTGGGGGCCGGCATCAGGAAAGGTCGCCGACGCAGTGAAATTCGTGTCGTCTCCGTCCATCCTTCCCACTTTGAGACTATTACCCTTGTCTCCGCGTGCAGCAGTCACGATCCTGCTCTATTCTCGGGGAAAATGGATTCCTCCAGGCTTTGTCGAGGCACTATGACGTACAAATCCCTGATTGCTGAAGTCCACAATCAGCAGCGCACCCTCACCGCTATTGTCGAACAGGATGCGCGCACCGCCTATTTTTACATCTGGCCCACCGACCTGTTCCGCAGTCAGTATGCGGTGCGCGGCTGCTGGCTGCGAAACCTGCTGCCCGCACCGGCGCAGGAAGATCGCGAGGCGATGGAGCAGGGCATTGCGCCGCTGCTCAGCGCCGAATATTGCCGTAACCTGGAAGCGGAGCCTGCACTGAATCCCGCCGGGCTGCAGGTTCTCTGGGAGCCGAGCGATGATGGCGCGGCGCTCTGGTATTACGGTCAGCTGCTGGCGGTGATCCCCGGCTGGAGTCTTTACCAGGATAAGCAGGTCAGCTTCTCTGCGGGCTGCATCAAAAAGAACCGGCTGACGGCCCCGCTGGGTTCGGCTTCGACCAATGACTACTATGCCCGTGCAGAGCAGCAGCGTCAGTTCTGGCGCGAATGGCACGATGGCAGCGAGTGGGACAAGGTTCAGCAGGATCTCATGGCCTGCTATCAGAGCCGCTTTGGCGAGTCGGTGAAATATTACGCGATCGATCAGGGGAGCTGGCCGCCGATGGCGATCTCCCAGCACTGGCATCAGGGCGTCTGGTACTTCCTGACGATTGGCATGAGCATCCGGCCGATGCCGCAGGTCGACTACCTGTTTGATGAGCTGGCACCGCAGTATCGCCGTATCGAGCTGGGGATGGCGGTGGATGGCGACGTCATGACCGAAGGCAATGCGGTGCAGATGGCGAGTGCTCTGGCGGAGTTTGTGCATCTGCCGTGGGCGCGCCTCACCTGGCTGGGGGAGGGGCATACGCTGGCATCGGAAGTCGCGCCGGTCGGCTTTGAGAGCTTCCTGCTGGCAAATGAACTGGCCAGCGAACCGGCACAGTTTAAACTGCCCAAGCGCGATGGCGATCGTCCCACACTGCTCTGGACCACGCCGATCACCGAAGCGGAGCGGCAGTTCGCCCAGGCGGATGAGCATGGCGGTCAGAGGTTACGGGAATTGTTAACCGCTGGCGGCAGTAACCACATCTTCCGTCCGCGTCAGGAGGTTGTCGATTCAGAAGGCTAGGCCAGGCAAAACAGGCCTCTCCGCCCCTTCCCCGGCTCGGGCCGGGGAGGTGATAATCCCGCAATGAAATTAAATTTTCACAAAAATTAAACATTTATCAATTCTGTGATCCCGCTCACCTCAAGTTCCCTGTAAGCGAGCCGTTAACCCGGATCAGGCAATCGCGCCATACCAGGTTCAGGGGAACAAAGATGTTTAAAACAACACAATCCCGCTTTACCGCAACAATGATCGCGTTCTTTGTTGCGCTTTTACTCGTTACAGTTTGGGTCATCAATCAGTTTGTCGCACCGCAGCTGGTCGACAGCGAAAGCCGTCTGGTGCGTTATCAGGTCGATTCACTGGCCTCCGGTATCGTCGAGCAGATGAACCGCGTTCAGGCTCAGCAGCGTGCGATTACCGAAGCGGCCTCCGTCATGGACAGCGCCACCATCGACACCCTGTTACCGACGCTGGTTAACCAGTATCAGGACAGTAATGTCTTCGGCGGCGGCATCTGGCCGTTGCCAAATCGTCGCGATCCCGCCAAAGAGAAAAACAGCAGCTTCTTTGCCCGCAATGCCAGCAACGAACTGCAGGTCAATACCTACTGGAACTCCGATGCCGCCGACAAATACTGGGAGCAACCCTGGTACAAGGATGGCCTGGCCGCCCCGAAAGGGCAGTGTGCCTGGGCAAAAGCCTATCAGGATGCCGCCAGCCCACAGCCGCGAACTAACTGTGCCATGGCGATCTACCGCAACGGCACCGTCTGGGGCGTGGCAACCATCGACGTGACGCTGGGATTCTTTAACCAGCTGGCGAAGCAGATGGGCGAAACCATTCAGGGCAACGTGCTGATCGTCGAAGCGGATGGCAAAGTTGTCGGTAACGGTGCGCTGGTGAATGCCGCGCCGAAGCTGGAGAACCTGGCCGATGTGCAGACGCCGATGGCTGCGCCCCTGAAAGCGCTGCTGAGCGGGGCGGGCACCCAGCCGCTGGAAACCACCTATGACAGCAGCGAAGGCGAGCAGACGCTGTTTCTGCAGGCCATTCCCGGCAGCCCGTGGTTTCTCGCCAGCAGCCTGCCGACCAGCCTGCTGAAAGCGCAGTCGCACAACATGCTGTCGCGTCTGGGCCTGGTGCAGATTCCGCTGGCGGTGATCCTGCTGCTGGTGTCGCTGGGCTTTGTCCGCGCCATGATGAAGCGTCTCAGCGTGCTGAACAGCAACATCGAAGCGCTGTCGACTGGCGGCGCGGACCTGACCCAGCGTCTGCCCGCCAGCAACAGCCCGGAGTTCAACGCCGTTGCGCAGAGCTTTAACCAGTTCATCAGCTATCTGCAGGGGTTGATTCAGCAGGTGGGCGACAGCGCGCTGGCGATCACCGCCGCGTCGCGCGAGATCGCCAGCGGCAACGCCAATCTCTCTTCGCGCACTGAAGATCAGGCCAGCTCGATTGTGGAAACGGCGGCATCGATGGAGCAGCTGACCGGCACCGTGCGTCAGAACGCCGATAACGCCACTCACGCCAACCAGCTGGCGGGCGATGCCTCGCAGGTTGCCGCACGCGGTTCAGAAGTAGTGCGTCAGGTCGTCACCACCATGGGCGAGATCCACCATTCGTCACGTAAAGTGGTCGACATCATCAGCGTGATCGACAGCATCGCGTTCCAGACCAATATCCTGGCGCTGAACGCCGCCGTCGAGGCGGCCCGTGCCGGTGAGCAGGGGCGCGGTTTTGCGGTGGTGGCGTCAGAAGTGCGCAACCTGGCGCAGCGCTCAGCCAATTCGGCGCGTGAGATTAAAAAGTTAATTGAAGAGTCCGTGGCGAACATTGATACCGGCAGCGCGCTGGTGGAGCAGGCGGGTCAGACGATGGATGAGCTGATGCAGGGCGTCAGCAGCGTAACGACGCTGATGAGCGAGATCATGTCAGCCAGCCGGGAACAGAGCATGGGGATCGAGCAGGTTAACGTGGCGATTACGCAGCTGGATGGCACTACCCAGCAGAACGCCGTGCTGGTGGAGCAGGTTTCCGCTGCGGCTCAGGCGATGGAGGCGCAGAGTACCCAGCTTGAGCAGGTGGTGCAGAGCTTCCGGCTGTAATTCTTCCTCAGGCCAGCGTTGCTGGCCTGATTTTCGTCTGGCGTCATCCGCTTACCGCCGCCCGATAAGGGTAAAAATTCCTTTCTGTTACGCCCAAACCGCGAATCTTGTGCCAGAATAGTTGAGAATAATCTCAAGGAAACGCCATGTCTGCTATTGAAGTTATCCTCGTTGACCACCTCGATCGTCCCACCGGCAAAATGGAAAAGCTGGAAGTGCATGAAAAAGGACTACTGCACCGCGCGGTGACGGTCTACGTCTTCAATTCCCGGCAGGAGCTGTTACTGCAGCGGCGCGCCAGCGATAAATATCACTGTGGTGGCTTGTGGAGTAATACCTGCTGCGGGCATCCGTATCCTCATGAATCGACCCGTGACGCCGCTGAACGCCGCCTGCGCGAAGAGATGGGCATGGTGGTGACGCTGACGCCGGTGTTTGAGCTGAGCTACAACCTGAAGCTGAGTAATGGCCTGACCGAACATGAATATGGTCACGTCTTTTTTGCCGTCTGCGACAGCCTGCCGCAGCTCAATCCGCAGGAAGCGGACGCCTTCGATTATCGCCCGATGGCGTTGATTGAAGAGCAGATGCAGCAGCAGCCAGAGCAGTTCACGCCGTGGTTTTTGCATACCTTCCCGCGTATCCCGGACTATCTGGAGCAGTTTCCTTTCCCGGCCGTTACGGCATAAAAAAAACCGCACTGAGGTGCGGTTTTCCTGCGATCTGTCCACGCCCGCAGCGCGGGTTATCGCGGCAGTTCAAAATCCTCTGCATCCACATCATAGCCCGATGGTTCCCAGCGGATGGTCAGCAGCGCCAGCAGTCCGGCCAGCGGGGCCAGGAAGATCACCCAGAACACGCCGGTGCCGAGCGCCGCAACCAGCACCGGGAACAGAAACAGTGAAACGGTCGAACTGCCGCGCATCAGCGTCTGATTGAAGCCGACGCCCACACCCCGCAGCGACGTGGGGTAGCTCAGTGACGCAAAGGTCATGGTGTGCGAGCCGGGCCCGAATCCCTGACCAAACAGGAACAGCGCCAGCATCCCGATCGCGACAGCCGCTTCCTGCCCCCCTTCCGGGCGACCAATCAGCGCCAGTCCGAGCAGCGCCACACACTGACAACTGTAACCCGCCACCGACATCTTCCAGGCACCCAGACGCGGCACCAGACGCACCGCCAGCAGCCCGCCCACAAAGGCGAACAGCAGATTCAGCGCCAGCGACACCAGAATCGTGGTCAGCATCGACTGGGCAAAAAAGCTGGTGATGATCACCGGCAGGCCAAACGCGACGGCGTTATAAGCAAAGGATGAGGCAATAGAGGTAATGGTCGCCAGCAGCGTGCGGCGGCGATAGACGCCCTGCAGCAGCGCACCATAGTTGCGCCAGCTCGCCCTGCGCACCGGCGTAACCGGCGTCAGCGCGGCATCGGGTGCCACCTGCGCGTTGATATTCCATGCGCTGCGTAAGATCGCCGCCGCCCCTTTCAGGTCGCCCTGATTGGCCGCCCAGACCGGCGACTCACTCATGTAACGACTGCGGATAGCGATAATGACTATCGCCGGCACGGCTCCAAACCCCAGGATCAGCCGCCACAGCCAGTCGGTATGGCTCTCCGGCAATACCGCATAGAGCAGCAGCACCAGCAGATAGGAGATACTGATCGCCGCATACCAGGTCGGGCACCACATCGCCACGCTGGCGGCTTTATTCCCCTTACCGCGCAGCTTCGAAAACTCCGCCAGAAAGGCCATCGCCACCGGCAGATCGATACCGACACCCAGGCCCATCACAAAGCGTGCAGCACCCAGCACATACTCATTGGGAGCAAAAGCACAGGCGATAGCCGCGACGACGAAAAAGAACATATCGGCCATAAAGACCCGATAGCGGCCAATCTTATCGGTGAGGTAGCCGCCGAGCAGCGCACCCACGATCGCCCCGAATGTAATCGCGGAGGCGATCATGCCGGTGCCGGTCGGCGTAAGATGAAATTCGCGCGTCACATCTTTGATGCCAAAAGCCAGCGCACCCAGATCGTAGGCGTCAAGAAACACGCCTCCCAGCGCAATCGCCACTACGATGCGGGCATTATTGCGGGCGCTGTCGCCGCTGTTCACTAAACGGGAGACGTCAGCGGCGCTGCGAATCCATTGCGTTTCCCCGGCGGGCGAACGCCCGGCAGTCGCCACATGGGCAGAAGAAGTCAGGTCGGACATGATGTTGTGCGTCTTTTATTATAAAAACAGATTTTCGAGAATAGCCGTTTAGACGCCCAGACGTAAATTCATTTGAGTTATATAAAATTATTTTATAATCTCAAATCGTTATCAGCTTGCGAGAAAGTCAGCGGCATCACCGCCGCGCCAGGCTACGCTTTTAAGGCAGAGAATTTACCGCTTCGCGCCCTGCCAGCATCGACTCAGAAAGCAGGAGAGCAGTCTGATCGCTCAGGCGCACCATTGACGCCTCGCGAAAACATCACGCTATAACAACACGCGATAATGCGATAAGGAAAAGGTCATGGTCAGAATTCGGGGTTGGATCGGCGTCAGCGCCTTACTGCTGAGCATCGGGGTAGCACAGGCAGCCGATCCGGTGCGGGTCGGCTCAAAAATTGATACGGAAGGCTCGCTGCTGGGAAATGTGATTCTTCAGGTGCTGGAAAAGCATGGCGTGAAAACCGTGAATAAAATCCAGCTCGGCACCACTCAGGTGGTGCGTGGCGCGATCACGGCGGGCGAACTGGATATCTATCCGGAATATACCGGCAACGGCGCGTTTTTCTTTAACGATGAAAAAGATAGCGCCTGGAAGAATGCCGCCCAGGGCTATGAAAAAGTGAAAAAGCTCGATGCGGAGAAAAACCATCTGGTCTGGCTGACACCGGCACCGGCTAACAACACCTGGACCATCGCTGTGCGAAAAGATCTGGCCGAAAAGAATCAGCTTACCTCTCTGGCCGACCTCAGCGCCTTTCTGAAAAAAGGCGGGACCTTCAAACTGGCGGCGTCGGCAGAGTTTATTGAACGCAGCGACGCCTTGCCCGCCTTTGAAAAAGCCTACGGATTTAACCTCACGCAGGATCAGCTGCTGTCGCTGGCTGGCGGCGATACCGCGGTGACCATCAGCGCGGCGGCGCAGCAGACCTCCGGGGTGAACGCGGCGATGGCGTACGGCACCGACGGGCCGGTGGCGGCGCTGGGTCTGCAGACGCTCAGCGATCCGAAAGGCGTTCAGCCGATTTATGCTCCGACACCGGTAATCCGCGAATCGGTTCTGAAAGCGTACCCACAGATTGCGGAATGGCTGAAGCCGGTATTCAGCGCGCTGGACGAGAAGACGCTGCAACAGCTCAACGCGAAAATCGCCGTGGACGGTCAGGATGCCAGCAGCGTCGCGACCGAATGGCTGCAGCAGAAGAAGTTGCTGTAACCGATGGTGTTATCGCGGGAAGCGATACGTCGCCCGTTGCAGCAGCCGGTGGCCCTGCTGCTGCTGACGCTGCTGAGCCTGGCGCTGGCGGCGCTGCCGTTTCTTAACTTCGCCCCGAACCGGCTGGTGGCCGGGGAACCGCTGATGGGATCGCACATCAGCCGGTTCGGGCTGCTGCTTGTGCCGCTGCTGACGCTCTGGCTGCTGTTATGGCGGCCGCCAACGCGGGTAAACCTGGCGCTGGCGCTGCTGGCCGCGCAGCTGATGCTGGCCGCGATCCTCTGGCTCAGTGGTCATCAGGCCACGCTGCTCAGCCAGCAGGGGAGTCGTCTGGCACGCACCAGTTTTGCCAGCGGTCTGTGGTGCAGCGGCGCGCTGCTCCTGCTGCTGATCACCGATCGGGTGCGGCAGATCACCCGTCACCGGCTGGCTCAGCTGCTGCTCAATCTGCAGGTCTGGCTGCTGCCTCTGCTGCTGCTCTTCAGCGGTCAGCTCAGCGACCTCTCCCTGCTGAAAGAGTATGCCAACCGCCATGCGGTGTTTGATGCCGCACTGGGACGCCATCTCACGCTGCTGGTCGGCACGTTGCTGCCGGCGTTACTGATAGCGCTGCCGCTGGGGGTCCTGCTGTTCCGGCGGCCAGGCTGGCAGAGCGGCGTCTTTGGCGTGCTGAATGTGATCCAGACGGTGCCGTCGGTGGCGCTGTTTGGTCTGCTGATTGCGCCACTGGCCGGACTGGCAAATCACTTTCCGTGGCTCGGGGCCTGGGGCATCAGCGGCATTGGCATGGCCCCGGCGCTTATCGCCCTGGTGCTCTACGCCCTGCTGCCGCTGGTACGCAGCGTGGTGGTGGGGCTGCAGCAGGTGCCACACGAGGTGCGCGAAAGCGCGCGCGGCACGGGGATGAGCGGCTGGCAGCAGTTTGTCGCCGTCGATGTGCCGCTGGCGCTGCCGGTCTGGCTGGCGGGTCTGCGGGTAGTGGTGGTACAGACGCTGGGTATGGCGGTGGTCGCCGCGCTGATTGGGGCAGGCGGCTTTGGTGCGATTATTTTTCAGGGCCTGTTAAGCAGCGCGCTCGATCTGGTGCTGCTGGGGGTGATCCCGGTGATCGCGCTGGCGGTGGCGATCGATGCGCTGTTCCGCCTGCTGATCTCACTGCTGGAGAGAAAAGATGATTGAGTTCAGGGGCGTTTCCCGCGCCTTTAACGGCAAAACGGCGGTAAAAGATCTGTCGTTACAGGTGGCGGAAGGGGAGTTCTGCGTGCTGCTCGGCACCTCCGGCTCCGGTAAATCAACCACCCTTAAGATGATCAACCGGCTGGTAGAGTTTGACAGCGGTGACATCCGCTTTGCCGGTGAGTCAATTCGCCAGCTGAATGCCCGCACGCTGCGGCGACGCATGGGCTATGCCATCCAGTCGATCGGGCTGTTTCCGCACTGGACGGTGCAGAAGAATATCGCCACGGTGCCCGAACTGCTGGGCTGGCCCCGCGCGCAGATCAACGAACGCATCACGGCGCTGCTGGCGCTGCTGAATCTGGACGCACAGCTGCTGAAGCGCTATCCGCATCAGCTCTCCGGCGGGCAGCAGCAGCGGGTCGGCGTGGCGCGAGCCCTGGCCGCCGATCCGGAGGTGCTGCTGATGGATGAGCCGTTCGGGGCGCTCGATCCGGTAACGCGGGGCGCGCTGCAGCAGGAGATGCTGCGTATCCACCGGCTGTCGGGACGGACCATCGTGCTGGTGACCCATGAC
>Ga0157361_1001030_pt1 | contig 9813 bp, 12 predicted proteins | sample AttlaeALBM2_FD_111481 | JGI IMG/M metagenome (GOLD analysis project Ga0157361, IMG submission 111481) | Fungus gardens microbial communities from leaf cutter ant in Ribeirão Preto, State of São Paulo, Brazil - Atta laevigata ALBM2 | ecosystem: Host-associated > Fungi > Mycelium > Unclassified ...
CTGAATGATATACCTCAAATGTTATCAGGCTGAAAATAACACATAGAAACATCTGCATATGGAACTTTCGCAAATGACATGATGCCTACTATAATGGAACAAGACACTGGGCTTTTCTGGATACAAGGTACCGATGCATCAAGCTCATACACATGATCAATTGGAAAGCTTCTTCACTTTGACATCTTCTATCAGAGACAGTGGTATCCTCGACAGAGATTATGAAGGCGCTAGACTGGCGCATCAACTAGGATACACAAGTCATCCCTAATCTTAGTATGAACCACTGACTCATTGAGATAACCTCATCATTCTGGCTTAGGCAATCTCATGCCTTGTGAGTTTTCTTCAGGCAGTACTGACCGTGAATCCTCCTCATCTATTTCTACAAGGTTTAACGAGTTCTCTAACATTGCTGGCCAGCATCCGGATTCCATCCACATTTCCAACATCATCTCCCAATAGCAGAAATCAATCAAAAGTCCAGTTCGTGTCTGTGACTTTAATCGATGTTGATCTTGGGTTGACTCGATACAACCATTGTACAGAAGGAATTCATGAATGCAGTAAAGCCTGAAGAACTGGCCGCCATTTTGAAAGAGGCATTCGATAAGGGTTACCTAGCAAGAATAAGCTCTGATTATCTCGCCCAAGCTGGTATCGCGAAGGCGAGTCCAACCTTTTCTATTCCATGACTTCTTCATCATGCTCTTTGCAAATTTTGATAGGCCCTCAAGCAGTGTACATCTCCTGAACCCTCGGATGGGAAATTGAACAAAGAATTCCTTCTGGACGCAGTGTCCAACACGGGGGAATCGTCTGGGAAGAGTGGAGAATCTAAGAATATAAAAGATCATTTCCTTGCTACTATGCCGATTGTCATGAAGCTCGTGAACCAGTCAAAGTTGGAGATTGATGGCAAGATTCCAGACGCACTGACTAGTATCGTGAAGTGGCTTGTGCCAGCTACGCCGACCAATCAGAGAGAATAGTTGACTCATGAGTGGATTAAACCCAGAGCACCTCAGTTTATTCCCAGATTGTGGACAAGCCTCCAGATCACAAGATCTGAAGATACATCATACTGTGTCGTGGATGAGCAGTATTGCAAAAGTCACCTCTTGTGAGAGCTGTTAGTCATTGACGTACTATTGCTGCCAGTAGACTTGCACAACGTCAAGTCAGCCCCCTATAAACATAGTTCCTTGCATCCATCCTTCCCTTCTCCGCATCCACATTACAAAGAAGGAGCACAGCAATCCAAATCATCCCAACCAAAAATAAAAGTGCATATCTGCCAGATCCACAATAACGCCCACCACCAATGGACCATGAAACGAGCTGCTCTTGTCTGTGATCGGAAATAAACCATACCATCTTGTCTCTTCTCCCCTCGGGATCAGCTCCCCTTGTAGGGCATTTCTCCAGGAGCGACGAGGCCGCCAAGTCGGAACGAGAAACTTGGAAACAGAAAGCCAAGGCAATCGTATAAAGGGATGAGGGTCGCAAGGAGGACAAGAATGTCCAGGATAGTGAGGTTAGAAAGGGAGAACGTGCGTTGAATCTGTGGCCAGAGAAGTGAACCAAGGATTCCAGACAAAGGTGTTATGATTCCAATGAGAATGAGTGAAGATGCTTTTGCGAAGAACACCGTCGTAGAAGTGATTGTGGAGAAACCTGGTTATGGACATATGAGCCATACGTGAGATGAATTCGATAGAACTTGCCATCGGACAACAAGAACCATGCAGCCAAGTACTTGAACGTATTCACCAACTGCAAAATCTTGCTCCACTTCAACATAGTTCCTAAGCAGACCCACGCCGCGCGAGATTCGCCCGAAAAACCCTCACGCCAACGAGCTACAGAAACTCGGTACAGGCGCGATAGCACTGTATTCCTACAGTCACTTCTCCCCCATGAGATATCTCTTCGTAGTCCTACGAGTTCCCCAAGCTCGATTATCGGTACATTGGGTGGGTTTTACTGTCGGTGCATCGCGGTTCTATGGCCTATGAAGGTTTGGTGTTAGAAGTTAGTACTGAAGGCAGCTGTGTAGATAACAACTGGATGTTGCTGGTGGCGGAACAACAACATGGTTTGAGGCTGCAGGTTGGTTGGCAGGGCGGACAGCAGTTGGTGTGCTAGCAGGCAAGTTGACGGTTTTGTGACACAGAGCTAGGTGTCAAGCTAGTCCAGTCGATCGGCGGAGCGACGAGGTCGACTTGATGAATAAACTGTTGCGGTACTTTCCCACAGAAAAAGTGAACCACACGGTGGTTCGAGCGCCTGAGGTGTGATCTGAGTTTAATTTATCTGTGAATCAACTCTGGTTGGCAGAAGTCACTTCAGGCGAGAATCATTGACGTGTATTGATCTGACTTCAGCTGCCGTGAGGATGCCTAAGAAACACTCAACAAAAGCAAAAGAGAGTTACTCTAAATCAGGATGACGTCTAGGAGGTCCAATAAGCAACTTGACCGAACGACCCACAATCAGACTAGTCATATCATGGTAGCGAGATGAAGGAATTCTTGTTATACGCTTAATACGTTGATACTACTTCCGTTCTCAATACATTGTAAGCCCTACTTCGAGAACTGTGAAACCTGTGGCCGTTTTAGTGCCGTCACGCAAACCTCAAAAATGACTCACCATATTCATGAGTCCACCCAATCCTCCGGAATTACCGCCTCCAGTCGTCAACTTGGACTGCACCACGAACTTCATGATAGTCGACACAGCACCAGAGACAACATCCTGTTGATTTCCAGATCCTCCAGCCTTGCTGAACAACTTCATCCCCTCAGATATTGCACTGTTAATAAGTTGTTCCTTAGATCCACCACTAGAGGATCCTCCAGATGTGAACTGCTTAATGACCTATAAGAATCCCCAACGAGTATGAAGTCGTCATCGGGGAAAAAAAGGCTGGACTCGCCTGCAGGGCAGCAGCACTGCCGATAGACTTGGAGCTCATTCCTTGAACGTTACCTTTGTATGCCTGATCATGAGCGCGAGTCAGTTCTTCATCATTGATTGGTTTCTCGTGTTCGTTCTGTACAATTATTGTTTCGAGTCAACCCAAGATCGACATCGATAAAACAGAGACAGACCGTATCCATCAATAGGCTTTGCACGTGGGAACTTACACCCAACGACAGACCGTGGTGGGAGATAGTCTGAACGATCGAGTTAAAATCGACTGTAGAGACAGACAGATCCTTCTGGTTCACAGTCAGAACGGTCTGCCGAAAACTCACAGGAGCGATCGGAGCCACCGTCTTGGCCCGAATGGTGAGGAGAGTTATATTGCTGACCACCAGTCCTGTCCACATTGGCTATCGATGAGCGATGATCAACCTTAATAGTGTGATCGTTATCTGTTAAACGTACACTGATTCGTACCAGAAGCCTCAACAGCTTGTTGCGCAAATCCAATAACCTTATCCTAGCCGATGCGTTAGTTTAGTGCCTTCATAATTTCTGTCGAGGATACCATTATCTCTGATGGTAGATGAGTGTCAGAATGAAGAAACCTTCCAATCAATTATGTGTGAACTTGATGCATCGATTGCATCACTTTTTTCTTGTCAATAGGAATTCGTAATGTACGCTGTATGCTACAAATCTTCGGATTGAAAAATCTAGACCACATCACTCATCTTCATATCCAGAAAGTTCAGTTACGGACGAAAAATGAAAATGGGGTGGGGGAAATTTTCATTGCAAATGTACAACGAACTTGGTGTCTTTTATCCCTATCTAGAACGATAGAATAAAACATCTGGCCTTACATGAACGATAAATCATCTAATTTTAGTGTGACTTTTGATATACCAACACGGAAAAGCCTGGATGCTACAATGGTGACTTGTTCATAGTAAGCAGAACGTAAGAAAGCTCCAGATGTTTCTAAATGATATTTTCTCAAGTTCAGCTAAAATCATTCAAACTTCAGTACAGAGCTCAAGTCCATATTCTGTATGCTTTCTACAATCCCAAAGTAATCAGCCTGAAATTGTAAACAACATAAGGGGGTTAGAATGAAAGAAAACCCCTGCCCCATCATGGTGAAACTACATGTGTTGATACCACATGATTTCACCACTAGCCTATTGCAGAGTCTAAGTAATCTGCCATGGACTGCAATCAAGTCTCAAAAGAGGCAGGGTAATAGTGAAGGTTGTTATTGATGGGCTGTGATAGCTCTTAGTGATCACCCTAGGTGGATGTTCAGGAAGAACTCAATGGAGTTCTTTGTTAGATTGCTCAACTACTTATACTACTTTACAAGTGGCTGTACACTACTAACCCACAATCACATGTCCTTCTAGAATGTTCTATGATCATGTGACCCTGTCCTGTGATATGATTACCTAAGTTCCCACACTATTTATATCTTGACTCCGTTGTATGACTTGATATTGTGGATCAAGTGTTCAAATACATGGGAAACTATTTCTTTTTTGGGACTCTTATAACATGGCCCTCTCTTCAAGTTTTCTTGTCCTAAGGAAATTTTCCATCAACTCTAATTTTCATCCCATTTTTTCTCTCTTTTTCTCTCGTATCTTTTCTTCTCTTATTCATATAGTAATTTTGCTGTAAACTCCCTAGGTAATTCCCAGCTAAATTCCTCTTCTTCTTCCTCCTGCTCCTGTTGCCTGAGTTCTTTGGCCTCTTCCCCATACTCCCTCTCAAACTCTTCTACCAACTCTTTCGTATTCTCCAAATTTTCTCTGCTTTCCCAAGTATCTTCTTTTGCCATATAATCTTTCCATCTTACTAAGAACTTCTCCTTCCCCTATACTGTTCTTTTGTTTAAGATTTTTTCTACCTCAAATTCTTCTTTCCCCTCAATTATGACTGGTTTTGGTGGTGTTTTCTTCTGTCCCTCTACCTGTAGTTTATAGAGTCGTACTCTACTTATGTTTACTACAGGGTGTATTGTAATAGACTTAGGTAGTTCTAATTCTATCGTATTACTAGAAACAATTCCCTTTACTTTGTAGGGGCCCACAAAACGCTCTGTCAACTTTTCCAATTTCCTCCCCTTCATCTGCCATTTCAAGTCCTTTGTATTTAATAGTACTAAGTCCTCTACTTTGTATTCCTCCCCTTCTCCTCATTTTCTATTTTCAAACTTCTTCATCTCCTCTTGTGCTTTGTCATGACTTGGCAAATTGGCTAAGTCATTATTTCTTTTTCTTTTTCTTTTCTTTTCTTTTATTTGAATATTGTTTTTCCTTTTCCTTTTCTTTTCTTTAATTTGTAATATCAATGGACGCACGAGAGTAAGTTGACTCATAGGGAAGCGCAGGACTTAGTACAGGGTTAGGGTTACTCCTGTTGTATAAATAGTGTACAGAATCAAGTGAGGACTCTATCGAGTTCTCTTTGTCAAACGCTGAACAAAGAGACAGTTGGCATAATTCCGGTCATCGGACTTTAGCTGCTGACATGCTTTCCCTAGTGCTGTAAGGGGATCACTCATAGGCAATCCCTAATCACACTAAGCATGAGTGACGAAGGCGAACTTAAGAAGAAACAGTGAATAGCCCAGGAGTTCCAATCAATGTTGAGGTAAGGTATTCTACCATACATCACTAGCTATATATACTAGACTAGCTGCTCTGTGTGCCAGTCACTAAGGGAACCCAGATCAAGACACTAATAACTACCATACCTAATAAGGCTACATAGTACAAATCATAGCAATGAGAACAAGAGGGAAGGAAACTATGAATAGCAGGCTCCGAGGATCTGAGGGCAAGCTAGATGATACTCACTCATACCAGGTTACCTAAGCTACTCTAGAGCGTTCCCTTACAAGTGCTGCTTTTGCCTTCTCCTGGATTTTTTTTATCCTTTTTACAAATTTTCCTGCTGCTTCATATTTCCTCCTTCTCCTCCCCTCAAACCCTATCCTTAGGTCTTGGCTGTAGTTTGCTTTGAATGGTGATATCTTTGTTGCTGCATGAATTTTGTTATTATACACAAATTCTGCCATTCCCAACCAATCTGACCACTGCTCTTGTCTATGATCGATAAAGACTCTTAGATACTGTTTTAACTCCTGGTTTATCCTTTCTGTCTGCCCATTTGTTTGAAGGTGATAGGCTGTTGAAAGTTCCATCTGGATTCCTAGTAAGTTATTCAACTCTTTCATCATTCCTGCTGCAAACTGTACTCCTCTATCCGATATGATACTTTTGGGAAGTCTATGCAACCTTCATACATGATCTTGAAATAATTTAGTGAGTCCTTCTGCCAACGTTTTTTCTGTTGTTGCTATGAAATGCACCATTTTACTAAAGCAATCACATACTACTAAGATGGTATCATATCCCTGAGCTAGTGGCAGTTTGGTGATGAAATCTGTTGAAATATACATGGTTTCTCTGGGATTGCATTAGGCATCAGCTTTCCTGCTGGTGCTTCACTTCAATTCTTGTATTGTTGACAAGCATCACACCTATCTATATACTTTCCTACTTCCTTTGTTACTCCTGGCCACCTATAGTTTCTAGTGACCAACTCTGTTGTTTTCCATCTCCCTCCATGCCCTCCTACTGGGGTATTATGGTGCAGCCGTACTATCTCCCCCCTGAGTTCTCCTTCCGGCACATATATCCTCCTTTCTTTCATTACTAATCCCTCCTCTATTTCCCATTCTTTGTCTTTTAATGTCTTTATTCCCACTTTCTTTAATTCTTCCACTGCTTTTACTACTCTTTTGTCCCCTTCCTGTGCATTTTTTATTCTTTCTCTCAAGTCCCCCTCTTCCACTAGCATTTCTACTCCTCTAACCCATTCTGGCTTTACCATGTTCAATCCTCATTATCCTTTTCTACTCCTTCTTTCCAGTCTGGTCTCCTGCTTAGTCCATCCGCCTTCCCCATACTTTTCCCTTAAATATGATTTAAAGTAAAGTTAAAATGTGATAGGTATAAGGCCCATCTTGCTTGTCTTTGGTTCAACTTTTGACTCATCATGAAGTACTGGAGGTTTTTGTGGTCCGTCCAGATTTCAAATTCTAGCTTTTCCCCCTCCAAATAGTGTCTCCATGCTTCTAGATACCTGATTACTGCCAACATCTCCTTATCATGAATTTTGTAGTTTTACTCTGTGGCATTCAGCAATTTAGAGATGAAGGCCACTGGCCTCTATTTCCTGTTCTCGCACTTTGTTAACAGCACCCCCCAGTTGTGTAGTCCAAGGCATTTGCTTCTACTCTCATCTTCCTATCTATGTCTGGAATAGCTAAGACTAGCTCTGTCGTAAACACTGCTTTGAGTTTCCCAAACACTTCTTCTTGCTCCTTTTCCCATTTCCATTTCTGCTCCTTTTTGACTAGCACATGTAGTGGTGCTGTTATTCTAGCAAAGTCTTTTATGAACCTCCTATAATAGTTGGCGAGGCCCAGAAATTTCTGCGTTTCTAGATGCTGGCTAGTTAAGGATTCCCTCCATCTTCTTTTTCTGCATCTCTACTCCCTTTGGGCCAATTACTACTCTCAAGAATTCCACTTCTCTCTCTTTCCACTTGCACTTCTCTGGCTTTACAAACAGATTGTTTTCCTCTAGTCTTTTCAATACCTCCTCTACTAACTCATTGTGTCCTTCCTCTGTGTCCATAGCCACCAAGATGTCATCAATGAAGGTTGCCATGTCCCCTTGGTTTATGAGGTCCTGGAATATGTCATTTATCATTGTTTGAAAGGTGGCAGGGGAGTTTGTTAGCCCAAAGTACATGACTGTGGGTTCATAGGCTCCGATGTGTATTGTGAACGCCATTTTCCATTTGTCTCCTTCTTTGATCCTAATGTTGTTGTAATCCTATCTTAGATCTAGCTTTGTAAACACCTTTCTCTTTCCCACTCCATCCAATATATCTGCTATGAGGGGGAAAGGGTATCTATTTTTTATTGTCCACTGGTTTATGTGTTGATAATTCTGTACCATCCTTCGTTTCCCATCCTTTTTTGCCACAAAGTGAACTGGTGATATTTGAGGTGACTTAGAACCCTTTTCTTAGCTGATCCTCTACAAATGCCTGTACCTCCTCTCTTTCCTCTCTCAACAATGTATACACTTTCCCCTTTCTTGGCACAAATCCTTCTTTCAACTCTATCATATGATCCCAGGCCTTTTGCACTGGCATTCTTTCTAACTCCCTTTTTCCAAAGACTTTTTTCCACTTCCAAAATCTTTTAGATACTAACTCTTTTAGTGTTTCTTCATTTTCATCTTTCTCTACTTTCTTTATTTTCTTTTTCTTTTCTTCTTGCTTTCTCTTCCCACATATAGGTGAACATCTCATCATTCTTACTTCCTCTTTTTCTCTGGGGTATGGGCGGCCAACCATGGCATCCCTAATATGACTTCTGTTTTTTCCAGATTACATACGTCCATCCTTACTCTCTCTACATGTCCTTTAAAGAACATGTTGCACTCGACTTGGTGTGTCATTGCTCCTCCCATATTTACTATCCCATCTACGTTTTTAACTAGGAGAGGGTTCTTCATTTTCTCCATTTTAAACCCCTTTTCTCTTGCAAAGGTTGTATCCATGAATAGACCTGTTGCTTCACTGTCCAGCAGAGCTTTTACTGCCACTCCTTTATAACTTTCCAACTATTCTAACCTCACCTTCATTCAGACTTCTCTTAGCAGCCGTAGTGTGTGCTACCCATCTTTTACTCTCTTAGTAGTATTGGTTGAATTTGATTTATTGCCCAATTTTTCTGGGCGTAATACACTGTACAGGTTATTGAAGGCCAGCCAAGAGCTCACTGTCCTCCATTTTCTTTTGCCAACTCCTATAGCGTCTCTACTACTCTTGCTTTATTTCTTTCCCAACAATTCCTGGCCATGTGGCCATACTTCCCACAATGATAGCATGTCCTATCCCTTCCTCTTCCCCTGTCAACGTCCATTGCATTAGGGTCTCTCCGTGAACTCGATTGATTTCCTCCTTTACTAACTATATTTCCTTCTCCCCTATATCCTCCACTCGTTTCTCCTTGTCTGTACATTATTTGTCCCTCTTTTCCTCCATATAATCCTCCCTCATAACTTCCCCTTGGCTGCGTATTTCCCCCTGGGTGCGCCACTGATGGGGATCAAAAGGTTTGATTATGAAACAAAGGTGAAAGCAAGGTCAAAGAGGTGAAATCTCCAAACTGCTTCACAATTGTGCACTAAACAAGTAGGCACTGGGGAGATAAATCAAATAATAGAGAGCTTACTGAAGGTAAATGTCCAAAGAATAACCAAAACATATTAAATAGAAACCTAAGAAGAAAAGAAATGTTTTTAATATCTACTCAAGAGAATCCTCACCGTAATAGGATCTCTAAGGCATGTGTTCATCTCGCGCCATGATACTACTGCCCTTACCTAGTCTAGTAGCCTGGCTCACCATTGATACAGCAGTACTACCTAGAACTCCTGTGCTATCATGTGGGCTCTTCTTCAGCTGACTATACAACTAGAAGCCGACTCCAATGACCTGTAGCAAGTGGTTAGCTCCTAGCGTAAGTGAATGCCCAAGTCCGTTGAGCTTGAGTCTCCCTTCAAGGGAAGTTTTATAGAATTTTCATAAAACAAACACAAAAGAAAACCTCAAATCACTCAAATAGCCTTTCAGCTCTAGAGCAACAGAGGGAAAGATGATGGGGGGGAAAAGTCTTTTTCCTCTCTGTGCCCTAGAGTATTTTATTAGGATTACAAAGCAATGATACAACAAAAGAAAAGAAACAAAGAAAACTTCTAGATTCTCAAAGATAGTAAGAGTGAAATGATGAGA